>JAEEGL016518370.1_pt1 | contig 25549 bp, 41 predicted proteins | sample 9134231 | NCBI WGS metagenome assembly JAEEGL01 (sample SAMN16246548, study PRJNA631951) | gut metagenome | biome: gut microbiome; feature: rumen; material: fiber-attached | host: Bos | place: Iran: Karaj | collected 2018-10
GGTACGCACTTCCCCCGAAACAGCCAAGCATTTCCGTGACATTTTTTCCATATTTTTTCCGGAAAACGCCGGAATTTACCCCTTGCAACCCGAAAAGTCAACGCCACATGGCAAAAACAGCCCTCCCAGATTACAAAACGGCACTCTTGCGGCGCTGGCTCAGTGGCATACACTGAAAGAAATTACCAGAAATTATTCAGAAATTTATAGTGATTTCTTCGCGAAGGCTCTGTCTGTGGTCGCACCAGCGGTGCGGGCAGACAATAAAGAGCCTGAGAGTGTAATGGCAAAGAAATTACCAGAAATTTATCAGAAATCTATGGTGATTTCCTCGCGCGCGTACATTATTTATATTATATGCAGGAACATCTTCTTTGGCTGGCCGTATGGGGGAAAGGATGAGGGTATCAGGCATGTCATCATCGTCGCAGGGACAGCAGGCCCGATGAACTCCATGCAACTGAAGGGCGCAGAGAAGGCAGAGGCAGACCGCGCATAGATGCTATCTGGCAGTATCGTCAGATTCCTGACTGGAAACTTGGACTATTCAGATTTTATCAGCAATTTCGTATCAAAGATAAACTGCAATATCTCTGTCCTGTATGGATATGGGGAAATCTTATGCGAATTTAAGAAATCCTGATGTGGACATAGAACCGAGAGATATGGACGTAACGGAAATGATCGCGAGAAGATCCGTAGCAATTGCGCGAATAAAAATTTTTCTCGCGAGGAAACGAAAAATAATCGCGAGGGGAAGGTCTGTCCCAGCGCGATTAGATTTGACTTCGGCGCGATTAAATTTGACTTCGGCGCGATTAGATTTCAGCTTTACGCAATGAATTTTCAGGTGTATGCTATCAGAGAATGCCTTGTGCTCAATGTGCCGCCTGAAGTCTTGCACTGGCCTTGCTCGCGCCGCACTGGAATTATTTACAGGGAACGCTGATAAGAGTTGCGGGATTATTCGTAACTTTGCATGACAAATAATAAATGAATCATGGAGACTAATGACATCCTGAAGAATCTGGGTCTTACAGCACTGAGCGAGATGCAACAGAACGCGGTGGAGCTGATCGGCCACAACATGAACGCGGTGCTGCTGGCCCCCACGGGGTCGGGCAAGACGCTGGCCTTCCTACTGCCGCTGGCAGATAGCATACGCATTGACAATGACGATGTGCAGGCCATCGTGCTGTCGCCAACCCGAGAGCTGGCCCTGCAGACGATGACGGTGCTGACGGCCATGAAGACGGGCATAAGGGCCACGTGCTGCTACGGCGGACGCCCCGCCATGGAGGAACATCGCAAGATAGCAGCGCTGCGCCCGCAAGTAATCATTGGCACTCCGGGCAGGCTCAACGATCATATCGACAAGGGCAACTTCAGCACGCAGGGCGTGAGGATGCTTGTGGTGGACGAGTTTGACAAGATGTTTGAGCTCAAATTTCAGGACGAGGTGGAGAACCTGCTGGGCAAGGTGCCCCAGAAACGCCGTTGCGTGCTGGTGTCAGCCACCGACATGGAGGAGATTCCGGAGTTTGCGGGCTTCAGTCATAAGGTGCCGGCGGTGCTGAACTGGCTGGAGGGCGACCACGGCAACGTGGCCGAGGGCATCAGCCACTTTGTGGTGAGGTCGGAGCAGAAAGACAAACTGGAGACGCTGGATCACCTGCTGCGCACCCTGGGTCACGAGCAGGCGGTGGTGTTCGTCAACTACCGCGAGGCGGTGGAGCGCACAGGCAACTGGCTGAGAGAGAAAGGCCACAGCGTGAGCCTCTTCCACGGCGGCCTGGAGCAGGACGACAGGGAGGCAGCCCTGGCCCTGTTCAGGAGCGGCAGTGTAAACGTGCTGGTATCGACAGAGCTGTCGGCCAGGGGCATCGACGTACCCACCCTGCAGAATGTGATCCACTACCATCTGCCTGCCAACCGCGAAGGCTACATCCACCGCTGCGGACGCACGGGCCGCTGGGAGAACGGCGGCAAATCGTTCGTAATAGTGGGGCCTGAGGAGAGCGCACCACAGTACGAAGGGGTGGAGTTTGCCGACTATGTGCCGAAGCCGCCCTACCCTGCGCCGGCGAAGCCAGAATGGACGATGCTCTACATTGGGCGCGGCAAGCGCGACAAACTGAGCAAGGGCGACATAGTGGGGTTCCTATGCAAGACGGGCGGTCTGAAGGCCTCCGACATCGGCATGATTGACGTGAGAGAGCGCTATGCCCACGTGGCGGTGAGGAGCAGCATGGTGAAACAGACCCTTCATAATATTGCTGGCGAGAAGATAAAGAAAATGTCCACAAAGATTGAGACAATAAATGCGCGCAGAAGCAGCAAATAGCCCCCTTTTATGCAAAAAAGTCTTAAAAAGAATAAAAACTGCCTCCGCGCCAACTCAAGGAAACGAAAATTGATTTACATTTGCAACCAGAAATCCATCAGAAAAAGACAATACTATGAAGAAGCTAGGAATTTTTGCTCTTTCGGCAGTGCTGCTGATGAGCAGTTGCGAGAGTTCTGACCAGTTTGGCGCTGCTGCCGGCGGCGGAGTGCTCGGTGCTATATTCGGTTCTGCCATCGGCGGACTGATGGGCGGCCCGCGCGGTGCTGACGCAGGTGCAGCAATAGGCATCATTGCCGGCGCGACAATGGGTGCAGCGGCAGCAGCCCCCAAGGAGCGCGGAAGAAGCGACTATGACTACACCACCGACACCTACAACCGCCACAGCAAGGTGGTATATAGCAGCCGCGGCGAAGATGCCGACCGCCTGGGACGCGAGTTCGCAAAGGTAGAGATTCAGAACCTGCGATTCATCGACGGCAACAACAACCAGGCCATCGACGCCGGCGAGAATAGCAAGATTGCCTTCGAGGTGAAGAATAACGGCAGCCACACCATCTATGACATTGCGCCGGTGATTTCAGTGAACGGCACGAAACATATCGTGATATCGCCCACCGCAGTGATCAGCTACATAGATGCCGGCCAAGCCGTGAGGTACACAGCCGAAGTATATGCCGACCGCAAGTTGCGCAACGGCACGGCTGAATTTACCATCAGCTTTGCCAAGGGCGACTACCTCTACAATATGACAACCTTCCATCTCGCAACGAGAGGGAGGAAGTAGATACCACCCCACCCCTCCTAGAGGAGAAGAACCATTGAGAATTAAAAATTGAGAATGGAGGATTGCCTCTAGACCGTAAACTCTTGACAACACAAAAAAGCATCAGGCGAACCTGGTGCTTTTTATTTCATATCGTTGTAGATATGATTTCCTGTCATCGGAGAGTTTGAGTCTCTCCTTAAAATATTGGAACGTGATGTACTCTACCTTGAAATCGACACCCTTTTCCTTAAATATGTGAGAGAACTCCTTGTTTGCTTCCTCAACAAATTTCTGCCCTTCCTTTTCCTCTTGATTGTATCTAGAGCAATCATACTTCCATACGACATTACATAATGTGATGCTTTTGTAATGCGACTTACAACACTCATTGTACAACGAAAGGATATGGATGGTCATCTGGATAGCATCGTAGACCTTATATTTAGTATGAGGATGTCGTCCATCTTTCAGTTCTTTTCCCTTATCTACTAGCCCATTGAAGAAAGATATAAACTTCTTCTTTTTGTCATTCTCTTTAGGATAGGATTTTTCTTCCAGGTATGCCTTGGCAAGATTCTTAGGAGAGTTCAACCATTCCAGCATCTTCGCCTCAATGGCTATCATTTCGCTTTTTTTCTCGTTTCTCAATGTGACATCCAGATGGGCAGAATGGGTTTTTGCCTTTTCATCTTCAATCACCTCAAATTCCTCTTCGTATTGTATGTCGTATTGACTTCCATCGTTAAATTCGACGGTATCCTTACCCATTAGATTAAAGATCATAGCTGCAGAAGAACGTATGGACTCAACTCCTGTTCCCAGTTTAACTCCGCGTTCGGCTTCAAACAGATTATTTCTTTTATCAAACAAGTAGTACTTGGATTTTTCGCTTTTTCCATCCCACCTTTTAGAACCAAATTTATCGTCATCAAGGATTTTTGTTTTCCTGAGCTTTTCCTTCAGTGCTTCTAAAATAGCTATTTCTTGATCTTTTAGTGTCATAGTTTTAAGTTTTTAAAATTATATTTGTTTTTTCTCATTGCAAATATAGCAAACAACTTCTTGTTGCCCCAAAAAATACTCGCTTAATCGTAGTTTAAGTCGTACCCAAACATTCTCCGTATTATCCGATACCAGAGTTGTAGCCTGTTCTTCCTCCGACCATATATAGTCTGACGCAGTCATAGTCCCAATACATCTGCGCCAAACCGTGCATGATTCCACAGTCTTTTAACACACCTTTTTGCTACTATTTTCTTTCCGTTAAATAGTGCATACCTAATCATCGTCCTATTTTTTGCTTTAATTTATTTCAGTAATTCTATAAACACTTCCATAACACTCGTTTGATTGTGGCAAAAGCCACAACCAAACGAGCGTAAAGGCAGGGCTCAATCAGTCCCTCTCCAGCAGCCGAACCACCGTTTTCTTGCCCTTTTTGCGGGCCTTGTTGATGGTGTCGTAAGTGCCGTGGGAGTTGTAAAAGGGCAGAGCGACTATTGCGTCAGAGTAATCAACAATTTTCGTGTTTCGCGCTAACGTAGCGCCTCGCCCGTCTTTGGAGTAATCAGGCTTGAACTCAACCAGCTTCAGCCCTCGATCAGTGGCAAATCTCGCGGCGTAAGAGTCAATTCCAGTGGCGCCGCCCGACACGATGATGGTCGGATACAACTTGTTTTCTTTCAGTAAACCGTCGACGATCACGACGAACTCCTCGTAAGTGAGGTTGGGTTCTCGGGAACCCACAATTCCAATTCGCATAATAGTAATGTTTTAAAGTTAAATCTTGGGTTTGACCTATACTTGACAATACGAATAAGGAATTTTACCATGACCGAAAAATGCCAGTTTTGTTCATATTCCGTCAAAAATGGCAGGATTTTTATAATTATTTAACATTTCGTTGCAATGTCGAGGTTGCAAAATACAAGCAACAACCTATTAACTCTAGGCTCTCGACTCTTAACAATATAAAAAAGCTTTTTACTTTCCCCAGAGGCGGCGAGCGAGGGATTTGAGGAGGGTAACGCCAAGGAGGGTGGCGAGGATGACGCCAAGGGAGTCAGCCAGAAAGTCAAGCCACTCACCACTGCGGCGACCACCGGTGCAATAAGCCTGCAGAAGTTCTATCACGCCGCCCAAGGCCACCGGGACAACAAAGGCGAAAAGCGCGAGAGCCGCTGCACCGAGAAAGAAGCCCCGCCTGTAATGGACACGCCAATACTCCAACCAGAAGACCCCGACGGTTCCGCCGTACATCACAAGGTGAGTCCACTTATCGATCATGGCGACATTGTCAAGCGGAGTATGTGGCGGCGAAAAGAAACTCAAAACGATTATTAGCACCAAGCATAGAGTCGTAAAAGGGAAAAAACTGAATATTCTGGAGGGAAAAGCCATAACTATGTCTGTTTTTGCAGCGCAAATGTACAGAAAAAGTTCAATACTTGCTGCTGCAGTATTAAAAAATGGCAATAAAACATTAACTTTGCCTGCATGAAACATGTCAGAAATCTTTTTATTGCCTTGACGGGCATTGGCCTGAGCGGATGCATGGGCGAGGACCGCAGCGGCGAGCAACCCTTCGCGCCGACAGTAGAGACCGTAAGCGCTGTTGCCGACGGCCCGACAGCAAGGATGGAGGGACTCATAACGGCCTCCCCAAACAGCACATTGCTTGGCTGCGGATTCCGCTACGGCAATGACACTCTAGTTCTCTCTGCCGTCGCAGAGCTGCAGGACCGATTCTTTGCCAAGACCGACACCCTGGAGGCGGGCACCTACTATGCCGTAGCCTTTGCCCGCAACGGAGTCGGCACCAACTATGGCGATACCCTGTGGTTTGAAATAAAATAGCATTTATCTGAGAGGGGGCAGCAAAAATTACTCTCCCGGCTTTTTCTAAAGCTCCAAAAAAGAGGCGAATCCGCTATTGCGAATCCGCCTCGACGCTTATGAAAAAACTACTCTTACCTATAGATTACTCTGCCTTGGGCTCCTCAGCAGGTACCTCGGCAGCGGGCTCTGCAACCTCCTCAGCGGGAGCTGCTGCGGGTGCTTCCTCAGCGGCTTTCTTGGCACCGCGTGAACGGCGAGTGCGAGCCTTCTTGGGAGTCTTAGCCATGTTCTCGTCAAAGTCAACGAGCTCAATGAAGCACATCTGTGCACCGTCATCCTTGCGGGTGCCGAGCTTGATTATACGGGTGTAGCCACCGGGGCGGTTGGCAACCTTCTCAGAGATGGTACCAAAAAGCTCCTTGATAGCCTCCTTCTTCTGGAGATAGGAGAAAACCACACGGCGGGAGTTGGTTGTGTCGTCCTTGGAGCGGGTGATGAGAGGCTCCACATACTTCTTGAGGGCCTTAGCCTTTGCGAGAGTCGTAGTGATTCTTTTGTGCATGATCAGGGAGGTGGCCATGTTAGCGAGCATGGCAGCCCTGTGGGATGCAGTACGACTCAGATGATTGAATTTCTTATTGTGTCTCATTGTTTAATCTTTTTCTACTTTATACTTAGAGATATCCATACCAAACGACAGATTCAGACTCTGGAGCAAATCATCAAGCTCCGAGAGCGATTTCTTTCCGAAATTACGGAACTTCAGGAGGTCGCTCTTGTTGTATTTCACGAGGTCGCCGATTGTCTCGACGTTGGCTGCCTTAAGACAGTTGAGTGCACGAACAGAAAGATTCTGGTCAACGAGCTGCTGCTTGAGAAGCTGACGCATACGAAGCACATCTTCATCGAAGGTCTCTTCCTCCTCGATGTCGGTATTCTCGAGGGAGATCTTCTCGTCGGAGAAAAGTGCAAAGTGCTGAATCAGTATTCGGGCAGCCTCCTTGAGGGCCTCCTTGGGGTGGATGGAGCCGTCAGTGGTGACCTCAATAGTAAGACGCTCATAGTCGGTCTTCTGCTCTACTCGATAATCATCTACAGCATACTTGACATTGCGGATCGGGGTATAGATGGAGTCAATGGGAAGGGTGTTGACATCGGTGCAGAACACACGATTCTCCTCTGAAGGCACATAGCCACGTCCCTTATTGATGCTCAACTCGATGGTCATGGAGGCCTTCGGGTCAAGATGACATATTACCAGCTCAGGATTGAGCACCTCGAATCCAGTAAGTACTTTGGCGATATCACCGGCCTTGAACTCTATGGTCTTTTCAACGGTAATACTAACCTTCTCTGTATCAAATTCATTTACAATCTGCTTGAAGCGGACCTGCTTCAAGTTAAGGATAATGTTGGTCACATCTTCCAATACACCCGGCACGGTGGAGAACTCATGCTCTACGCCGTTGATGCGGATAGTGTTGATAGCAAAACCCTCAAGCGAGGAAAGGAGAATGCGGCGCAAAGCGTTTCCAATGGTCGTGCCAAAACCTGGCTCCAACGGACGGAACTCAAACTTTCCGCAGGTTGGAGTGGATTCCAACATTACTACTTTATCAGGTTTTTGAAATGCTAATATCGCCATAATGAGATTATTATTTAGAGTACAATTCTACGATCAACTGCTCCTTGATATTCTCGGGGATGTCTGCGCGCTCGGGCAGATGGAGGAACTTGCCACTCTTGGAAGCCTCGTCCCACTCAATCCAAGGATACTTGCTGTGATTGAAGCCTGCAAGGGCGTCAGCAATAACCTCGAGAGACTTTGAGTGTTCGCGCACACCGACGATCTGGCCGGGCTTGACAGAATAGGAGGGAATGTTGACCACTCCGCCGTCTACCACGATATGCTTGTGGTTGACAAGCTGACGAGCTGCTGCACGGGTGGGGGCGATGCCGAGACGGAATACGACATTGTCAAGACGTGCCTCCAGGCCCTGGAGCAGAGCCTCACCGGTAACACCGGCAGAACGGGAAGCCTTCTCAAAGAGGTTGCGGAACTGGCGCTCCAGCACTCCGTAAGTGTACTTAGCCTTCTGCTTCTCAGCGAGCATGGTACCATACTCAGAAGACTTGCGACGACGGTCATGGCCGTGCTGTCCCGGTGGGAAGTTTCTGTGCTCAAATGCCTTGTCTGGTCCGAAGATTGGCTCGCCAAACTTGCGGGCAATTCGTGTTTTGGGTCCTGTATATTTAGCCATCTTAAAAAGTTTTTCTTAAATTGATAAATAATATTACACTCTTCTTCTTTTAGGAGGACGGCAGCCATTGTGCGGCAGCGGAGTAACGTCGATAATCTCTGTCACCTCGATACCTGCACCATGGACGGTGCGAATAGCAGACTCACGTCCCTGGCCCGGACCCTTGACATAGGCCTTTACCTTACGGAGGCCGAGGTCGTAGGCTACCTTAGCACAATCCTGAGCGGCCATCTGGGCAGCATAAGGAGTGTTCTTCTTGGAACCACGGAAGCCCATCTTGCCGGCAGAAGACCAGGATATCATCTCGCCCTCGCTATTGGTGAGAGCTACGATGACATTGTTGAAAGAACTATGGACATGAAGCTGTCCCACAGCAGTAATCTTTACTACTCTTTTCTTTGCGGATACTGTTTTCTTAGCCATAACAGATTAATTATTTAGTAGCCTTTTTCTTGTTAGCAACAGTCTTCTTCTTTCCCTTGCGAGTGCGGGCGTTGTTCTTAGTGCTCTGACCGCGGACGGGAAGGCCGTTACGATGACGCACGCCACGATAGCAACCGATGTCCATCAATCGCTTGATGTTCATCTGGGTTTCAGAACGGAGATCACCTTCAACCTTGAAGTTTGCTCCGATAACCTCACGAATTTTGGCAGTCTGTTCATCTGTCCAATCCTGCACCTTAATGTCGCGATCAATACCAGCCAGCTCAAGAATCTTGTTTGAGCGACTGCGACCTATGCCATAAATATAGGTCAACGCGATTTCGCCTCGCTTATTCTGAGGCAAATCTACACCAACAATTCTAATTGCCATATATCTAAATTCAGTTGTTTTTGTTAGCCCTGACGAAGTTTAAACTTCGGGTTTTTCTTGTTAATAACATACAGACGTCCCTTGCGGCGAACTATCTTACAGTCCGGGGTACGCTTCTTGATAGATACTCTTGTCTTCATATTGTGATTGTTTTATTTATATCTGAATACGATTCTGCCCTTCGACAAGTCATAGGGGCTCATTTCCAACTTTACCTTGTCTCCAGGAAGGATGCGGATGTAGTGCAGGCGCATCTTGCCTGAGAGATGGGCAGTAATCTGATGGCCGTTCTCCAGCTCAACTCGGAACATAGCATTGGACAATGCCTCGAGGATTACGCCATCAAGCTCGATTGCAGATTCTTTTGACATAAACTGTGGTTTACTAATATAACTTACCTTCTATGTGTTCTACTTCTTCGAAAGAAGACAGGATGTCGGCCTTGCCATTATGAATGGCTATCGTGTGTTCGAAATGTGCCGCGGGCTTACCGTCGCGAGTTACGATTGTCCAACCGTCGGACAGAACACCTATCTCCCTGCTGCCCATCGTAATCATGGGCTCTATGGCTATGCATAGACCATTCTTTATCTGCGGGCCATTGCCTCGCCTGCCATAGTTGGGCACCATAGGGTCTTCGTGCATCTCACGGCCTATTCCATGACCGCATAGCTCTCTGACTACTCCATAGGAATGGGTTTCGCAATGGTTCTGCACTGCATACCCGATATCACCTATTCTGCGTCCTGCCACCGCAGCCTCAATACCCAGATAGAGACTTTCTTTGGTTATCTTGAGCAACTGCCTTACTTCTGGGGCCACTTCACCTACACAGAAAGTGTAGCATGAGTCGCCGTTATAGCCGTTAAGCAGTGTTCCGCAGTCTACAGAAACGATATCGCCCTCCTTAAGAGGTGTGTCGTTAGGCACTCCGTGTACCACCTGTTCATTAACCGAAGTGCAAACCGAGGCTGGAAAAGGAATACCTTCATTATTGGGAAATCCCTTGAATGTCGGAATTGCGCCATGATCTCTGATAAAGGTGTCGGCGAGTGTGTCTATCTGACGGGTGGTTACTCCTGGTTTTATCATCCTGGCTATCTCGGCAAGCGTACTGCCCACAAGGAGGTTGGCCTGCCTCAATAGCTCTATTTCGTCTTCTGTCTTTAAGTAAATCATGTTAGTATGCACTTACGCCACGGGAGCGTGTGCGACCAGAACTCAGTAGTCCGTCGTAGTGACGAACGAGCAAATGACTTTCGATCTGCTGGAGAGTGTCAAGCACAACTCCGACAAGAATCAACAGGGAAGTACCGCCGAAGAACTGGGCAAAGCCCTGGTTGATGTCGAAATATCTTGCAAACGCCGGAAGGATTGCTATCATGGCGATAAACAATGAACCAGGCAGCGTAATGCAGGACATTACATTGTCAAGATAGTCAGCAGTGTTCTTGCCAGGCTTTACACCCGGGATGAAGCCGTTGTTGCGCTTCAGCTCATCTGCCATCTGCACAGGATTGAGTGTAATAGCTGTGTAGAAATATGTAAAGGCGATAATCAATATCACGAATACAAAATTATACAGGAAGCTATTCATGTCAAGGAGATTGCTCAGCACGGCGCTGTTCTCACCGCCGCTGCGTGCCATGGTAACAGGGATAAACATCAATGCCTGGGCAAAGATAATAGGCATTACGTTGGCAGCAAACAGCTTAATGGGGATATACTGGCGTGCGCCTCCAACCTGCTGTCCTCCCTGCACGCGCTTGGCATACTGTACAGGCACCTTGCGAACGGCCTGAACCAAGAGAACGGCTGCTGCAATCACGACAATCAAGGCGATAATCTCAAACAGGAACTTAACGAGACCACCTGCACCCGGAGAGGTGAGGGCCGTTACGAACTCCTGACCAAGAGCCTGGGGCAGACGGGCGATGATACCAATCATAATGATCATGGACACACCGTTGCCTACACCCTTGTCGGTGATACGCTCACCCAGCCACAGGATAAACATACTGCCCGCAGCAAGGATGATGGTTGAAGTCAAAAGGAACATACCCCAAGGCAGTGCATTGCTGATGGCACCGGCGGCCTGAGTCTGCAGATTGATAAGATACATCGGGGCCTGAAACAGCAGAATAGCTATTGTCAGATATCGAGTGTACTGATTAATCTTGCGACGGCCACTCTCGCCCTCACGCTGCATCTTCTGGAAATAAGGCACTGCTATTGCCAGCAGCTGCATTACAATGGATGCAGAAATGTAGGGCATGATACCCAGAGCAAAGATAGAAGCATTGGAGAATGCACCTCCCGAGAACATATCCAGCAGAGACATCAATCCGTCCTTGGTCTGATCCGAAAGAGATGTCAATCTCTGCGGGTCAATGCCCGGCAGGACAACAAACGATCCGAAACGATATATGGCGATAAACAGTATCGTGATGAGAAGACGAATCCTAAGGTCTTCTACATGCCATATATTCTTTAATGTCTCAATGAATTTTTTCATCTGTTATAATTTAGTCGCATTACCACCAAGTGCAGTTATCGCTGCCTCGGCGGACTTGGAAAATCCATTAGCCTGAACATCAATCTTGCTTGTCAGCTGGCCGTTGCCAAGAATCTTGACGAGCTGGCCCTTCGATACATAGCCAGCCTGGACGAGGTCCTGGACGGATACAACTGTCAAATTCTTTGCGTCAGCCAGCGACTGGATAACGTCAAGATTGATAGCCTTGTATTCTACGCGGTTAATATTCTTGAAACCAGACTTCGGAAGGCGACGCTGCAACGGCATCTGACCGCCCTCGAATCCAATTTTCTTCTTGTAACCAGAACGTGCCTTGGCACCCTTATGACCACGAGTGGACGTGCCGCCCAAGCCTGAGCCCGGACCACGGCCAATCCTTCTCCTTGAATGGGTAGAACCCTCTGCAGGTTTTAATGTATGTAATTTCATATCTTCTGTTTTTTCTATTCAACAACGCGTACCAGATGATGAACTTTCTGAATCATACCACGTACAGACGGGGTGTCCTCGTGTGCTACGACTGCATTCATTTTTCTCAAGCCTAAAGAATCAAGTGTTCTTCTCTGGTCAATCGGAGCGCCGATGCGACTCTTCACTTGCTTAATCTTAATAGTTGCCATAATACACTTTATCCTTTAAATACTCTTTCCAAACTAATGTTACGGGTCTCAGCAATGGTGTTTGCATCACGAAGCTCAGCAAGGGCAGCCACTGTAGCCTTAACTAGGTTGTGGGGGTTAGAGGAACCCTTGGACTTTGCCAGGACATCCTTAATGCCAACACTTTCAAATACAGCACGCATAGCGCCGCCGGCTACCACTCCAGTACCAGGAGCAGCGGGGCGCATCAGCACGCGAGCACCGCCATATTTGGCAGTCTGCTCGTGAGGAATAGTACCCTTGAGTACGGACACCTTGACGAGATTCTTCTTTGCAGACTCTACACCCTTGGCAATGGCAGCAGAAACTTCACCAGCCTTACCAAGGCCATAGCCTACGACACCATTACCATCGCCAACTACCACAATAGCAGCGAATGTGAACGTTCTACCGCCCTTGGTCACCTTGGTTACACGGTTGAGTGCCACCAATTTCTCTGTAAGCTCTTCTGTGTTTATATTTACTCTACTTGCCATATCTTTTAAAATTTAAGACCGCCTTTGCGGGCGCCGTTAGCAACTTCCTGAACTCTACCGTGGTACAGATATCCGTTACGGTCAAATACAACCTCGCTGATACCAGCCTCAGTAGCAAGCTTAGCAACTTTCTCTCCTACTATGGCAGCCTGCTCCTTCTTAGGCATCTTTTCCATGCCGAGCGATGAGGCAGAGACAATAGTAGTTCCATTCTCGTCATTGATCACCTGTGCATATATCTGCTTGTTGCTGCGGAATACACAGAGGCGCGGCCTTGTAGCTGTACCCGAAATCTTATTGCGGACACGGTATTTTATTCGAGTCCTTCTATCTATATTCTTTGTCATAATCTTTAGTTTTTACGGGTTACTTTGCAGCCGCAGTCTTACCGGACTTACGACGGATAACTTCACCAACATACAAGATACCCTTGCCCTTATAAGGCTCAGGCTTGCGGAACGAACGAATCTTGGCACATACAAGGCCGAGAAGCTGCTTGTCGCAAGACTCCAGGGAGATATAAGGACGCTTGTTCCTCTCCGATTTTGTCACAATCGAAATCTCCTTCGGGAGCTGCAAGAAAATGGGGTGTGTATAACCCAGCGAGAACTCAATAATCTGACCCTCGTTGCTAACACGGTAACCTACACCAACCAGTTCCATCTCACGTTTGTAACCCTCAGATACGCCAACAACCATATTGTTGACCAATGAGCGATATAAGCCGTGGAAGGCATGCTTCTGCTTCGGACTTACGGAATCATTGTTCTCGTCCATCTCAAAGGTGAGGTGACCATCTTCAAGTTTTACCAAGATAGAAGGATGCACATACTGGCTTAACTCACCCTTCGGTCCTTTTACGGACACTACATTATCCTTGATGTCAACTGTGACACCTGAAGGAATGTTAATCGGCAATTTTCCTATTCTAGACATGTGATTTCCTCCTTTATTAATATACATAGCAGAGAACCTCACCGCCGATCTTCAGCTGAGAAGCCTCCTTGTCAGTCATCACTCCCTTGGAGGTAGAGATGATAGCTATACCTAAACCATTAATTACTCTGGGCATTTCCTTGTAGCCAGTATACTGGCGAAGGCCCGGGGTTGACACTCTCTGCAAGGACTTGATAGCGTTAGTCTTGCCAGAAGCATCATACTTCAAGGCAATCTTGATGATGCCCTGCTTTCCATCCTCAACAAACTTGAAGTTGAGAATGTAACCCTTGTCAAACAGAATCTTGGTGATGTCCTTCTTCAGGTTTGAAGCAGGCACCTCTACCACTCTGTGCTTGGCATGAATGGCATTTCTGACACGGGTCAAATAATCTGCTATTGGATCTGTCATGATAAAAATGTTTTAATTAATCGGGAGAGCCCGACAATATTAAAAGTTAACTCTTTATTGCGATGCTGTTGCTTACCAGCTTGCCTTCTTTACGCCGGGGATGAGGCCTGCAGAGGCCATCTCACGGAACTGGATACGCGAAAGACCGAACTGACGGATGTAACCCTTGGGGCGGCCAGTGATCTTGCAGCGATTATGAAGACGAATGGGATTAGCATTTCTGGGTATCTTCTGCAACTTGCGGGCTGCCTCATAAGCCTCCACGGGGTCAGAGGACTTATTCACGATATCCTTCAGAGTAGCGCGCTTTGCTGCATACTGGGCTACCATTCTGGCACGCTTTACCTCGCGTGCTTTCATTGATTCCTTTGCCATTATTTGTTAGTTTTTAGCATTTCTAAACGGAAGACCAAACTCTTTCAGAAGTGCATAACCCTCCTCATCTGTAGGTGCACTGGTTACGAAGGTGATATTCATACCCTGGATGCGGTCTACAGCGTCGATGTTAATCTCCGGGAAGATAATCTGCTCCTCAATACCGAGAGTATAATTTCCTCGTCCATCAAACTTGCCTGCAATACCCTTGAAGTCACGGATACGGGGCAGAGCAATCTTAACGAGCTTCTCAAGGAACTCGTACATACGTTCACGACGCAGTGTGACCCTGACGCCTACGGGCATTTTCTTACGAAGCTTAAAGTTAGCCACGTCCTTCTTGGAGATAGTGGCAACAGCCTTCTGGCCAGTGATGGCCATCAGCTCTTCAATACCCACTTCTATAATCTTCTTATCGGCAGTTGCTGCGCCAAGTCCCTGATTAACGACAATCTTCTTCAACACAGGGATTTGCATTACTGACGTGTAATTAAACTGCTTCTTCAATGCAGGAGCTATGCGCTCTGCATACTCTTTCTTTAGTTGTGCTGTATTTGCCATTACTTGATCTCCTCTCCAGATTTCTTGGCATAACGTACACGCTTGCCATCTGCATTTAACTTACGGCCAATACGGGTCGGTTTGCCCGTCTTGGGATCTAACACATTAAGGTTGGAAATATGTATCGGAGCCTCTTGCTTCACAATTCCTCCCTGAGGATTCTTTGCGCTGGGCTTCTGGCTCTTGGATACCATATTTATACCCTCTACGATAGCACGCTGCTTTTCAACCAAGACTTTGAGAACCTTGCCTGTAGCACCCTTGTTCTCACCTGCATTGACAAAAACAGTGTCACCTTTCTTGATATGTAACTTACTCATTTGTCTAATTCTTTTTATTGTTAAAGAACTTCCGGTGCCAAAGAGACAACCTTCATGTTCACTGCACGCAGCTCGCGGGCAACGGGACCAAAGATACGGCTACCTCTAAGTTCATTGGCATTATTCAACAACACACATGCATTATCATCAAAGCGGATATAGGAACCATCAGCACGGCGAATTTCCTTCTTGGTGCGAACGATAAGCGCCTTGGAAACAGTACCCTTCTTTATCTCGCTAGACGGAATGACATTCTTTACTGTCACAACAATCACATCACCTACAGATGCGTAGCGACGCCTTGTTCCGCCGAGTACGCGGATACATAGACACTCGCGAGCACCGCTATTGTCTGCAATCGTCAGTCTGGATTCTGCTTGTATCATATTACTTTGCTCTTTCTACGATTTTTACAACTCTCCATCTCTTAGTCTTGCTCAGCGGACGGGTTTCCATCAGCAGGACAGTATCGCCAGGATTGCACTCGTTATTCTCGTCGTGTGCATGATACTTCTTTGTCTTAGAGACGAACTTACCATATATAGGGTGTTTCTCCTTAAAACGGGCTGCTACAACGATGGTCTTGTCCATCTTGTTGCTAACTACAACACCCTGCCTAGTCTTTCTTAGATTTCTTTCTTCCATAATGACTCTCTTTACTTATTAAGTTCTCTTTGACGGAGCTCAGTCTTAATGCGAGCAATGTTACGACGGTCGGCCTTAATCTTTGAAGGGTCAGCAATCGGAGACACGGCATGAGTCAAGAGAAGCTGTCCATAAGCAGCTACCTCAGTTTCAAGTCTCTCCTGCAGTTCCTTTGTAGGAATCTCTCTTATTTCTGCGTTTTTCATAATTTAGGCTTTTTCTTCGTAATCACGTCTAACAACAAACTTAGTAACAATCGGGAGCTTCTGTGCGGCAAGGCGAAGAGCCTCCTTCGCGATGTCATAGGAAACACCCTCTACCTCAAATAGGATACGTCCTGGAGTCACAGGGAATACGAAACCCACGGGGTCACCCTTTCCCTTACCCATACGTACGTCTGCAGGCTTCTTGGTGATAGGCTTGTCCGGGAATATCCTAATCCAAACCTGACCCTGACGCTGCATATAACGAGTAACGGCTACACGAGCAGCCTCAATCTGACGGCTGTTAATCCACTCCGTTTCAAGGCTCTTTATGCCGAAGCTACCGAAAGCCAGCTGGTTTCCGCGCTGGGCATTGCCTTTACTGCGACCTTTTTGCGGTCTTCTATATTTGGTTCTTTTAGGCTGTAACATAGCTTTCCTTTTTAGCGATTAGTACTTCTTCTACGACGGTTAGGTCTGTCACCGCCTCTTCTGTTACCACCGAAAGCAGAACGGCCGCCCTTCTCATTTTGCTGAGCAAAATTAGGAGCCAGGTCACGCTTGCCATAGACTTCGCCACGGCAAATCCAAACCTTGATTCCAAGGAGTCCGACCTTGGTGAGGGCCTCTGTCTGGCAGTAGTCGATGTCTGCACGGAAGGTATGCAGCGGGGTACGCCCCTCCTTATACATCTCCTTGCGAGCCATCTCGGCACCATTCAGACGACCGGTAATCTGGATCTTGATACCTTCGGCACCCATTCTCATGGCATTGGCAATGGCCATCTTGATAGCACGGCGGTATGCCACCATACCCTCAATCTGACGGGCTATGCTCTTGCCTACGATCTGGGCGTCCAATTCGGGTTTCCTTACCTCAAAGATGTTAATCTGAACATCCTTGTCTGTTATCTTCTTGAGCTCTTCCTTGAGTTTGTCAACTTCCTGTCCACCCTTACCGATGATCACGCCGGGGTGTGAAGAGCAAACCGTGATAGTCACGAACTTCAGAGTACGCTCTATAACGATTCTGGATACGCTGGCCTTTGCCAGGCGAGCCTCAAGGTATTTACGAATCTTGCTATCCTCCAGGATGGAGTCGCCAAAATTCTTGCCTCCGTACCAGTTGGAGTCCCAACCGCGAATAATACCTAATCGGTTACTTATCGGATTAATCTTTTGTCCCATACTTAATCATTTTTTGAATCTACATACAGCGTAACGTGATTTGAACGCTTACGGATTCTGTAACCTCTTCCTTGAGGTGCGGGCCTCATTCTTTTCAGAGTTACCCCTTCGTCAACATAAGCTTTACTTACATACAGTTCGCCAGCTTCGGCTTTTCTATCATTCTTCTGCTCCCAGTTGGCAATGGCAGAGCGCAGCAACTTCTCCAACGGATTGGATGCTGCCTTCTGTGAGAACCTCAAGGTGCCAAGAGCACGACCTACCTCCATGCCACGAATCAAGTCTACGACGTAACGCATCTTGCGCGGTGAAGAGGGAACATTCTGCAGAGTTGCAAAATATTGAGTCTTACGGGCCTCTTTTTTAGCATTGGCCGCATTTCTTTTTCTTGCTCCCATTATATTCTATTTTTATTTTCTATCGTTAGACTCTCCTATTTCTTGTTACCGGCATGGCCGCCAAACTTGCGGGTAGGAGCGAACTCTCCCAGCTTATGACCAACCATATTCTCTGTAACATATACAGGGATGAACTTATTACCATTATGAACAGCAATGGTATGCCCAACAAAGTCAGGGGATATCATTGAAGCTCTGGCCCAAGTCTTAACTACAGACTTCTTGCCACTCTCATTCATTGCGAGAACTTTCTTCTCCAGAGAAACTGCAATATATGGACCTTTTTTAAGTGAACGACTCATAATCTAATTTGTTTACTTCTTGTTTCTTCTTTCAATGATATACTTATTTGACTGCTTCTTGGGTGCACGAGTCTTCAAGCCCTTTGCGTACAGACCGGTACGTGAACGGGGATGTCCACCGCTCTGACGGCCTTCACCACCACCCATCGGGTGATCGTGCGGGTTCATTACGACACCGCGGTTGTGGGGCCTTCTGCCGAGCCAGCGTGAGCGACCGGCCTTGCCGGAGCTCTCGAGGGCGTGGTCGGAGTTGCCTACACTTCCAATAGTAGCCTTGCAGGCACTCAGAATCTGACGAGTCTCACCTGAGGGCAGCTTAATCACGCAGTAGCGACCCTCGCGGGAAGTCAGCTGAGCAAAGTTGCCGGCGGAACGTGCCAGGAGAGCACCCTGACCAGGGCGCAACTCAATGTTGTGAATCACTGTACCTACAGGGATGTTCTGCAGAGGAAGAGTATTGCCCACCTCAGGTGCAGCCTCAGCACCCGACATTACCACAGTTCCCACTGTGAGTCCGTTGGGAGCAATGATATAACGCTTCTCGCCGTCAGCATAGAACAGCAGTGCTATGCGTGCAGAGCGGTTGGGGTCATACTCAATGGTCTTAACGGTTGCGGGTATACCATCCTTCTCTCTCTTAAAATCAATAAAACGGAACTTTCTCTTGTGGCCGCCACCTAAGTAGCGCATCGAACGACGACCGTCGTTGTTGCGACCACCGGTAGAACGCTTACCATACACAAGAGATTTCTCTGGTACTGTCGCAGTAATCTCTTCAAAAGTACCAATAATCTTATGTCTCTGACCTGGTGTTGTAGGTCTGAATTTCCGTACTGCCATGTCTTATTAAATATTACTGTAGAAATCAATTGTCTCGCCTTCGCTGAGCACCACGAGGGCTTTCTTATATGCATTTGTACGACCCTTGATAAAACCGGCGCGAGTGTAGCGCGATTTATTCTTGCCCGAGTAATTCATCGTACGAACGGAAACTACATTCACATTGTAACGGGCCTCAACCTCTGCCTTAATCTGCAGCTTGTTAGCCTTAGGGCGTACAATGAAGCCAAATACATTGTTCTGCTTGTCCGTTATGGCGGTCATCTTCTCAGTGACCAGGGGTTTCACTAAATATGTCATAGCTCTTACTTATTAAGAATTAAGAACTGCGTCAATATCCTTCAGTGCACTTTCGGTCACTACCAGCACACCAGCGTCCAGCACACCGTAAGTGTTCAGCTGTGAAGCGGTACATACCTTTGCACTCTGAATATTGCGAGCAGATAAATACATATTCTTGTCAACTGCGGACAAGGCTACCAGAACCTTCTTGTCAGCCACGCCCAAACCCTGGGTAAAGGCGATGAAGTCCTTAGTCTTCGGGGCCTCAAAAGTGAAGTCTTCCACAACAAGCAGTGCATTCTCCTGCACCTTATAGGTAAGGGCGGACTTGCGGGCAAGCTGCTTTACCTTCTTGTTGAGCTTGAAACTGTAATCTCTGGGCTGGGGGCCAAACACGCGTGCACCGCCAACCAGTACCGGCGAGTTGATGTCACCACGGCGAGCACCGCCGCCACCTTTTTGGCGACCGAGCTTGCGGGTTGAGCCGCTCATCTCGCTTCTCTCCTTTGCCTTAGCTGTACCCTGGCGCTGGGCGGCAAGATACTGCTTGACATCCAAATAGATAGCATGGTCATTAGGCTCGATCGCAAAAATTGAGTCATTGAGAGTTACCTTTCTGCCAGTATCCTGACCATTTCTGTTTAATACCTTAACTTCCATTACTCTTTAATTAAAACGATTGAACCTTTACATCCTGCGAAAGAACCCTTGACAATCATAAGGTTCTTCTCGGGAATAATCTTTAATACGCGGAGGTTCTGAGTCGTAACACGCTCATTACCCATCTGACCGCCCATGCGCATTCCTTTAAACACCTTGGCAGGATAGGAGCACGCACCTATAGAGCCCGGCTTGCGTGCACGGTCATCCTGGCCATGAGTGGCCTGACCTACACCGCCGAAACCATGGCGCTTCATAACGCCCTGGAAGCCCTTACCCTTGGAGGTTCCTACAACGTCCACATACTTGCTGTCGTTGAAGATCTCCACGGTCACAATGTCTCCTAAATTTAAGGGTTGTTCAAACCCCTTGAACTCGGCCAAGTGTCTCTTGGGAGTAGTACCAGCCTTGTCAAAGTGTCCCTTCAGGGCCTTGGAGGTATTCTTCTCCTTGGCTTCCTGGAAGCCGAGCTGGACAGCCTCATAGCCGTCCTTCTCTACACTTTTAACCTGAGTAACTACGCAAGGACCACATTCAATAACAGTGCATGGCACATTCTTGCCATCGGCACTGAAAACGGAAGTCATTCCGATTTTCTTTCCAATTAATCCTGGCATTTCAGTTAAAATTTAGTTTACTATGTTAATTAATCTCTTTCCTTTGTACTACACCTTGATCTCCACCTCTACGCCGCAGGGCAACTCAAGCTTCATCAGGGAATCTACGGTCTTTGCAGTAGAGCTGTAGATATCAATCAGACGCTTGTAGGATGAAATCTCAAACTGCTCACGGCTCTTCTTGTTGACGAAGGTGGAGCGGTTTACGGTGATGATGCGCTTGCGCGTTGGCAATGGAATCGGTCCGCTGACTACGGCTCCAGTTGCCCTTACGGCCTTTACAATCTTGTCGGCACTCTTCTCTACGAGTGTGTGGTCGTAAGACTTCAGTTTAATTCTAATTTTCTGACTCATTGTTTTTATTTGTTTGTTATTTTGCGGAGGTTGTGCGTTTAAGAGTCATTCGTTAAGCGCACCCCTTACCTTTATTTTATTTTACTTTACCAGATCCACTCGGCCGTTACACTCCTCAAGCACTGCCTTGGCAATTCCTGCAGCAACGGGGGCGTGGTGGTGGTACTCCATCGACGATGTAGCGCGACCGGAGGTAATGGTGCGCAGGGCAGTAACGTATCCGAACATCTCTGCCAGGGGCACGTAGGCCTTCACCACGCGTGCGCCGGAACGATTGGTATCCATACCCTCCACCTGGCCGCGGCGCTTGTTAAGGTCGCCAATCACGTCGCCCATACTCTCCTCGGGAGTGATAACCTCCAGTTTCATAATCGGCTCGAGCAGTACAGGCTTAGCCTTGGTGGCTGCGTTGCGATATGCCTGTAGGGCACAGATCTCAAACGAGAGCTGGTCAGAGTCCACTGGGTGGAAGCTTCCGTCCAGGAGTTCCACCTTCAGGCTGTCAAGCGGGAATCCACCAAGCACACCACTCTTCATGGCAGACTCAAAGCCCTTCTGAACAGAGGGAATGAACTCCTTGGGGATGTTACCGCCAGTAACCTTGTTCTCAAACTGCAGGCCACCCTCTTTGTAGTCCTCATCCACGGGACCGACATTAACGATGATGTCTGCAAACTTACCGCGGCCACCGGTCTGCTTCTTGTAAACCTCACGGAGGTTGACAGTCTCGGTGATAGCCTCCTTATAGTTAACCTGGGGCTTGCCTTGGTTGCATTCTACCTTGAACTCCCTCCTCAGACGGTCGATGATGATGTCCAGGTGGAGCTCACCCATACCGGAGATGATGGTCTGGCCACTCTGCTCGTCAGTGCGGACTGTGAAAGTGGGATCCTCCTCGGCCAGTTTAGCCAGGCCGACCGACAGGCGGTCCATATCCTTCTGGGTCTTTGGCTCCACAGCGATACCGATAACGGGATCGGGGAAATCCATCGACTCCAGCACGATGGGAGCATTCTCATCGCAAAGGGTGTCGCCCGTGTGCACATCCTTCAGACCTACCACTGCGCCAATGTCGCCAGCGGCAATCTCCTCCACGGGCAGCTGCTCGTGGGAATTCATCTGGAACAGGCGGGAGATTCTCTCCTTCTTGCCCGAGCGGGTGTTGTAGGTGTAGGAGCCTGCAGCAATCTTGCCGGAATAAACGCGGATAAAGGTAAGACGACCCACGTACGGGTCGGTGGCAATCTTGAATGCCAACGCTGCAGTGTGGTCACTTACCTCAGGCTTCCTGTCTTCCTCTGCACCGGTGGAAGGATTAGTACCTACCACGTTAGGAGTGTCCAGCGGAGAGGGCAGGAATGCGCACACATAGTCCAGCAGGGTCTGCACACCCTTGTTCTTGAATGAAGATCCACAGCACATCGGGGTAATCTGCATCGAGAGGGTGCCCTTGCGTATCGCACCGATCACCTCTTCCTCGGTCACCATTGAGGGGTCGTCAAAGAACTTCTCCATCAGTGCATCGTCATACTCGGCAGCAGCCTCAAGCAGCTTGCTGCGGTATTCCTCTGCCAGGTCAACAAGGTCTGTAGGAATATCTTCCACCTCATAGTCTGCACCCATGGCCTCATCGTGCCACAGGATAGCCTTCATCCTTATCAGGTCAACCACGCCCTTGAAGCTCTCTTCGGCTCCAATGGGGAAGTTGATGGCAACGGGGTTGGCACCCAGCACTTCCTTCATCTGCCTCAGCACCTCAAAGTAGTCTGCACCCGAGCGGTCCATCTTATTGACGTAGCCGATGCGGGGAACATTATACTTGTCAGCCTGGCGCCAGACGGTCTCGCTCTGGGGCTCCACGCCGCCAACGGCGCAGTAGGTAGCCACGGCGCCGTCCAACACTCTGAGGGAGCGCTCCACCTCAGCGGTGAAGTCCACGTGTCCCGGAGTGTCTATCAAGTTTATCTTGAAATTTTTGTCGTTCCAATTCCAGTAAGTGGTAGTAGCTGCTGACGTAATCGTGATGCCACGCTCCTGCTCCTGCTCCATCCAGTCCATGGTGGCAGCGCCGTCATGCACCTCACCTATCTTGTGGGTCTTACCGGTATAGAAGAGAATACGCTCTGACGTCGTAGTCTTACCGGCATCAATGTGAGCCATGATGCCGATATTACGTGTCAAGTGTAGATCAGTTTGTGCCATATATTATTATGGGTCTCGCGTTTAGAACCTGAAGTGAGCAAATGCACGGTTGGCCTCGGCCATACGATGGAGGTCCTCCTTGCGCTTGAATGCGCCACCCTGCTCATTATAAGCGTCCATAATCTCGGCAGCCAGCTTCTCTGACATGCTCTTTCCGCTGCGCTTGCGAGCGAAGTTGATGATGTTCTTCATTGAGATGGACTCCTTTCGGTCGGGGCGAATCTCCATAGGCACCTGGAAAGTTGCACCACCAATGCGGCGGCTCTTCACCTCCACCTGAGGGGTAACCCTGTCGAGGGCTTCCTTCCAGATATCCAGAGCGCTCTTCTCCTCGTTAGGCATCTTAGCCTTCACAATGTCGAGAGCCTTGTAGAATATCTCATAGGAAAGGTTCTTCTTGCCGTCATACATCAGGTGGTTGACGAACTTCGTCACTTTCTGATCATTAAACACTGAATCAGGAAGGATTACTCTTTTCTTTGGCTTTGCTTTTCTCATCTTGTTTTTCTAAGTTATTTCGGTTTCGGCTGTGTCTTTTCGTCGCTTCAAGAGCCCTCTGGCGCTTTACTCAACCATTTTCACGAATCCTTAACCTTGGGTTAATTACTTCTTTGCTGCCTTGGGGCGCTTGGCACCATACTTCGAGCGGCGCTGAGTGCGGTCAGCCACACCGGCGGTGTCAAGCGTACCGCGTACAATGTGGTAGCGAACACCGGGCAGGTCCTTCACACGGCCACCCCTGACCATCACGATCGAGTGCTCCTGCAAGTTGTGGCCCTCACCGGGGATGTAGGAGTTAACCTCCTTGGAGTTTGTCAAACGCACACGCGCGACCTTGCGCATGGCAGAATTAGGCTTCTTAGGAGTAGTTGTGTAGACGCGAACGCACACTCCGCGGCGCTGAGGACATGCGTCCAGAGCCGGAGACTTGCTCTTGTCTTCCAATCTAACTCTGCCTTTTCTTACTAACTGTTGAATAGTAGGCATTTTCTTTAAATTTTTTAGTTATTTATATTGTTTTATTAGTTTCTTTACGGTATGGCACATTATGCCCTCTGATGCTATAAGGCCATTTTGGGCAGCAAAATTACGACATTTTTGCGAAATAGCACACAAACACTACTATAAAATTCACTTTTAACCCCTAAAAAAGACTTTTATCCCCTATTTTTTATAGTTTTTTAACTGTTTAGGTAGCATTTCCGACGCAAAATACACATTAAACAGTCACAAAAACGCCCCACCAGACCTGCTTGAACACCCCTTTTTTCAATCAAGCAAGGCATTCGGCACCTCCCTCCCCTACTCTCTCCCCCAATCAAAGCTCATCATTTACTCTCCTTAAATATAAAATAATGTTCGCGCGCGAGAGGGAAAAAACACCGCCCCGCAGCACTGCATGGGGCTGCGGGGCGGCATCAGGCGTCATTCAGCCAAGCCTAAGCCTCACCCTGAGGGTTAGGGAACGAACCGCCCTGGCGATGATCATGAAGATTGATGGGGCCGTTCACCTTCTCATACTTAGCCACATTGTCGCTCAAGGCATACATAAGGCGCTTGGCGTGCTCCGGAGCCATCACCACACGAGATTTCACCTTAGGGCTGCCGCCGTTAGGCAGCATGCGGATAAAGTCAATGATAAACTCAGCAGAAGAGTGGGTTATCACTGCAAAATTCGAATAAACGCCGTCCTCCACCTCGGTGGGAACACTGATTTTCACTTGGTTGGAATTGTCGTTTGTAGGCATGATATCAAATGTTTTAATTGTTCTTGATGCAAAGTTACACATACAATTTCAATTAACAGCAATCCGCTGCCCACTTTTCTCCCAATATTGCATCCGCACAGCCAGCCTCACAAGGAAAGTGCAGAGAAGAAAACTTATTGTGATGAAAAGAAATCTTATTGTGACGAGACAAAAACCTATCGTGCCTAAGTTTAATCTAATCCCGTTCAAAAGAGTTTTAATCCCGTGGAAAAATAAACTAATCCCGTGAAGAAAGATTTTAATCCCGTGGAGCTGGCGTTTTCCACGGGATTAGATTTCGTTTCAAGGCTTTTAGATTTCGTTTCAAGGCTTTTAGTTTTGATTTCCACAGGACTAAATTACCCTGCATATTAAATCGTCAGTTTTTCAGTTTTTTAACCGAAACAATGCAGGAATGTATGCAAAAACATTTTATTTTTTTTAGGCAATGACACAGATGTTGGCAGTCAGAATTGGCTGCATTATGAGTAATCTGTGCCAACATCTATATCATTACCATAATTTAAGTTGAATTATTTTTATGAGCACGCGATTAGGTCGTGGGAGCTCGCATTATGATTGCAGGAGTACGCAGTTAGAATATACGAGCACAAGCTCAGATTTTGTATTGTTGCTTTATGGTAAATGTTTCTCCTATGTAAAAATATAAATCGGGAGGCGCAACTGCTTGCGCCTCCCGAAATGTGTTATGGAAGTGTCCCTTCCAGCTCCCTCCCTTGAGGGGAGGACTGGGGTGGAGCTCGCTTTTTTTAGAACTTCACAGCCTTGCCGTCAACAACGTAGATCTGA
>JAEEGL012258365.1_pt1 | contig 25548 bp, 14 predicted proteins | sample 9134231 | NCBI WGS metagenome assembly JAEEGL01 (sample SAMN16246548, study PRJNA631951) | gut metagenome | biome: gut microbiome; feature: rumen; material: fiber-attached | host: Bos | place: Iran: Karaj | collected 2018-10
ACCGCCAAACTTTTAGAGGACTTTTTTCAAATAAACAAGAAGATTTTCGCGTTTCATGACAAAAATAACGGAATTAAGCGTATTCTTACACCCAAAACAAGCGAAACAAAGCAAAAAGGAAGATGAAACGGCGTAACAGGGGAACGGCACATCCATATTATATAAGGCAAATAAAACGACGGGAAAAGTCCCATGCAACGGGACAAACGTCCCAACACCAGGGAAAAAGTTCCCAAATAGTGGGACAAATGATAAAAACATGGGAAATAAACACAAAATACAAATTCAAAATGGAAAAAACAAGTTTCATAGTAAAAAGCCACTTCCCAAAAAAGAAAGAAAACAAGCATAACCAACAATTATTTCCAAAATGAAGCGTACTTTACCAAAAAAATATCGTATCTTTGTCGTCAGTATACACACATTATTATAATATATATAAGATGGATGAGAAAAACCTAAAAGTAGAATATCTACCTTGTTTGAATTATGCCATGGCACTCAACGGTCGCAAGTGCATGGAATATTGCGAGATTTCCAACAACAGTTCTGACGACTTACACACATTGAAGGTGGAAGTCAGCGGTGAAATGATACAACATTCGGAAACTACACTTGACATTGTACCTGCTGGGCAAACTATTCGCATCACCGACATTCAAGTAATGCCAGACATCGACAAACTAAGGGAACTTACCGAAAGCGTTGAAACGAAATTCCAATTAAGTATTCATGATAATGGCAATGAGTTATTCAGCAAAACATATCCCTTACGTTTATTGGCTTTTGATGAATGGCCAGGAATTAGCGTTGCCCCTGAAATGTTGGCAGCATTTGTTACGCCCAACGCCCCAGATATTTCCAAGATTAAAGTCAACGCCGCTCAATACATAGAGAAACTAACGGGTTCATCTGCATTGGACGAATACCAAACACAGGATCCTAATCGAGTTCGCGCTCAAGTAGCTGGTATCTTTGAGGCATTAAGAAGTGAGCAACTCATCTATTCCGCTCCACCTGCCAGTTATGAGAAGAATGGTCAGCGAGTACGACTTGTAGATAAAGTCCTCTCCGAAAAGTTGGGTACCTGTCTGGACTTGTCATTATTGTTCGCCTCATGCTTAGAGGCATGTGGACTTCATCCCGTTTTGGTACTTCAACAAGGTCACATGTATATTGGTTGTTGGTTGGTAGACAAATATTATTACCAAACCGTATGCGACGACATATCTATCCTCTCCAAGAGCATGGCTGATGGTATTAGCGAGATGGTTTTGGTAGAAGCCACCGACGTGGCAGCATCGGGTAAGGTTACTTTCGAAGAAGCAGTAGACCATGCAACCCATCATATCGTTGCCGAGGAAAACAAGTTCGTTCTCTTCTGCGACATTCATCGTTGTCGTTTAGAGGGAATCCGTCCTTTACCTGTTCGTATCAATGGCGAATGGCAATTGGCCGGCATTAGTCATTCCAATGACACCCAAACCATCAAGGAAATGCGTGTGGAAAAGATTGAACCACGTCAATCCGAAGAGAAACTTACGCGTCAACAGATATGGGAACGCAAATTATTGGATTTCTCCCTTCGCAACAACCTCATCAACATCCGCATTGGCAAGAGAGTTATCCCCTTCGTATCGTTCAACGTAGAGGATTTAGAGAACAATTTGAATGATGGAAGCGATTATCAGATATTACCCAATCCCGCAAAGAAGAAATTAGAAGCCAATGAATTTGGCATTTACGATTCCCGAAAATACAAGGAAGAATTAGAAGCGGTGGTAATAGAAGACTTAAAACACGACAAGTTGCGTTCGTACTTGACGGAAGAGGAATTGAAGACTATTACCAAAACCTTATTCCGCGACTCCAGAACTGAATTGGAAGAAAACGGAGCCAATTCCCTCTTCCTTGTCATGGGTTTGCTGAAATGGTACGAAAACGACAAGAGTGTCCGTCCGCGTTACGCTCCCCTCTTGTTATTACCCGTTGACATCATTCGTAAGAGCGGCAACAACTATGTCATTCGCAAGAGAGATGAGGACATTACGTTTAACACGACTCTCATCGAAATGCTCAAGCAACAGCACGACATACAAATGACGGGATTGTCGCCTTTACCAGAAGACGAGAGCGGTATTGACGTGCGACAAGTTTTCTCCATCGTGCGCAGTCATATTGCCAACCATCCCAAATGGGACATCATTGAGGAATCGCTGTTAGGTTTGTTCTCGTTCAACAAGTTTGTGATGTGGAACGACATTCACAACAATGCAGACAAGATGCGTAAGAACACCATCATCGACAGTTTGATGCAAAAGCATTGGACTGGAAAAGAAAGTGTTTCAACAACCGATGCACGAAAAATAGACCAAGAGATAGAACCACATGAATATGCTATTCCCGTAGATGTTGATTCCTCTCAAATGGAAGCCGTCGTTGAATCGGGCGAAGGTCGTAGTTTCATTCTATATGGTCCTCCAGGAAGTGGAAAGAGTCAAACGATTACCAATATGATTGCCAATGCACTCTATCACGGAAAGCGTGTATTGTTCGTTGCAGAGAAGATGGCAGCCTTATCGGTTGTGCAAAAGCGATTGGCTAAAATTGGTTTGGATCCATTCTGCTTGGAAATGCATTCCAACAAGATTACGAAGACTCACCTACTCCATCAATTGCAAACGACACTTGAGCTCACTCGTATCAAGGAACCTGAGCAATACGAAGCCACGTCGAGAGATTTGTTCCGCCAACGACAAAACCTAATTGGTTACATGGACAAACTACATCGGAAACATGCCTCTGGATTGTCACTTTACGATTGCATTACGCGGTATGAATCCATCAAGGGCGACTCCATTCTACCGTCAGGACATTTCTTGAAAGACATCAATGATGCCAAGTTAAGAGAGGCAGCCGAAAAGATAGCCACTCTCGATACGGTGTTTAACATTACGGGGCAACCGTCTCAACATCCATTACAAGGCTTGAACATCTACGACGCATCACAACAGACACAAGAGGAATTGACGAAACGACTCCAACAAATGACGGAGCAGATTCAAGCAGCCGACCAACTCATTACGCAAGTCAACGAACATGCGGGATATAAGCAACCACATTCCGTAGATGGTGCCAAATGGGTGATGAACCTTGCTGAATCTCAAGAGTCATTGACACAAAACTACACTTCACAAATTCTTTCACAAGATCCAGCTCAATTGCGCAATCAATGGGAAGAAGTATGCGGTAAGTGGGTGGTATCTAAGTTCTTCGCCAAGAAGTCTTTCATGAATACCATGAAGACTTTCAAAAGCAACATGAGCGAAGACGATATCCAACCGATGATTTCTCAATTGGAGAAATACAAGATGCAATTGAAGGAAGCAGGATTGCAACAAGCTCCCGTTTTCCCCACGGCATACGTGAAGACATGTAAGGATTTGCTTGCCAACCTCGAACAAATCAAGGATAAGGCTTCGTTCGACTCCATTGACTTCCCCACCCTACTTCGTCAACTTCCCGAATGGACACAAAACATTGACAAGAGTCGCAACTGGGCACAATGGTGTATCCGTAAGCGCGAACTGGAGGAGTTGCATTTGGATAAGGTGATAAGTTATATGAACCAAAACTCCACCTCTGCCTCATTAGCAGCACAAGCCATGTTGAAAGGTGCTTACGAACAACTCGCCCTGCGAATGATTGATGAAGACAAGGAATTGCAGATGTTCAATGGACTCCTCTTTGAAGACATTATATATAAGTATCGCGAACTTGCCAAGAATTTCCAAGAGCTAACCAAGAAAATGCTTTACTGCAAATTGGCAGCCAATGTACCTTCGCAAGCTCTCGAACCATCTTCGTCTTCAGAACTTGGCATTCTCAAACGTTATATTTCTTCAAACGGACGCGGTGCTACCATTCGCCACATCATGGATCAGATACCTACACTTCTTCCAAGGCTCTGTCCTGTGATGCTGATGAGTCCTATATCCGTTGCACAATATATCGACCTCGACCAGCCACCGTTTGATATTGTTTGCTTCGACGAAGCTTCACAGATGCCGACATCTGAGGCAGTAGGTGCCATTGCACGAGGTAAGGCTCTCATCTGCGTGGGCGACCCCAAGCAAATGCCACCAACCAGTTTCTTCTCTACCAATGCGGTTGACGAAACCGAGGCTGACATTGACGACATGGAGAGCATTCTCGATGATTGCATCACACTGTCTTTGCCTGCCCGTTACCTAACATGGCACTATCGCTCACGCCACGAAAGCCTTATCGCATTCAGCAACATGCAATATTACGATGGTAAACTCTTTACCTTCCCATCAGTTGACGACCGTGCTTCGAAAGTGCAATTCATCCCCGTTAACGGAACATACGACTTCGGAAAGACGCGTTCTAATCGTGCAGAGGCAGAAGCCATCGTCAAAGAAGTGGTACGCCGACTGAGCGACAAGGAATTATCTATGCGTAGCATCGGTATCGTTTCGTTCAGCAAGGTACAACAAAACTTGATAGAAGACTTGCTGACTGAGGAACTGGCGAAATATCCCGAATTGGAAAAGAAGGCATACGATGTGGAGGAACCCATCTTCATCAAGAACTTGGAAAACGTACAAGGCGACGAGCGCGACATCATCTTGTTCTCCATCGGTTATGGTCCCGACAAGACAGGAAAGGTTTCCATGAACTTTGGACCATTGAACAATGCTGGTGGTGAACGAAGATTGAACGTGGCAGTATCGCGTGCCCGTTACGAAATGATGGTATTCTCTACCTTAAAACCCGAACAAATCGACTTAAATCGCTCGAATGCGCGTGGCGTGGAAGGTCTGAAGCATTTCTTGGAGTTTGCCAAGAACGGTCGACTTGCCATTTCTGCCAATCAAATCAAGAAAGACGATTCGTTGGACATCATTGAACCCGTCGCCAATGCCATTCGTGCGCTTGGCTACGATGTAGACACCACCGTGGGAAGATCACAATTCAAGGTTGACATTGCCGTCCTCAATCCCAAGCAAAAAGACCAATATCTATTGGGAATCCAATGCGACGGAAAGAACTACTACGAAACCAAGACCGAACGCGACCGTGAGATTTGTCAACCTGGCGTATTGAAAGGATTGGGATGGAATCTCTTACGCGTATGGTCAGTTGACTGGTTCATGAACAAGGATGCCGTGATGCAACGTATTACCAAGAAGCTCGACGAATTGATGAATCCGTCGCAGGAGAAAGCTCCAGAAGAGAAACCCATTGAGCAACCGAAGCCACAGACTTTGGTATCTAACATGCCGTTTGCCGTAACGAAAGAGGAATTGGTGGGCGAAATCAAGAACGAGAAACTCGTTCCATACGAGCGAATCAAGTTGACTGGCAACCATGATGGAACGATTGAACACGTGTTGCGAAGTGAGAAATCTGTTACCAACGACATCCAAAAACTCATCGTTGGCGAACAACCTATCACGCAAAGCCTCATCTGTAAGCGTATTGCCGAGACATACGGATTGTCGAGAGTTACGGTAAAGTTACAAGACTTTATCTCCAAGTTGAACATTCCTAATTGTTACATCGACCCTTCGTCTCCTGCCGACAACCCCATTTACTGGAAAGACGCAGCAAGTGCCAAGGAATTTGTCGTTTACCGACAAGGTGGCGATCGTGACATCAGCGATATTCCAATGCTGGAGATTATGAATGCGGTGAAATATGCCGTGGAGCAACAAGTATCCATTCCATTGGATGGTCTGAAGAAACAAGCCACGCAAATGTTAGGCTTTGCAAGAAAACTGCAAAAGGCTGACCTTGCCGTAGAAATGGCTATCGCACAACTTATTGATAATGGTGAGTTGAACGAGGAGAATGGTACGATTACCCTTAGTTCATAATCCATCCTAAAGGAATGAAGATAACAAAACATTGATTTGCAAACGAGATATAGTTCTATTTATGTTCAACCCCTTAAGAATCAATCAAAATGAAAACAATAATTCACAGACAAAAAAGTTATGGCGGATGGACATTACTGAAGACATTTGTCTTATGCCTATTCCTTCTCTTTGGAGAAATGGCGCAAATATTGGGGGCGGAAAGTGGTGACATCAAGGTGGATGGCATCTACTATCATATATCAAATAATGGGACGGCTTCTGTTATCGCATCTCTCCAGAATTCATATGGTGGTAATGTGGTTATTCCTGAATCTTTGCTATATCAAGGAGAAAAGTATATAGTAAAAGGTATTTCCGAAAAATCTTTTTATAATTGCCGCTATTTGACATCTGTCTCCATTCCTTCTTCTATCAAGAATATAGGTAATAATGCTTTTTATAATTGCAATGCTCTTTCCGCCGTATATATTACAGACCTTGAAGCTTGGTGCAATATTCGATTTGACAATTCGGCTAACCCATTAAGTCATGCTCATGATTTATTTTTAAACGGAGAGTTAATTGAGAATCTTGTCATTCCTAATGGTATAACGACCATTGGAAACAATGTTTTTAATGGATGCTCTATGAAAACGGTGGTTATTCCCAGTAGTGTAAAAAGTATTGGTGATAATACCTTTGCTGGCTGTTCGAACTTAATCTCCCTGAATATTCCCAATAATGTGACCACCATTGGTAGTCGTGCTTTTTCTGGATGTACGTCAATGGAGAAAATCATTCTGTCAGAATCCTTGAAAGAATTACCAACATATTGCTTTTCTGGTTGCGAGTCTCTGTTGTCTATCAAAATACCCCAAAATGTGAAACGGATAGGTACATATTGTTTCCATAACTGTCGGGAATTGAGGAGAGTCATTGTGTTGTCGGAAGATTCTTGTGTTCTTGAAGGTAGTTGTTTTTGGTTTTGTGACCTTTTAAATGATTTTATCATACATGCCAAAATCCCTCCTGAAATAAAGTTCGAAAAATATTATTTCAGAGACGACTATTTTTTGAAAGACCAGTTTTATACAAAATACGGTTCTGGGAAAAAGAACCTCTATGTTCCGTCAGAATCCTTTGAAGATTATAAGAATTCCGAATTATGGGGTCAATGGAAAAACATCATGACTTTGGAAGATGTTGACGAAGATGAGGAGGTGGAAGGTAACTTGACCAAGCAGTCTGGCAACAAATACTATTCAAAGGGATTGTATTACACCTTGGATGAGGATGCAGAAACCGCTTCGCTTATTGATGTCGGTGACTGGTACTTTGCTGGCTCTCCGAGTCCTGCCATCGAAGATTCTCGCGAGGAGGTACATCATGTAAATATCCCTAAACAGGTGTCATACGAGAGGAATGTTTATCCAGTGACAAGTATCGGTGATTTGTGTTTTTCTGGTTACAAGTATTTATTCTCAATTGTCATCCCTTCAACAGTGAAAAGTTTGGGAACAGAATGCTTTTCGGGAACATGGGGATTATCCACCGTCTCTCTGCCAGAGGAATTGGAGAGCATGGGGAACTATTGTTTCTTCTGGAGTGGGATACAAAGCATAGATATCCCGCCAATGGTCACGTCTATTGGCCAAGGTTGCTTTTCCGAAAGTGGCTTGAGGAAAGTCATTATTCGTTCTAACAACCTGAAAGCAATCAGCAAGTTTTGCTTTTCCGACTGTTCAAGCCTTTCGGAGTTCGTCTGTTATGCAGACGAAGTTCCAGAGATTGATAGTGACGGCACTCCCTTCCTTGGAACAAAGGCCAGCGAGGGAACACTATATGTTAAAAAGGAGTTAGTGGACGCTTACAAGGCTACACCTGGCTGGAATGTTTGGAAAAACATTCTACCAATTGACGCTTCCGAATATCCCGACGGAATAAATAATTTGGTTAGTGATATGAAGAAGAAAGATGTGATTTACGACTTACAAGGCAGGATAGTAACAACACCACAAAAGAATAACCTGTATATCAAAAACGGGAAGAAATTTATTCAAAGATGATAGTTACTTTAACAGCCAAAGCCGCATCAATTGATCTGAGATAAAATAGCCACCATTCTCATAAGATACAAGTCCGTAAGCAAGTAGTTTCTTCGTGGAACTTTGAATACTGCTTGCGGACTTGAGTTTATGTTTATGAATGAACGCTCCCGACATGATTTCACATAATTCGATTCAAATAATAATGTTATCGTTTCATCAATTCATTTTATGTCTGAAATGGTTTCATGATAAAATCACATGCGGCATCCGTCTATCCCAATGGTTTACGTCGTCTAAAGATAGTGTTTAGTGAGGGTGAGCCAAATTTTCAATCTTCAATTTTCAATCATTTCGTCAAGACCTCCCCTTATTTCATCTAAATACATTATTATCAACGAGTTGTATTTTTCAAGACCTCACCTAACACCTCCCGTAAGACCTCCCGTCGGTGCTTGTGGTATTTCGCATAAAAATGTTCGAAGAAGCTATACTCTGATGCACTTGAAATGAGTGAGAGCGGAAGAAGAATCAATCGAAATGAAGGTCGGCAAGACGGGAGGTCTATGGGAGATCTTACGGGAGGTGTTAGGTGAGGTCTTACGGGAGGTCTTTCAAAGTCTTCTGTTTTATAAGTCATTAATAATTAGGTGTTTATGAAAAACGACGGGAGGTCTTGGTTAAAAACAAGAAAAAGGCAAATCTCAAAACTAAAATTATAATCTCCTCAATGGAATTCAGCCTTCACTGGCAATGATAGACAATGATTCGACCGAGAACAGCAATTCTACTCCACATTTGTAAGAGTCAGAGCTGCCCTTCTGAACGAGGTAGTGACGATAGTGACGATAGAAATACAACTTTCGTATAAAGAAAATCATTTAGGTCGAGGGTAAATAAAAACCTATATAGGAAAGTTGCAAAATCTATCGTCACTATCGTCACCGTTGAAACAAAGTATTTATTTACGGTTAGCAAATGATACACTTAGACAGCGTAAACGATACATTTAAACATCAAAAACAATATGTTTATGAGTTCTAAATTTCTGACAGTTAGATTTCAAATAATATCATTATCGTTTCATCTAATCAATATATAATGTTTGAAATGAATGACTTTATTGTCCCAAAATGATGTTCGTAAGAGCAACCACGTCGGTAATGTTCACTATTGTGTCACCATTAATGTCAGCCTCAGACTCTATCACGACTCCTTCATCTGTACCCAGAATATAGTTCACCAACAATACCACATCGGTGATATTCACAAATCCGTCATGGTTCAAGTCGCCAAGAATGGTGCTTCGATTCCCCACAGGACGAATGGCAAGGCCTTTATAGCGGGAGTTATTGGAGATGCTGCGTATGCCGTCTGACCCTAAAACCAAACTATAGGCGTATCTCGATGTGTTGCCGCCGTAAGGCTCTGATGTCCAATAGAAGCCACAACGGTTGTTATGAGAGTCGTCGGATGCGAATAGATGGGCATTGTTGTATTTATAGCCAGATGCAGGCATAAAGATGCTGTTGCCGTTTGGTCCCGTGACTCTAAATCCATCAACACCATTTTTGATTTCGTTGGTAATGGTGCATCGGTCGAGCAGTTCTTGCATCTCGGCATGTGTAGGCATACGATATTTGCCCCCCGACTGTGAGTAGGCTGCATCGTATTGGGTACTGGAGATGTCGGAACCAATATCCTGATAAGAGTAGTAACTGTTATAGTACTCATAGTCATCGTAGAAATAACTACTCTTTTTGGTCAGTTCACCCCATGACAATAATTGTCCTGGTCTCTCAGCCGTCAAGGCACCCAGATTCTTGGAAGCCCATTTCACGCTCAGACCGAGGTCAACCAACTCCATTTTCTCCTCTTGTTCCAATGGGTCATCACTTACGCCTTGGCTCTCACCTGCAAGGATAAGGCTGGTTCGTGATTGTGCGCCAGTGGTCACAGGGTCGAAATATGCCCTAAATGCCTGAACCGACAGTGGCGACTTCTTGATAAACAATATATCGCCGTAGTTAAGACCGAAGCCCAAGTTCACGGCACTTGATGATGTCACGCCTATCATACGGTATGTGTAACCGAGGATTTGACTGCGGAATGTTGGGCTGATGACGGCATCAGAACCGTAGAATGTCACTGGCTTGCCTGTGAGTGTCTTTCCTATGCCACTATTGCCATCAGGAAACGATATGATGTATGGATGTGCGGCAAGCATCTTGTTGGCAGGGGAGAAACGCATCATCGGTGCGTCATCAGCAGAGAACTCGCGCACCCAAAATGACTTGCCCGTGTCAGTGCTACTATGGAACCAGTCGATGGTGGTCGCTGTGCTGCCATTCTTCACCTTTACACTCTCAACATCGAAGGGAAGACAGATGGTTGTCCAACCTGTTCCATCGGCACGATACCCCTTGGTGAAGGTGCGCGTGTAGGAGATGTTGGTGGCCGTGAATTTCTCTGGGGTGGCGAAATTGTAGCCATCGGTAAGTGTGACATTGTCGGACTTGCCTGATTTCACGATGTTAGTGGTCACTCCAGAAGGGATGCCGGAATAGTCGTCGGTGAAGACAAGGCAGTTAGGATTGGCGAGGGTGAGACTTGTCAGTATATTCTGTTTTCGGATGTCAATGGCGGTAGCATTCTTGGGGGCACTGAATGAGGATGGTGCCTCGAAACATTCCGAGGTTCCGTCATCGTAATACATCTTGATGCCAGGGCGGAGTGAGAATACCAAAGGCTCAAATGTGGAGTGCTCTGTCTTATCGAATGACAACAGACCACCGTTCCAGCACCAGTTCTTCAACTCCAACTTGCAGGAACTGGCGTCATTGGGGAAGCCATTTGACCACAAATCAAATTCCACTTCTGTCTGACTGCCTGCTGGTAAGCAGATAGCTTTATCATCCCATGAATATCTGTTACCAATATAAGCCATTGCTTGCACGTATCCCACATAATCGCTGTCGTTTTCGTTGACTACCTGTACTTTCATCTTTAGAGACTTGCCATAGAGGTAATTTTGCGCTGTGTTGAAAGATTCTATGGTAGGTGTCATAGTCATCGCGATATTTTTGCTGATTTTTGGTGATTTCTTCACTAACACCTTGAAGTCGCCTAACTCATTTTTATAGGAACTTCCTTGGGTAAGCCTAAATGTGAAGAGAGAGTCTGTATCCGACGCTCCGTAGTATTTGCCACTAAGAAATACGTTGAAATCTAAACATTTAGTCTCGCCTTTTTTTAAAATCACCGATTTCGTGTTGAGTGTATAGTAGGTGGTACTTACGCCATTATTGCCTGACGGTGTCTCCTTGATAGAGTATAGGGTAATATCTCCGTCAAAAGTCTTTCCGTCATCTGTATTCTTGGTTATGTATACCTTTACGTTGTTTGAGCCGAAGGTGGGGTCATTGACAAAAATCATCGTATCAACCTTGATGTCTGTAGTATAGCCATACATCGTGGTGGTAATAGTACCATTCTCATCTACGATTACATTTGCAAAATTCAATTCAGGGTCTTCACCAACTTTCCACACACTACTACCTTCGCTCTTTTTGATGGCAACAACCCTATAGTTTCCTTTTGAGAGCCCTCTGATTGTGAATGGATGTGCTGATGAAAAAGTCATATTTACATAGTATGGCCAATCTTCATAGCAGACACTGATTGGAACTACAGTTAAATCCTCTTTTATGTAACCGATGCCATAAGCACTTTCCTCTGCCAACTTGGCAGGATGAGTCACCTTTACCTCTAACGTACTGTCGTTGACGCATGATTTCAATTTGACCGTAGATTCAATCGTCGGGCTTTCGTCTGAAGTCACCCTCAATTTTGTTATGATATTCTGACCAGAGGTAAAACCAGAGGTACTACCAGTGGTGTCGTCTGGATAGTATTCACTGATAGCCGAAAGTAAATAATAGCCATCAGAGCCAGGGCCCCATCCCCAGTTGAAATGGAACATATTGTCACCGTCATAACCGTCGATTACATAAGCGTGGCTTCCACCATCAGAGTATATAGGGTAGCCCTCTGCCAACTCCTCATAAATCAAATTAAACCATGCTAAAGAGGAATAATCCACCTTATTGTGTAACCGAGCCTGACTGCCGTATCCGAAATACTTGACGAAAGGAGTTTCTGACATGTATGCTCCAGATGATGACGTTCCGTAATCCATCTTCACACTGACACCGCACAGATACATAAGTTTGGCTACTGCGTCACACTGTGCAGCGGTGGAGTTTTTGTCGTAAGTATCTGCCATATTGTCCCAGTCTATTGTTGCTCCAGCAGGTATAGTGTCAATCTTGAAGCCACTGCTTTTTGATGTATAGCCTGGCAAGTCAGCTATAGTGGCAGGAGGGTACTTATAGAAGTTCATCAACTGTGCCATAGCTGTCGCCACGCAACCTGTGACGCAATGCACGGTGTCGCCATTACTTCTGACCACATAAGGAGCCATGTTGTTGAAAGGACTATCTTGATCCCAATGTGTCGTAATGAGGGGCTCGACGGCCTTTTTGACAGGCGCGCGCCTTTTCGACTTTCTGCTGATAACAGTGACATCGTTATCTATATTGGCTATTTCTTTAGCTAATTCGCCAAGATAGTATTTCATGTTATCGGGCATCGCCTCTGGGTCGATGTGCCCTGTGGGCGAATAACCCAGCACTTGCTCCGTACGGTCATCACCACTGACTATGACATAGCCCTTACCGTCACTCGAGTTGAAGATGTAAAAGGCAATTTTTACTTCATTGCCAGGTAAAGGTTGCCTGTAGGCAAGATTCATGGGCTTGTCGATGATAGAACTGACTTTCTCTTTCAAAAATGTCCCAGCTTTCCTCTTAGCAGATTGGAGATCTATTGGATCTGCCGTTGCCATCAATGGCAAAAGGAATAATAAGAAAACAACAATTTTTTTCATAATTAACTAGTTTAGAATTATTTGGCAAATATACAAAATTAATTATTTAGATAGTGTCAAAAAGATAGAAAAATTTGATATGTGGTAAAATAGTCTAAACAACTAAACAATATCAATCCTCATTTACCTACTAACTTGAATCATGGAAATGATATTAAAGTTTAAATGCTCAACTTCGGGTGTTATATTCTTTTAACACATAATGACTTCATTCAATTTCGTAACAATGGTGTTTTCTCATGAAAAAGATATATTTTTGCAGGATAGAAAATGAAGCTATCATCATGAAGAATCCACTCTTTACAATACTTGTCAGTTTGTTTCTTCCAGCAACGGGAACGGCACAGATGCATCGTTATAATCCCAACTTCACGTTGTCGGAGAAGAACTTTTGCGATACCATCCCCATTGAGATGGTGGATGGACAATTGTTTCTCGATGTAGAAATGAATGGAAAGACACGACGATTCCTCCTTGATACGGGTTCCAGTCAAGGCATGATTTACCGAGGCACCGAATTAGAAGGGTGTGTGGAATTAGGTAATATGATTTCGCATGATGCCAACAACCATGCAGACACGGTAAAGGTAGTTGCCTTGCCACCCTTTCGGATGGGGAATTTACAAATAGGTCATTATGTAGCAACCGTCTTACCTCGTCCTGCCGTGCGTCCCAAACATGATGCCATCATCGGTTTCGACCTTTTCAATCGTGGACTATATGCGAAAATAGACACGCAAAAGGGTATTCTTATCCTCACCGACCGCAAAAATACCTTCAAAGAGGAGGAGAAAACTGGTTATAGTGTGAAATACAAACTGAAGTGGTTTGTACCTTATCTCATGGTTAGTCCTTTCATCAATCACATGGACGAAGTGCTTTTCGATACGGGTTTCCGTCAATTCTTCACGATGAACAAAGGAAGTTTCGACACACACTTGGAAAATGACTTGTCCCGTCTCAACAAACACCTTGGCACAAACATCGAACGACAAATAGAAGGACGTGCAAAAGGACAGTTTTCCATTGGCGCATTCGGTGCGGAGAAGGCAGATGAAGTGGCTTTCCTTCGACTCGACCGACTGAAATGGAACAACTTCTCTTTCCTTGACGTGCGTTGTATCACCACGCAAGGCGCATCAAAAATCGGTTCTCCCCTACTTAATCATGGTGCGCTCATCATCAATCCCACCAAGAAACGCCTCACACTCCTACCTTACAACGATACGGATAGCGTAACTATCGGCAACGAACAAATGAGTGTTGCCTTTGTTCCCGTCAACGGAAGAGCAGTTGTTGGATTGATTTGGGAAGGGTCAGAGGCTTATCAAGCAGGACTACGTCAAGGCGACATCATATTAAGAATTGACGAGAAACCCATTTTCACATTCCAAGACTTTACGGCATTCCGCTTCATCAAAGACCACCGCCATCATTTCCTCGTTAGAGACAAAGAAGGAAAAAAAAAGGATGTTTGGATGAAGAGATAATATCTCGCTGCCAATGCCATATAGGTAAATGGCAGCGAGAAGAGAGAATAAGAGAGAGATTAATTGATTACTTCAGGCGGAATGATATGGGGATGTTGTATTTCACGTTTACAGCTTTGCCCGATTGCATACCCGGTTTCCATTTCGGCATTGCCTTCACTACGCGTAATGCCTCAGCATCAAGCAATGGGTCAACACTATTGACAACCTTCGCATCTGCAACCGTACCATCGCTTTTCACCACAAACTGCACATAAACCTTTCCTTGAATGCCTTTGTCTTGAGCCTCTTTGGGATATTTAACCGTGTTTTGCAAGAATTTCATCATTTCTACTCTGCCGCCAGGAAATTCTGGTATCTGCTCCACAAAATCGAAATAACCATCCGATAGGGAGCCTTCCTCCGCTACCGTGTCAACACCTAACTGCCTATCTACAGTAACTGCTATTGTATCAGGTTTTTCCTCCCCTTCATTTTCTGTAGTAGAGTTGGGTTGTTTATCCAAATTACACGCTACCAAAGCAGCGGCAGCTACAGGCACAATCAACAGATATTTCACCCGTAGCCATTTATTCGTTCTACGTTTGTTCATCATTTTGATTCTTAATTTTAAAGGTAATACATTGAAGTTATTTGAAATTGTAGCTACATTCCTATCGTATGCAAGTCTTAACAAATGGTATTGATACGAACGACGCGGTGAGCCTAATTCCACCACTTGCTCGTCTGCCAAATATTCCAAGTTCAACCGTACTTCTCTTCGCATGAACCACACGATGGGATTCCACCAACAAAAGATGGTCAAACACTCCATCAATATCATATCTAACGAATGACATTGTCGCACATGCGCCCTCTCGTGAATCATTATCTCATGCAATTGAGCGGTTGAATGCAACTCAGGATTTATGAATATCCAACCAAAGAACGAGAAAGGACTTGATTGGTCGTTCATCACGACAACCTTGTTTCCCTTTATCGTTCGCCTTTCATGTGTCGTTGCCATTCGAATGATTATCAACAATTGCCACATCATTCGTAAGAAAAGAACCACCACTCCACATATATATAATATGGTAAGCAAACGAATCCACGGAAAACTTCCTTCGGTATTCATAATGGTTACGGTGGGCAACACCATTTCACGATACGCCTCCGACAAGTTGGCATTCTCCACATGAGAACTCACCCACCATCCTACGTCGACCATCGGGATAGCAACGGCCATCAAACCCATCAGCAACAACGTGATTCTTCGCCACGTAAAAAACGTATCGCGAACAAACAGCAACTGATAAACGCCATAGAAGACAACCAATAATATGTTTACTTGGATTAAATACATCATACTCACAACACTTTTTCGTTCAACACTAATCCTTCTCTATCTCGCGGATTATATCCTTCAAGTCATCGGGCGAGATATTTTCCTCGCGTGCGAAGAAAGTCACCATATCCTTGAACGACCCCATGAAATAATCGTGTACGAATCCACGCATGAACTTACGCTTATAGTCGCTCTGCTTAATGGCAGGTTCATAAACGTATGTATTTCCCCGACGACCTTGTTTCACGAAAGCCTTACGCTTGAGATTCTGCACCACCGACGCAATAGTCGTATATGGAGGTTGCGGTTCGGGCAAACACGCCACGATTTCCTTCACCGTACACGTACCCAATTGCCAGATACGTTGCATAATATCCTCTTCTTGTTGAGTTAGTTTTTCCATTTGCTTGCATTCATTGGTTAGACACGTTGCAAAACTACGAAACTTTCGTAAATCAAACAAACTATTTGAGTTAACAAAATATAAAATCACAAATAATAATATTATTACTCATTAAATTACGAAATTATAGTAGACAAACGCAAACGATATGTTTATGCACCACAAACATATCGTTTACGAACCGTAAACAATATCTTTTCGATGCATATATAACAATTATTAAATGCTCATTTTGCACATTCTCGAAAATAATTCGTAATTTTGCTCCGTTATTATACCATTGCCATTAGTACGGCATAATCAAGTAATTGACACATATACTAATATAATGAAGACGACTATTAAAGAACAAGACGGAAACCTTGTAGTTTTACTTGAAGGAAGGCTCGACACCCCAGCTGCGCCACAAGTAGAAAAAGACCTAACGTCATTAAACGACAATAATGGTCAAGATATTATCCTCGACTGTACGAAGTTGACATATATCTCATCAAGTGGTTTGCGCCTATTCTTGGGTGTGATGAAAACAGCCAAGATAAAAGGCAACCACGTATATATCACGGGAATTAACAACGAAATCAGAAACGTATTTGCCATGACTGGTTTCATTAACTTGTTTGAATTCAAATGAACAGTCCGTTTGACGCACACGTAGAGGAATTGATGTCCCAATTTCGTGAAAGGCTTCCTCTACTAAAACAATTGGAACAGTTGGCATTCGAATCGCTGAACCGTTTCTTAAAGCAACAGGGTCTTTACGTTACCGCAATTGAACATCGCGTAAAGGACGAGAAGTCGTTGCAAAAAAAACTGGAACTCAAGGGAAATAAATACCATTCCATTGACGACGTTACCGATCTCATTGGCTTGCGCATCATCACGTTTTACACCGACGATGTAGACAAGATAGCCGCCATCGTGAAAAACGAATTTGAGGTAGATTGGCAAAACTCAGTCGACAAACGAAAGTTACATCAATTGACCAGTTTCGGTTACAATTCCCTACACTATATTTGCAAGTTGCCGAAGAGCATCGTAGACAATGATGCACTCAACAATATCCGTTTCGAATTACAGATGCGCACTGCCTTGCAACACGTCTGGTCAACCATCGAGCACGATACGGGTTATAAAGGATCCGTTCAACTGCCCAACGAATATAGAAGACAGTTCAGTAGATTAGCGGGAATGCTCGAACTCATTGATGATGAATTCAGTAGGTTGCGCACTACATTGAACGATTATCGTAGACAGATGCAAGCACTTGTTAAATCAGGTCAACTGGAGGAAGTTCCCTTGTCTTCAGATACGTTCCGTCATTATCTCGAACTACATCCTTTCGATCGTCTCAACGAGCGCATTGCCGCCGTCAACCAAGCAGAGATATATCCCGTTTCGCTTATGCCATTCCTGAAGATATTTAAGGAGTTTCGCATGGAAACGCTCAAAGACATCGACCAGTTTATCAATGACAATTCGGAAGATGCTTATCAATTAGCATTATCGCAATTAGCCATGACAGACTTAGACATCCTTTCAGAAAACGTAGGTTTGCAAAATCTCTGCTTCGTCTATGTATTGAAGAACGGAGGCGGTCGTCCTGGCATCAAGCACGTTTACGACATCTTGAATGGGAAGCAAGAGTCGAATGGAATGCTTGCTGAAATCATCATACAACAAGCTGCCAACCTTCCCTTCATGCATAACAACGTATAAATATGGCTAAAAACAAGATTGATTCCACTTTGCTCGACCGCGCCATTACATTTGCCGTGAAAGCACACGCTAATACGGAACGCAACGGTAAGGGCTATCCATACATTGTTCATCCTATGGAAGCGGTTGTTATCGTTGCCACGATGACATCCGACCAAGAATTGTTGGCTGCTGCTGCTCTACACGATACGGTAGAAGATACAGACGCAACGTTTGAACAAATCCGCGAAGAGTTTGGTGAACGTGTAGCGAGGTTGGTTGAAACCGAGAGCGACATCGTGATTGGCGGTACAGAGGAAGATACTTGGTATCTGCGTAAGAAAGTAGCCATCGCCCGATTGGGGGCAGCTCGACGCGATGAACAGATAGTAGCTTTGGGCGATAAATTATCTAACATGCGAGGCATTGCACGCGATTATGCCGAGTTAGGCGAAGCATTATGGCAACGTTTCCACGTAAAGGAAAAAGCTCCACACGCTTGGCATTATCAAGGACTTGCCAAAGCATTGTCGCCATTGGCAGATACTGAAGCTTATCAAGAATTTAATAGTCTTGTAAAAAAGGTGTTTGGAGATTATTCCTAAACACCTCATTTACATGTTATGACTATTTGAACGTACTGACTTTCGTCAGTTCGAAATCACAAGCCGAAAACCACGTTGCACGCAACGTCTTTCCCGTAAATTCCGGTAAGGTAGAAACTCCAAACTTTACCACTCCATCTTTCACGATAATGTTATCGATGACCAATCGTGTCCAGCCAAATCCCTTGCCATCATTGGCGCGAGCCAAACGACGGTCATATCCCGTGATTTCATCATTGCGCCCTTCAGCTTTCAATTGTTCTATGCGCTTACAAGCATCTGCCCAAATATTGCCACCTTCCGTATAGTAAGGCGGTATTTCCTCCAGGTATTTCGTATCATGGTCTCCCAACGCATAAATGAATGCTCCTAATCCCGAAGCACGAACGGCTACAGAGAGTCGATAGACTCCTGGTTCCAAATTCTTGACCACTTTCTCCGCATGATACTTCTGTTCCGACTCGCTATCATACGTATCCAAATACTTCACGATTTCGTCTCCCGTATAATACTGACCATCGTATGTAACGTGATCATGGCAAACATCATGACGCAAAAGATGGAAACCGTAAGCATTTAGATATGCTTGATCTCCATCACTCAAGCTTGCCATGTCGGGAGTACGGTTGATTTTTTCCTTCAAGATATTTTCCGCATTCGTCGTAAGGTTTTCCTCTGGATTCTCTTCCAGTTTTTTCTTTATCTCGGAAATATGTCGCTTGAGCTCATCATATTGCCAAGGCGACAACAAAGCAGTATATTCATTGCTCACCTTATCAAGAGTATAAGAGATAGCAAGCTTTTCATGGGCATTACTGTTCATCACCAATTGCTCCATCCGTTTCACTTTCGCCAGCAATGTTTTGTAAGCTACATAACTACCCTCTTCTATCTCAAGGTTATTGAGCTGCACTTCATTGGTAGGCATAATGACTGGTTTCTCACCAAACGATGTATGTTTCGCGTTTCCCGATGACTTGAAAAAATAGTCACGGTCTTCATCATCCAACTCCCATGGTCGTATGGGGTGGGCAGATGCAGGACAATGATGCCAACCAATGGTTCCGCTAAGGTGAACATATTGTTTGTAGCTATCTTTCTTGAATAGTTTTTTATATTCAACGGATTTTGCCTCATCATTGTCTAATTCTATCTGCCACGTCAGCGTATAAGTACTTCTGAAACCATCTTCATCGGTAAACGAGATAAGGCGTACGTTATCCTTGTTGCTAAAGGCATGGTCATGCTTATTACCGCCATTGGGTCCATACTCTATGATTACGCCAGGAAAAACACTCTGCCCCTGTCCCACGGTATAACTATAGCAACTTGAACAATGGCTTACACCTTTGTCAAATGCCTTCAAGATATTTTTCAACGGGAAAGGATCTTCTGGTTCTACCTGTCCTGAATAAATATCAAACACCCACACTTGCATGTATTGCGTTTTTTCCAACGTTCCAAACAACCTTTCATTTTCAGAAAAATGGTTTCTCTTGGTATATTTCACCTTGTGTTGTTTGTTGGGAGGTAGTTCGTCTTCAGGAGCCGTTATAGACGTAACCGCATATTGATAGATGGGGTCTTGATACTTATTCACGAATTCCACTATCGCCTTATGAATACGTTGCGCTCCTTTGTTTTCTTGCGCCATTATCATGCTCGAGCTACAAGAAGCTATCAAACAAAATGATAAACACCATCTTTGCATGTTGTAAACAATATCTTTAGTCATCATAAACAATATTTTTAGTCATTGTAAACAATATATTTAGAATTTCAAATACAATGCTTGGTTTTTTATCTCTTGTTGATCTATTTCATTCATGTAGATTTTACGTACCAATCGTTGTAGATGGATATCTGCGCGAATCACTTGTTCGGCACATTCCATATAGACACTATCCCCCACTTCGTCAAGGTTCTTTTCCAAACGAGCAATATAATAATCCAGACTATCTACGTTCAATTCAGGTTGGTCGTTTGCTTTCGTTTCATTCAATGTAACCTCCGTCTTTGGCAAACACTCATGATTCTTTGCCCGAAATAAAGAACCTTTCTTCGTTGGAATAACGTTTATCGGTTCTTGTTTTTGTATCTGGGGAGTTTCTTTCGTCACTATAAGATAAGGTTTTGGAGAATCCATCTTTGTTACTACCAATTGAGAAGATTCAGTTTCTTGCTTCGTCGGAATCCACCACCATCCCATGCCAACCAACAAAGTCACCATAGCAGCCATAGACAACCATAATGCAACTCGTTTTCTTCTATGCGACGAAACGATTCGTTCGTATTCATCGGTTTCATCCTCCGCGAGCCATGTGGCAATTTGCTTGTCCAATGGTACTTTACTTTTAGTTGAATAATATTCTTTGAGCATTTGCTCCATATCTTTCATAAAAGACCTCCTTTCCTTAACTGTTCAAATAGTTGTCTTTTTGCTCCACTCAATATCGAACTCACAGAACGGGGTGCTATTTCCGTAATAGTGCTGATTTCCGCGATTGACAAATCCCATTCATAACGCATTCTGAATAGTCTTTGTTCCGACATCGGCAATCGACTCAATGCTTTATTCAATTTCTCAAACGTCTCTTTTGCATCCTCATTATTCTCCACGGAGATGTTGCTTTCCGTTTCTTCCAATGAAACAACCCTTTGTTTGCGCCACTCGCTCACACAATAGTTTTTGGCCATGCGTATTGCTAACGCCGTGATGTCTTTGTCTAAGTCTATGCGATTTCGCATCAGCCATAATCTCATCAGCACCTCTTGCGCTACATCCTCAGCCTTATCATTGTCCATATAAAAACGTTTGCCCACGCTTTGCAGCAATGGACGCAATCGTTGGGCAATATGTTCAAACGCTTCTGGAGTCATGCTATAAAGGATACGTTTGCGAATGCGAAATGTTAAGTATAAAGGATGTTAAATAAAAAAAGAATCCAGGCAATACTTCTAAGTTTAAAAAGTATTGTCTGGATTCAAATATTACCCTAAATGAAAAAGGGTTTATAGAATTATTTCTCAGGTGCCTTGTCAATCAAGTCCATGAACTGGTCAAGTTTCGGAGTGATGATAATCTGGGTGCGACGGTTGCGTTGCTTACCCACTTCCGTATTATTGTCACCAATGGGATTATACTCGCCACGTCCACCAGCTGTAAGACGCTTTGGATCTACGCCATAGCGATTTTGCAGATACTGAACAACGGAAGAAGCACGGAGACAAGAGAGGTCCCAATTGTTGCGGATATTCTCGCGCTTGATGGGTACGTTGTCGGTGTTACCTTCAATCAGCACGTCATAGTCCTTATAGTCCATGATAATCTTCGCAATTTTCGACAATGTTTCCTCTGCACGGTCGTTGATTTCATACGAACCACTCTTGTAGAGCATGTTATCAGCAAGAGAGATGTAAACAACACCTTTCAATACTTGCACATCTACTTCCTTCAACTCTTCCTTGCTCAATGAGCGAGTGAGATTATTCGTCAGCACCATGTTCAAAGAGTCAGACTTTGACTTCACCTCTACGAGATGGCGGATGTATTGGTTAGATTCATTGATTTGGTCTACCAACTTCTCGATGCTCACGTTATTCTGATTGGCATTCGTCAAGCTCTTATCGAGCGACCTCTGCAAAGCATTGTAAGCCTTCTTTTGTTCCTGCAATTGTTCACGAGCAAGCGACAACTGGTCTTCCAATGATGCCACGCGTTCTTGTGAGGCTGCTAATGCGGTCTTCGATTCCTGATAATTGGTCTGTAATTGCTTGTTTTCATTCTGACAATTCACCAAGTCCTTCTTGCTTGCGCAACTTGCCATCAACAGACATACTGTAACGGCAAACAACATTGTTGATTTTCTCATCGTTTCCTTGTATTTTATCATTAGTTAATAATCTTCATAAGGGTTGTAACACCCATTATTATTTGGCAAAAATACGCCTTTCTTTTATCATTATGACGAATCAGATGCGGAAAAGTTTGAGATATTATCTATTTTTAACGAACAAGTGCGTAATTGACAAGGCTTTTGAAATAATTTTTGTTATTTTTGCAAAAACAATTCACGCAATTATGAAGAAGATTCTCCTTATCGCTATCCTTTTCACGTGGTCGTTAATGATATTTGCCGACACGAAACAGGATGCTACCAAATGGAATACGCCACAAGCAGGCAACCCATTTATCCCTGGTTATTTTGCCGACCCAACCATCAAGAAGTTTGGAGATACATATTATCTCTATGCCACCACCGACGGTACGGGCAACGGATATGGTCCTGCACAAGTTTGGGTTTCTAAAGATTTCAGGAACTGGACAAACAGGGTGATGGACTGGCCTACGACGGAAGTGGTGTGGGCTCCCGACGTGATGAAAGGGGCAGACGGATTGTATCATTATTTCTATTGCGAACCTTGCGTGTTGCACGAAGGCATCGGCGAGTCGCCAACGGGACCATGGAGAAACATCTTAGGCGAAACCGATGCCGTATTGGTGGAAGACCGATTCGTACATAATGCCATTACGCTCGACGGACAAATATTCGTGGACGACGACGGTAGCGTTTATATCTATTTCGGAACGTGGGGCATCTATGAGGGTTTCGGTTGTGGAGTAGCCAAATTTAATCCCGACATGAAAACGTTTAGCGAGAAGAAATTAATTCCGAATACCGAAATCAAGGATTTCTTTGAGGCTCCTTTCGTCTTGAAACGCAACGGAACGTATTATTTCATGTACTCGTCTGGTTCATGTCACGACCACACCTATCGAGTACAATATGCCACAAGCAAGGTAGGACCGATGGGACCATACGAATACAAGGGTTGTATCTTGGAAACCAATGCCGACGGAAGCGTGCACGGCCCTGGTCATCATAGCGTTTTGCAAGACGGCGATGATTATTACATCGTCTACCATCGTCATAACATCCCACAAGCTACACATGGTTTCAACCGACAAATCTGTATCGACAAACTCATGTTTACAGATGACGGAGAGATTGCAAAGGTGGTTCCCACACACGATGGTGTATTGCCCAAGTCGGTACAATCTTTGCCTACATTAAACAATCTCGCATACGGAGCCAAGGTGAAAGCATCGAGCTATTACGATGAGTGGTTCTTGCCTCAATACGTAACGGATGACAACAATGCCACGCTTTGGAAGCCTGCCACTTGCATGGACAATGATTACATAGAGATTGACTTGGGCGAAGAGAAGTCTTTCAACCAGATTTGGACTCAATTCGAATTTGCCACGTTCTATTATCAATATAAGATAGAGACATCCTCTGACGGACAGACTTGGAAACTTTATGCCGACAAGACGAAAAACACACGTTCAGGGAGTCCGATGATAGACAAGGGGGAAACAAAGGCAAGATTTATACGCATCACCGTTACGGGAAGGGAAAAGAATGGACACTTTGGCGGTATCTGGAACGTAAAGGTACTGAACCTCAAGGATGGCGAGGCGGAATGGATGCAAGAAACGTTTGAAAGCAACGATGCATGGAAGAAGCGACACTTCGTGGATGATGGCCAACCACGCACAAGGCACCAAGAACCTATCGTAGACATATCCGCAACAAAATATAGCATTGGCACAACCATCAAGACCATCGCCAATGCACAAGGTGGAGAATTGTCCAGTGAAACACCTGTGAGAATGGAACTGAAAGACGGGAAACCAGCCTTCCACTTCACGGGGACACAAGTGTTTAAGAGCAACTTCGGATTGCCTTCTTCATTGGAATATAGTGCACCTTATACCGTTGTTGCATGGATTTTGAATCCCAAGACCGAGAAAAATGAGTGTGTAGCGCAATTCATCCCCGACAGACACGACCTCTCTACCATCGAACTATGTAATGGTAGCGACCCGCAAAACGGATTGATGATGCACAACGCATCGTTTGAAAATTCGGGAGCACCGCAAATCAAGGCGCAAGAAGGACAATGGCAACATTGGGTGATTACATACGACGGGTATATGGAACGTCATTATCTGAATGGCGAAATGGTATCCGAGAAAAACATGATGCTCTTGTTACGTCCTGCACAATGGATGCAGATTGGCGCATCATTTGAGGGCAACCACCCATTTGACGGTTACTTGCACGCTTTGCAATTATACGACCTCACGCTACAAGCAGAGGAAATCAAGAATCTCTATCTTGCTCCGCTCAACTATAACGTAGAAGAAGCTAAAGCCTTACAACAACAGGCTGCCAAGGATGAACTAAAAGGCGTAACCATAGAGGCTACCGCCGTCACTCCATACTTGCTGAAATTGCAATTGAGAAACGCGCAAGGCGAAGTGATGGGAGCGGGATACAACGACATCTCGTATGAAATCAAAGGTGAGGGAACAACGAAATGGAACATGAATCCCACCGTGCTACGCACCCTCTCCTATTTAGGAAAGCATACGATTACCGCATTGGCACGAACGCCCGATGGCGAAATCGTGAAAATCAATACCACCAATATCAAAATGGACATCAAGGAATTTCAAGGATACGTTGATTACTTTGAGGTTCCCTCATTGAAAAAGAATTGGCACTTCCTGAGAGGAAGAAATGCCGAGGACGTGGAGGCAAAAATAGAGAGCGGCGAACTTACCCTTTCGTCGAAATCGGGCAACTTCAATGCCAATGCCGATGATAACGGTGCGCTACTCTACCAAGAACTTAGAGGCGACTTCGTGATGGAGTGTATGATAACGGGAATGACGGGAAGCGAAAACAGACGCACACCATCATACAACGAAGGTGGTTTGATGGTGCTGGACGATAGCAATATGGATGACCAACAAATCGTACAAATGGGCGTATTCCCCAACTACAATTGTGGCAACATGCTTACCACGGTGAGTAATCATGGCAGAAGACCGCAATTCCCTTGCGGCAATGGTTGGGACTATGCACAATGGATGCAGATAGAACGCCAAGGAACTACCTTCCATGTGCGGATTAGCGACAACGGAACCGACTGGCGAGAAACAATAGGCTCGCCCGTAGTAATGCCTCAAATGACAAACGACAAGATACTGAAGGTGGGAATGTTCCAGACAACCTATTCAGACAACAAGGCAACTGTCACTTTCGACAATTTCAAACTATACGTCAAGAAACAAAAA
>JAEEGL012579451.1_pt1 | contig 25548 bp, 57 predicted proteins | sample 9134231 | NCBI WGS metagenome assembly JAEEGL01 (sample SAMN16246548, study PRJNA631951) | gut metagenome | biome: gut microbiome; feature: rumen; material: fiber-attached | host: Bos | place: Iran: Karaj | collected 2018-10
CAAATAAAAGGTGAAGGACTTGACACTTTTATCGAAGCTAATATGCCCATCTATGACTATTCAAGCCTAGCTAGCAATTTCAATATCTATTATGCGAAAAAAGAAAATAGGCATATTATATTAAGATTTCGTCTCAAGGATAACCTAAGATGGCTGAAATTATAGGTGAGATTATGAAAATTAAACACTTAGTTGCAAAAATTAACGAGGCAAACTAAACGGGTATTAGGCAAGTTGCTGTATATCCGATTTTAGTGAGCCTTTTTTGAATATAAGGAGACATTTTTTGGAGGATTGAGTTATGATAGAAAAATACTTTTTATCAAATATTCCCAATAAGTTAAAAATAACAGATGATTTTAAGGAAATAAAGCATAATGCTGTTCTTACTGTTAGTAATATATTATCAAATAAGCTTGAGAATAAAGTACCTAAGTACCTTTTTAAAGAGAATAATAATCCTGTATATATTGATGTGATAGGTTTACCACACCATGTATTAAGCAGGTTATTAACATCAGACTTCAGTAAACCATTATCAGAAATTGTGCCAGACTGGTATTGGCTTCATACAGTAAGAGGTTATAATTTTAGGGAGACATTTTATAGATATGCGTATAATAAGCACTATCTTGATACTAATGATGTGTTTGGTGTCTATTTTGAAATGCGTCAGAGCTTTGTGGACAGCATAAATAAGAAAGACCTCGAGCCTAAGTCACGACTTCACCCTTTTCCATATATAGATTCGTATGAACCGAATGATATTAGCCTTATAAGATATTATTTAAGCCAGATGTATGCTTATATTTTAGATAAATGCAAAGAGTATTTTAATTTTGAAGGGTATGATTTGCGTTCGCATACATATTTAGTTGATTATAGAGTCTATAATTCGGTTTATTCTGATGAGTACTCTACAATTGAATATAGGTTCTTTATGCAGTTACCACTTTCGATTATTTTTAAACAACGAGGTTACAGATTTTTAACTGAAGAAGACATGCTCTTTGATTATAATAGCAAGGATAGGTTAAAGGCATTTTATAAGAATATAGTAAAGGGCATAAAAGAGCTCCATAAGTGGGATATTGCTCCGAAAGTAAAGGGTAAGTTCTTTTATAATGATGGCAATCCTTATTTTATATTAACGGTATTCTGTGAATCACAGTCTTGTATACATTTGGCATTAAATGCAGCTTCGGTAGAGAAGATAGAAGAAAACACATATAGGGTAGTAGCATACTTAAAGTACAACAGAGGGTATTAAAGTTATATGATATGGAGATATTGATATGAAAAGTAATCATCTTTTGAGGAGTGTAGATAATACCACAATAGGTGTGTTCGTGGACAGGTTAGTAAGAGATACATATCCATTATGTAAGAATTATCATGAGGGCTACGATTTTACCTTATATGAGATTCATTTTAAATCTCAGACAGGTTTCTTCTATATTCCAGCAAAAAGATTTGCACAGTATTTACTTAATCCTTTGAAAGACTTAACTTATTCACCATTTTATACTTATCAATATTATGGTTTTGCAAAAGATTTTCTTGAACCAACTGATTTGGCTTGCTATTCATTTAATATAATTTTGAGAAAAGAATACGATGGATTGGATACAGTTGATATATTATCACAGTTAAAAAGTAAAATGAGCTTTTTATATGAAATATATGGGGAAAGTAGATTAACAAAGTATTCACATTTTATAACAGATTTTGTTAATAACATGTATTACTGGCTTTATGCTTTTGAAACAATAATGGAGTTGCCAAAGTGGTATTTATATAAGAACATTCATTTATGCTATATATGGGAAGAAGCAGGGCATATTCAGAAAAATGATGGAAGTTGTTATCCTAAAGACCCTGTTTATCGGTGCAATATGGTATTATTGTTACCTGCGATTACAAATTTCATTACAATACCAAATAATTTTAATTCGGAACCCAGAGATGTATATGCAAGAAGGCTAAAGTCCGAGATAGATACGGCGAGTCTGATAGGTAAGGCAATTCCAGCTTTAATGCATTTAGCGAGTCAGTATCATAATACACCAAAAATAACAGTTTTCGATGAAAATGGTTTAGATACCTTATTAGAAATAACCTTAGACTATACTTCAGATGAGTGTGATTCGATATTTAGTAGTATGATGAAGAATAAGTTGAACATTCTTGGTGAAGAGCTTGGCGACACTTATGATAAGTATATTATAAAAATAAGAGATAACCTGCGTTTATTAAAGGATTATCCTGATGTGTGGAGTGATGAGATATGAAAGACAAATATCTTTATAAATATTTGGTTGAGACCGCTGTTTTTCTTAAGAATAGTTTGTCAGATGCTGTTAATGATTTTTATAGTATCAGTCCTAATTATTGGAACAAGGGTAGTATGGAGATATTTCAGGGTCAGTTTGATTCTGATAGAGATTTCTTCTTCGCACCACAATCTGAGATTTCGAGGCATATGCTTGAGTGGATAGAAGAAAAAGATACTTCTTTGCGTAGACAATTTAAGGAATATATGAATATTAAGTCTTGGATTGATAAAAACGATGTTTTTTGCTATTCATTTAATATTATTTTAAAGAGTGAATATGAGAGCATACCTACACCACAGATTTTTAACTATACTAATACGAGGATAGGTATTTTTAAGCATATAAAACAGCACAATTGGAAGGGACAATTACCAATAGAGTTTTTGCGTGACTTTCATTCAAACAGTGAAAAATGGTTTAAGTACTTTGAAAGCAGGCTGGATATTTGTGAAGAGTATGCTTATGATAATATATTTTTAGATTCAGTTTATATAACTGATGTTAGAAACCCCGTGTGTGTTGTCAGGTTTGTTTTACCGTTACTTATGCAGGTTTATTTTGCTACAATAAAGCATTATAGCCTTGTAGCAACATTTTATTTTGAGACGAGGTGCATAAAGGATTCTATTGATGTTCCTTTGCTTACCGATACGATAGTTGATAGATTAACACATAAGTTGTGTGTACCACAAGAATACAAAATAGTAAAGGAAGATGGTATTAATACTGAGATTAAGATAGTGTTTGATTTAACGCAGGATACGAGATTTGGCAGTAGTGCTTTATTAGACGGCATACAGCAGAACTTAAACTTAGAGTACTCGAGAATACATGCTGGGTACTATACTTGTATATTTAAGTTAAAGAATAATTTAGGTCATTTGCTGTCAAAATTACACTCTATGTGGGGTGATGTTATATGAAATACTTATCAGAAGAAGTTAAAAAGAGGTGTTGTTGTGAATGCTTATATTGATACAAGATTGATGAATGAAATAGATATAGACGCAGTTAATGACACATGCAACTTAGGCAGTATGTCACGCATGTTAGATGAGATGCAGTTCGCTTTTAATGATGATTACAATACTTTTATAACATGTTTCGTATTACCATTTGAAGAATATGTTAGATTATCATTTTCACCTTTTTCTGCAAGTAGTAATATTGTAGGATATAATACAGAGTGGGTTGATACTGAGGATACTGCACTATATAAAAGATGGGCGTGGTATCAGCATAATAAGCATGCTGTTTCTGTAAACGATGTACTTTGCTTTGTATTTCAGGTGGATATAAGTGATATGTTTTATGATACAAGAGATAGGTCTGTTAAGAGTACAATAGATTTATTTGATGTTTTATCTGGGACAAGACAGCATTTGTTATTAACTCTCTTACGAAGAAAAGGTATTCCTGAGATTTTATCAGAAATAGTTAATCTTCCATATAAAGTAGAGGAGTTCTTAACTCATATGCATGGTCAGCCTTTATCTGTTTCCATAACTGACTTATTGCCTTATAGAATAATAGATGACGCAGATAAAACGGTATTGGAGCTATTCGTTAAAGTACCTTGGTCAGTTTATTTTTGGGAGACTTTTCGTGAGTTACTTAATAATTTTCATCCAACTCTACCCGAGAATTTATATGAGGAAGAAATAACAGAGTATGTGGGGGACATGCTTATAAAGGGTAGTGAGACTATTCTTTTGGATAAAATTGATATTAATAATTGGGCATCTTGTATTGAGGAGTATTTTAATGAAACGAAGAATGGTAGTTTTAATAATATTACAGTGAAATTAGTTAAGCCAATAGAGGAATACGCTTATAAGGAGCTATACTTCGAGGAGTTGCCAATAGTGAAGGTTGTGTTGCATAATTGCAATGTCGCAACTCTTGATATACATAATATTATATTTGACCTTAATGTTTTAAGTTATGAGTATAAGCGTATTGGAGATTCAGCTGTGTTTTGTGACTTTGAGTGTTATATTCAATATGCTTATGAAGAGGAAATACCGAAAGTATAGAAGATTATTATAATAAAATGCTTAGTTTAATAAATATCATATAAAATCGAAATAGTATTTAAAAGTGTAACAAATCAGTTACACTTTTTTCTTTTATCAGTTTTGTCAAAACTATCAGTTCTTACATCAGTTCGGATATTATCAGTGTGGCGAAAAACTATGCCTACGGGAAATATAATCACAAAAGAAAACGAGGTGCTTGAAAAATATGGGCAGTAGTAATACAGTAACACTCGATATCTACAAAACAAGTGTCGGTACTCTGAAAGTGCCGAGAAATATCGTGCAAAGTGGTGATAAGGCTATTGAGCAATATATCGCTGAGCATGTATCAGAAGTTGAAATAAATGATATAGACTGGGAATGGGATAATCCAGAGGAGTGTTGAAAAGATGAATATAATAGAATTAAAGGATGAGTGTCCTGAAAATCTTGCTCAAATTACAAAAGACCAGTTCAATCTCGAAAAAGCAAAGAAAAGAGATTGGAGAAGATTTATGGTAGGTGGTATTTGTTGCTATATATGTGGCGTACTAATGTGTGTAACTGGTTTTATTTGGGGTCAGTATATTACAGTTACTAGTGGTTTTATATGCCTTGCTTGTGGTATTGCAGACACTTACCTTTGGGCAACAAAAGATTGTGCAGAGTGGCTGGAGATTTACAATGTCTATAATTTGAAGTTTAATGATGATAGAATTGTATTTGAGTATGAAACAAATTTATCAGATTTTAACGATGAATTTTATAAGACTGAAATATCTGCTAGAAAAGTTATGTATGATTTAGATGATAGTCAGGAACATTATGTTGAAAGGTTCTTATATAAACATAAGCCTGACATACAAATACTTCATCTAAAAGAAAGTGAAAGGGGTAATTACGCATGGTAACAGGATATTCTGAAAAAACTTTGCAACATTGTTACGGTGTTGCTTCAGTTATGGTAACAAATTTAGGTAATATGTATTCTTGTGTTCCACCCGAAACAGCCTATACTGTTGGTCTGTTACACGATATTGGCACCATTTGGAATGGTTGGTCGGACAACCGAGATGAGATTGCAAAATTAGGTTTTGAGTATGTAAGAACAGCAGGTTTAACTGGCAATGCCCTTGATGCAATACGGTATTGTAATACGAGTGGCTTTGAATTGATAGATGGTGGTCAAGTAGATAAGATAACACCCTTACTGCTTTTACTTCAGTTTGCAGATATGACTGTAACTGATGAAGGCAGAGTGGTACAGGTCTGTGACAGACTTGATGAAATACGAAAAAGAACCTGTGATGGTAGTGATAAGTATGAAAATGCAATGAAGATTGCTATGTTTCTTGGTTGTATTTTTGATTATGAACTAAAGGATGACTTAATGTTTATAAAACCTATAACAAAAGATGAAATACATCTTAAGGTTAGTGCAATATTACAGGAAAGAAAGGCTAAGGTGGGTAGATGACAGGTTATCTTTTTACACCTAAAGTAATTTCAAGGTTTAAGAAAGCCATACTATTTTTCGTCTTATGCGTTATGCTTATTTATCTGTATCAAACAATGTCAGATAAGTATGAAGCTCTTTTAAAGGAGAAGGGGCTAACAACACCTTTGGTAGAAATGCTACAATCTGAGTCTGTTTCAGATAAAGATGTGAATACAATGAAAAATATTGTAGATGGTATATCGTTTATAGCAGTTATAATTGGTTTTATTGGAGCTTCGGAAGCAGTACTCGGTGTTATTACTCTCTGCGGTAATGCTGGTATGATTTCAGATAAGTATGCAGACGATGACAGTCCGATTGTAAGGCGAAATCGTGGTATTGATATGAGCGGATATAATTCAATAACAACTTTCACGGATTATTCATCTGGAACCAGCAGCGATAACGAAGAAAAAGAGCAATATGCTTTAACTGATACTGAAGATGAATATAATGATGAAGAAACTGATGTTGACGATGATGAGGATGAAATAGATGATGACGCTACTATCGAAGAAGATAACGATATGAGTGGTGTCGCATCTCTATCGCTTGATATGCAACATCAGTTTGAAGCAGATAGGATGCGTCAGCTTGATTTGGCTCTTGTATCACAAAAAGAAGCTGAAGAGAAGAAGAAGAAACAAGTTCAGGCTACATCAAAGGTAGTTTTCAAATATGTATGTCCAGCTTGTGGGCAGGAGTTTCAATGCGATGATGATTATGAAGGTTTTATACCAAAATGTCCTAATTGTTTCTCAACTCTGCTTGAGAAAGAAAGGTATAGAGTATGAAAGGTGATTTTGAGGTTAGAGTTTTAGAACAGAGTATTCAGGATGAGCACTTGAGTTGTCATCAATATCTTGTTACACTTTCAGACGGAACTAACTTTACATGCAAGAAGCTGAATTATCGCCCAGATAGTATCTACTTTTCAGAGGATATTCAGTCTAGTATAGACAGTAATCTGTTGAATGAAATTGAGACCTTTATACTTGGGTTTGAGGGGGTTAGGTAAATGAGTCATTCTGGTGAGAATTTTCAACTTTATTGTGTAATCGCCGGTGCTTTTGCATTCTTTGTTGGTATTTTTGTATTCAGTTACAACAAAGGTATTGCTGATTATAAGCAAGAAACAGGTGCAGTTACTTGTATCTGTACTGATTCTTATATAAATCCAACTGATAATGCAGTAACATTGGTATTTCTTGATATAGATAACAATAAGGTTTACGAGGTTGAAACAAGAAATCAAAAAGATATTACAGAGTATACACAGAAACATGTTAATGTGCATTCATTGAAATATAGACAGACATTTTTTGTAATATTTGATTTGGTGAATATGAAGTATTCTTCTCCGAATTATGTAATGCATAGTGCTGTCAATATTACTTGTAGAGATTATATTCCTGCAGAACAGTGAGGTAATATATGTGTTTTCTTAAGCGATTGTTATGTAAACATAAACAAGAAAATGTTGCACAGTATATGAAATTGCCTTACGGTTATAGAGTGGTATTTGTTTGTAAGAAATGTGGCAAAACCCGTAGGTCAGTGTGTTAAAGGAGAGTGTAAAATGAAATTTTATTGGTTGAAAGACGGTATGCGTAATAGCCGTAAAGTAAATAAGAAACGCTGGAATAGAAGGGTTAGACATTACGCAAAGAACTTGAGTAATGGCAATGAGTTTAAGAAGTTGGCAAAGGCTTCGGCTTATGATATGGTGACTTGATAGGAGGTTCTTATGTTTATCTGTTTAGAAGTAAAAAACAAAACTGTAATACAGCAGACTATTACAATGAGACTTGACGATAATGTTGTTGATGCACCTATAATGTCTGTAATACGAGTTATAAATGAACTAATAGGTGGCTATACGGGTAGCAAAGGGTATTTCCCAGCAACAAATTCAGATGGTATTGATGATTTCATTTGTCAATGGCTTGGACAATTTGATGCATCTGACGGTTATAAGCTCGTAGAACGCAGGCAGGCTTTTGAGAAGAATGGTTGTGGTAGATGTTACACAATACCTTCAAAGTTTGCTTTTGCTGATATAGAGCAGCTGCAGCGTTCACTTAAAAGGATGCAGGAGACTCTTGCTGATGAAGTAGATGACTATGAGAACTTCAAGAATACAGTCAATGATAAGTTAGAAACTTTACATACTGATATTTGTAATATCAGGATGATGAGCTGAGGTGATAGTATGGCTTTAGTACAGATAGGTTGTGAAAAGGATGAATACGGTAGACCGTGTCCTGTATATAAGGATACGGACGATTTAGACGATGCAGAGTATCATTACTATTGTAAAGCGAAAAAACTTCCTGAGTATAATTGGGCATGGCAGATACTTATAGGTAATCTTACTGCAGAACTAATTGAGTCTGATGATAGATATGCATCATTGCGTGATTAAGGAGGCTAATATATGAAAGTAGATGTAAAGGGGCTATGTATTACCTTGTTAATAGTTAGTATAATTTGGTTAGGTATTGGTTATTTCTTTGGAAGAACAGGACTCTCGATATTAGGTATTCTGTGTGCTGCAGCAATATCTGGTATTTCGTGTTTAATCCTTTATCTTAATTTAAAAGAAGAAATTAAACCAAAGGAAGAAGAAACCAAACTAAATGAAGAGATAAAGAAAGAAGATTAAGAATATTTGGTGTGCAGCCAAGTCACGCATGGCATAGGTCGAGTTTCCTATGGTATGAGTGGCTTTTTCTATATAAGAGTAAATTAAGAGGTATCTAGTTTATGTTGGAAAGTAAAAAGAGAGAAAAAGACTACGCTAGATTGCGTAAAATGATAGAAAAATACGGTAGAGTCTTTCGAGTAAAGAAAGATATTAAATTCGTACATTATGATGAGAACGGGGCAAAATATGATAATGTTTTGCGTGCAGGCTCTTATTTCTATGTTGATAATTTTAAGTACGATTCTAACAAACTAGAATTTAAGTTTACGATAAGTGTTCTACATAAGAATAAAAAATTACAGCAGTTCACTCTTGATTATTTCGATATTTCGTATGAAGACCTGTTAGAAAGTATAGAGCAGACTAATCAGACAATGCTTTCATCTGAGTTTATACAGAATGAGTCTATAAGACTAAAGAGAAAAGCAATAGAAATCGGTAAAAGTACAACAATACGACATGGTATTATCTATGTTACTTCATTTTTAGCAGGATTACTTTTATTTGTATTTAAGGATGTGGCTAATGGGCTATTAGCAGGCGGTGGTGCTGTTGCTCTTGCTGGTGCGATTATGAGTATGATTGATACGAGTAGGTCACTCGAGCCAGAAGGTATTACAGAAGAGGCTATGAATGGTATAACTTGGTGGCAGATTGCGGAACATAGTGATTATAGTAATCAAACAGGCACTAAGTTGCTTGAAAGTTTGGTCTACAATGTAGTAGCAGACCAACTTAAAAAACTTGAGAAGGCTGAAACTTCTGATGATTTTGTGCTTGAGGAGATAAAGCTTGTCAAATCTGCAGGAAAATCTGCTAAATCTAACGAAAGGTTTGCTAATTCAAAGGGAAGACCTGCAAAATCTAAGTATAAACATAAAGAATTAAGTGAAGAGCCCGTAGCTATCGACCAGAAGAACGAGCTTGAACAGGTTAATGAGCCTAATTGTGGACAAGAGGATAATCCAATAGTAAACGGTATTTGGGTAAAACATGAATTAAGTGATTTGGAGTTATTTCATACTATAAAATAAGGAGATTGTATTATGATAAGACGTGTAAAGACTGACAGAAGACTCGATGATGAGGATGAAATTGAGTACATGATTCGTACAAATGGTGCGTGTTTCAGGACAAAGAAAGAGATATGCTTTTCTGAGGAATGGAATAAAGAGTATGATGTGCATATAGATGCAGGTACTTATGTGTATGTTACCGATTATTATCCGCCAAATAATGCTGATAAATTAAATCGTGACTATGGTTTAAAAATATATGTACTTAATGATAAGGGTGATACTGACCATATTATGATAGAAGAAACTATGGTTCCTTACTATTACTTAACTTCTTATTTTGAACAGGATGAGAAGACTAAATTACTTTCTAAGTCTGTTAAGGAAAAAAGAGAGGAGCTTATAAACATTTCAAGGGTTGCTTATAATAAGTATCATCCTAGGCTTTTAGGTGCATTTTGGGGTTCAGTTTCTTTATCATCCATATTAACAGGTGTTTTAACAGGGTTTAAGTATGGGGTTCTTAGCGGAATAGCGTGGGGATTACTTATAGGATTGTGCGTTGGTGCCGTAGGTGCAATTTGTACTTTAGTAGGTGAAGAAAAAAGTTGCTCATGATACTTTTGATATTACTGAGGAAAACATAAATACTATGGATAAGATGCTTATCTTCGATAATTTCTTGAAGAGAATATCTAATAGTGGAAACTGTAAAGGTCAGTCTTTGGAGGATAGATATATCGAGGATGTGGTAAAGAAGCACTTACGGGTATTAGAGAATTCGGGTAATCTGTTAGAGTCTACGAAAAAAGTTGATAGTATGCAGAGTAATGTTGAACAGAAAATGCTTGCTGAGCCGAAGGCTATACAAAACCCTATGGGTATTTGGATTAAGCATGATAAAAGCGAGTTAGAATTATATAAAACAATTTAATCAGGAGGTAGTGTTATGTTTATTTATGCTAAGACAGACAAAAAGGAGTTTGTAGACGAAATTACACGAATGGTAGACGAAGGTGGTCGTTATCTAAGGGTAAAGAAAGAACTTAAGTTCTTGGTTTGTGTAGATGGTGAGTCTCGTGAGGTTATTATACCTGTTGGCTCTTATATTTATGTAAGGAGTTTTAAGTATAATCAGACTACAGGTGAGTCGAAGTTCGCTTTAAGTTTGGTTGATGGTGATGGTGACTTAACACAGTTTACACTTACTGAAACGGCTCTTCCTTATAATACTCTTATTGAGAGCCTTGAAACAACCGATAAGACAAAAGAGACCTCTACAGCTTATAGTGAGGAAGCAACACGTATTAAGGATAAGGCTTCAAAGTGCGACGATTCTCTTATGATACAGCATATAATAGAGTGCGTTATGGCAGCAATACTTAGTTTTTGTATCTACAGTTCTGCGGGTTCAGTAGTCGGTACTCTGATTGCCTTCATTAATTTCTGGGGAGTTTTCACTGGTATTGTTATTTGTAAGGTAATAGGCTGTAGTAGAAACATAAGTAATCTTACAGCAGAGAACGCTAATGTGTTTCAGTGGGGCAATGCTTATCAAGATGTGCATATTCAGACAAGATTTAGAAATCAGTTTATGACAAAATGCTTACAGAAGCTTGAGGCTGAGGAGAAGGTTGCGTAATCTGACAGGTTTAATGATGCTTGAGGAGGGTTTATAAATGGTTGATAATCTTACAAATGAAGAGATGTTCATTAAATACGGCAACCAGCATTGGGTATTACGCCAGCTACTTTGTTATGCAATACAGGAGTATGAGGAGGAAAAGGGCAATACTGTTTCTTTTGTAAGTAAGTTCCTTAAAGAAGAGTCTTTAGTAGATGCTGAATTAGCAAAAAAGTCCTCTTTCAGACAAAATAATTTCGAAGTAATAGACGGGTATTGGAAGGATGTTACTGATTTTCCTCAGTGTGTTCAGGAGGCAGCGACTGTTGCTTTGAATGACGCTGTTGAAGAAGTTGAGGATGAAGATGATGATATGCCAGTTCCTGCTCCACCGAGTCAGGAAAGACTTGATAGGCTGAAAGGAGTATAATAATGATGAATAATTGTGGTTCTTTAGGTAAAGAAATACTTGGAACAATATTGTTAATAGGTTTCATGGCAGTGGTAATAGTTAGTTTAATTTTCGCAGTTCACGTGTCTGAGTCGAATGTCGATGTAATTACAACTCATTTCTCTTTAGTCGAGAGTAGTGATGGTGTTGTCTTTATTGATGACGGTATAATTAAGCAAGAGTTGAGTAGCTATGAGGTTGGAGATGCTGATTGTTTATCATATACTGTTAATAGTGAGACGGGTAAAGTTAAGGATGTGACTATAATTTTATGCCAGAATACCATTGACAAGCTAAAAGATGACATTGTTGAAATTGTGAGGAGTAATTCTTGGCTACGAGGTGTTGACCCAGTACCTAATAATGTGTAGGAGGTGCTTATGGCTAATTTCTATTTGATTTGTGGTATGAGTGGTGGAGGTAAGACTGTACTTACTGACCGTATAGTTAGGCTAAATAAAGGTTTGGTTATGCTTGATGTTGACGAGTATTACAGCCGAATAAATGGTGATGACCGAGATAGAAGTCATATGTTTGAGGTTTGGCATACTCTGTTCAAGGATATTCATGACCTTGAAATGCAGAATAAGGATGTTGTTCTTACAACTAATTCGCTTACAAGGAGTCAGCGTGACCAATTTGTTGAGTGGTTTCCGTCTTTTGACCATCATTGTATATGGGTAATGGCTGAGAAGGAGCGTTGTTATGAAGGAAACTGTGGAAGGCACAGGGTAGTACCAAAAGACAAATTTGAGGCTATGTGGGATAGGATGGAGCCACCTACTTCAGCTGAGAAGCTTTGGGTATCTATTGCTTATGTTACGAATTGGTGGACAGGTGAATATACAACATTTGATGTAAAGGGAAATGTACGCAGTCTTATTGATTACGAGAAAGAGAACATCGATAATGAGTAAAAAGAAGTATAAGACTAGAAAAAAGAATTTACCATCTGTTTTTAATACATCTCAGGTATTTACTCAGGTTGGTGGGGTTGAGCAGCAGAGGGCTAATTTTAAGCCAAAGGAAACTGGTATGACTGTTAATGATAAGGGTGATTTGGTTTGGAAGCAAAAGAAATCTAAAGAGAAGCCTTCTTTCAGCATGGATATAAATTTAGGTATGATTATTTGGCTAATACTTACTGTCGGTTTGCTTGTATTACATATATGGATATGGATTATGTTAATGAGGATGGTCATCTTGCAATATGGTTCTTTAATGTGTTCTTTTTTCTTTGTTTCTTATATTGTACTGATTTTGACCTTGAATTCTATACCGAGTGGAAGGATGTAGAGAAACCTTTTAAGGTAAAACAGCCAAAGGAATTGGGTAGTGAGCCTGTTAGTGATTCGTTACAGATTACGGAAGATAAGGATAAGTAGAAGGAATTTATGGAAGGAATTTACTAATTTATGGATAATGATAAGAAATATAAGGTAAAGAAAAAGGAGAATTTACCCTCAGTGTTTACTGAACAGTCTGATAATTCAAGTAATCATGCTCAAGTTACGCAAAATGCAGAAGGCGAGTTAGTTACAGTAAAGAAAAAGACCAAAAACAAAATAGTGGGTATTGACATCTGTTGGGGTTATTTGCTTGTCTTACCTTTGATAGTGGTAATAGGAATTCATATTTGGTGTGGTGTAGGTGGTAGTTTTACATTTTTTGCTCATATTGCTTGTATAATTGTTGAGCTGTTGTTATTTTGGGGTATAATCGGTACTTGTACTTCTGATTGGCTTGATTTTGAGGACTTTATTGATATAGAGTGGTCTAGTAATACGAAGGAAAAGGTTGAGCCGTTTAAGGTCAAGAAACCAGCTGAACTTACTCCTAAATCAGATAAGCTTTTGGAGGGCAAAGAATGAGTAAAAAGAGAAAGAAAGATGTTAAAAAACAGGTTCCAGCTATATTTAATACTTCGCAAATATTTTCACAAACTGAACAGAACTTTATTCAGAGCGAACAGCCGTTAAATCATAATAAATCAAAAGATGAAGGAATGGTGGTAAATGAAAAGGGTGATTTAGTTTGGAAGCGTAAGAAGACAAAGAAGAAGCATCATCTCCGTATACATGTAAGTTGGGGTATGCTTATTTGTTTGATATTCACTCTTGGCTTGCTTGCATTACATATATGGATATGGGATTTTGTTGACGATGAAGGTCATACAGCTATATGGGGTATTAATGGTGTGTTTCTTATGTTCTTCTTTATTTCTGCTCTTAAGGATGACTATATGGATGAGTTAGGTTTTAAGAAACTCGTAGATGTTGGTTGTTATTCTTATTCAGTAGAAAAGGAGCAGGAAGAACCCTTTAAGGTAAAAATGCCCAAAGATTTAGGTGTTGAGCAGGTAAGCTCAGATATTCTTTTGGAGGATAAGAATGGGAAAAAGGGTAAAGGTGAAAAATAAGCCTAAAAAGAAATTACCGAGTGCTTTTGAACAGAAATACGAGGTTGCTGTTTATCAAGATAATATTGAGTCTTCCACCAATGAGTCTATATGTGATGATAATAAGTATGGTGGTGATTTAATTCTGACCACAAGACAGATAAAAAAGAAACATAGACTTAAATTCAGATGGTCTTGGCTTTATTTAATTCCTTTTGCCCTTTTTGTGTATTTGTTTGTAAAGGATTCATTCGATATATTTTATTTAATGTGTAGCTTGGGTATGCTGTATATGTGGGTTGATGGTGTAATAGTGGATGGAGAGCATTCAGTTTTATTAGCCCCTATAAAAATAGAAAAGCATACAGTAGAAAAAGAGAAAGTTGAACCTTTCATGGTTAAGTCACCAAATGAGTTGACAGATTGTGCAAGGTCTTTGGAGGATAAGAATGAAAAAGAATAAGTATACAGTAAAGTTTTACGAGGTGATAGTATGGAAGTAGAAAGAAAACGAGTACGAGTTTATCCAACATCTAAATTAGTGCTGATTTCTGTATTATCTTTTATTTTAATATTTGAGTTTATGCTATTGAAGGACTCAGAATGTGTTTATATTCCGCTATGGCTTCAGTTTATTATTTTTTCAGTCCTATTTTCAGTAAATGCCCCAGTTACTGTTGCTGTCTTAGACAGACTGTGTAGCTCGGAAATAAAAGATATGAAAGAAAAACACTACGATTGGGAAGAAACAAATAAGGATTAAGACCCTCGTGGTGTTTAATAAGAGCATCACGGAGGTTTTTTATATGCCAGCAGATAATCCTAAGTGTCACAAGAAAGGTTGTCAGTGTGCAACCTGTTTTTTCATTTGTTCACGATGTTTGGTTGCAGGTAGATGTTCTGACGAGATTTGTAGTTCAGAACACGGTATGCAAAACTGTGAGTTTGCAAATAGTTGCAGAGGTAGTAATAAAATGAATGGAGGTGGCACTAAATGAACATCTTTAATTTTATAATTTCATTAATAGCCAGTGTACTTGGCTTAACTTACGGTATTTTTGTTTTAATGCATTTCTCACCTAAGTCTAAGTTTATGTTTAAAGATACTAATGATGCTATGTATAATCTTATATTGATTTTTTCTTTAGTTTATGTTGTTATATTTTTAAGTTTAGACCAGGGTTCTCCAGCAAGATATGGTTGGATATTGGTCGCAGCATGCAATATATACTTGAGATTTGATTTTTCAACTGTTGATAGAAGGGAGAGAAGGAAATGAAAATATTACAAGTAATCTCTTTATTACTGTTGATAGTAATTGCAATCGATGCTTTATTCCTCGCTATTACCTACTATAGACCACATAGAATGGGTACAAGACGAGTAGACAAATATGGGTACAAAGGCTTGCGTACACGCATAATCATATTATGTGTTCTCAGTTATGCACTTACAGCCTTTGTAGTGTTTGTAAAGTAAGGGAGGTGTTATTATGGCAAACTATAAAGATATTAAAAGTGATAAGGATATTGAGCATGATATGAAAGAGGAGGCTTACGCTCAGGCTTATATCTGCGATGGTGCTTGTATGTGTTGCCCCGATTCTGATGGTTGCGAGTTGTTTGATGGTGAGCATTGTGGTATTAACAACTGTAAGCAGTGTAGTCATTTCGGAGTGTGTGATGAAAGGAGATAATATGACAGTAGAAAAAACAGATAAACTTGTTGCTCTTGTTAAGGATGAAGTTACAGCTAATCTTGTTGCAATGGAACTTCTTAGGTCTGATATTACAGATTATGTGGATGTTACTCCAGCAACAGTATATCGTGCGAGGTATTTGTCAGGTGACAGGTCTATAACAACATTTGAAGGTTATAAAGTGTCAGTTTCTTGTGCACATTTACGGAGTTTACGCACAGGTTATGATACATTCAAAAAAATTGTGCGTGAGAAGTATAATCTCGACTTTTGTGTTGATTGAAAAGAGGTGTAGACTGTGAATAAAGAACTTGATGCCTTATCAAAGGAGTACATGAGTTGTTTTTATTTTGAATGTATATGTAGTTTTTCTTTCTATTGTGGTGGTGAAGAGTATACAGTTAAGGAAAGTTCAATTACAGTTACTGATTCAGATACTTTAGTGCGATATTACAATACAGATGGTGAATATTTGGGTAATGAGTTATATTTATCGAAAGAGTCAGCAAAAGAATTGGGTATTTATAGTGAATTGAAGCATTAGTTTATTTATGAGAGGTGCAAGTAATGGGTGGAAAATTAGCATGTGGTGGCATAGTGCTTTTATTAGTGTTTGTGTGTATCTTCGAGGTGATTGATAGTAGGAAGAAGAAAAATAATGAGTATATTGCTGTGTTATTTCTTTTAATACCTGTAATAGCGATGTTCATATTCTTTTTAATTATGCCGATGGATGACTTTAACAGAATGTTTAATGTTGGTGTAAGGTTCTTTCCACAGTTTGAAATATATGATTTGCCAGAATAAGTAGGAGGTTTTTATGTATAGTGTTGAAGAGCAGATGGCTCAGGAAAACAGCAGTGGTTATGAGAAAGAATATGTTGATGTCAATCATGAGTTAGATACAAAGAATAAACTTGTGGTATCTAATGAGCCTTCACAGAAGTTTTATGAGGAGGCTGTTGATGACAATCAGACTGATGAAAATTTGGGAAATTCTCAAGAGTATGGTTATGATAAGGGTGACTTACTTTTGATAAAAGAACATGAGGAAACGAAGACTGTCACTAAGGCTAAGAAAGGCGTAACGAAGAAGACCTACTTTGAATTGATATTTGGTGGTGGTTTTTTAATGTTTTGTACAGGAGCATTGCCATTTTTCTACAATAACTGTTCAGATGCTTTGCTTTCCTATATGCTTGTTGCTTTCAAGTGGATTGGTATTCTTATCTCATTACCATTATTTATGTTCGGAATGTTAGATATTTTCCGCCTATATGTTCCAGGAATAGATGAGTTGCTGTCAAAGAATAATAAAGAAGGTGTTGGAAGCTTCGGACCTCGTTTAACAGAGGAGGTAGTTGAAAAGAAAGTTATACGAGAAGAAGAACAGTTCAAGGTTAAGATGCCTGCTGAACTCTATGGACATACAATAGAAACAAACAAGGCTTCGGGTGATTATTGTGAGAACAAGCCAGAGAAGTTTGTGTGGAATGATAATGAAAATTCTTTCAAAAAAGAGGCTTAGATTATTGAAAAGTATATCAGTACTGCATAATATAAGTATAATATAAATAAATCGACTTAAGATTAAATTCTAAGGAGGTTTATCATGGATAGTTATTTACGAAATATTTATATAGTTAGTGGTATCTTAGTCGTTGCTATTCTTAATGTAGCAGCTTATTCACATACCAAGAGGTATTGAAAATAGGCTCATGGTGAGGATATTATTGTTCAAGTTTCCATGCGAACAGAATCAGTTGAAGTTTAATATAATTATGCGTTAGAATTAGACTATGCTGTGTATCTCGATGGTAAGAGGGTTGAACCAGATACAATCAATGCTTCGTTTTATGACATAGCATTTGACTATGACGATATGAAAGTCTTTTTAACAAAGAAGGTGAATTAAGTATGGATGATTTAACCAGAAATAAAGCGTTTGAAATGTTTTGTAATATGTTCGGTGGTACTAAGGCTGTTCTCGTATCTGGCAAGGGTGCGAGTGGTCGAACTTCTTTACTTCCACGAAAAGGTAAGCAGCTTGGCTTTGATGTACCAGATAGTGAAAACAACTCTGATGATACGGAAAAATTAACCTATATAGAACTTGGAGAATGAATTATGGATACACAGAAAGAAATAGAAGATATGTTAGTTGCTGGTGTAATAAATGAAGATGACTTTTTCGGTGTTGTGAAAGCAATAAGAGAACATCCAGAGCGTTCTGTTTTCTCGCATCACGCTAAAGAGTGTCCCGAATTAGTAGACCAGCTTAGGAAAGAATTGGGTATTAAGTAGTTAAGGTGGTGCTAGTTATTGAAGAAACCTGTAAATAAGAAAGAGATTATAGTTGAAATTATTTTAGTTTTAACTGTTTTACTTATAATCTGTTTTACCGTGATACCATACATGCTTTGGTATTACTCAGATAACAAGGTGTTATGCGAAGATTGTCAGTATCTTCAAAAAATAGATGTTGATAACTTGCAAACTTATACAAAGATAGGAAATGAATACTCTGTTTCTTGCGACATTTGTGGCAAAGACTTGTATTTTTCTATCGAGAATGGAAAGGTGGTTGATAAAAATGCTACGCATAAAGATTAAGTGTAAAAACTTCGATGACAGTGTTGTTGCTACTGTTAATACAATTAAGCGAGCAAGAACTGGTATTGTGTTTCTTGAGTCGGAGAAAGGGTATTATGAGTCTACTGATGTGATAGATTCCATGGTGTATAATGGTTGGCTGAACAAGGTGCTTGAACAAGGCTTTATTGACCTGTCAAACTGTGGTCATACATTTGAATATTATTAAAAGGTGCGATATGATAATTAAGAAAGTGTTACGGTACTATGAGGATGCTAAATTCCGCTTTGCTACGGAACAAGGTGTCCTCTATATTATATCAAAAAATACTAAAGCTCATGCAGTCTACAGGGTTGGGCATAAGATGCCAAGTTCAGACAACATATTTTTACCAACAGCATTGCGTTCATATAAAAAGCATTGTGATAAGCGTGGTTTGTTTTTGATAAGCACGTCATCTAATTTTATGTCTTATATTAGGGAGGCAAAAGAAAATGAGAATTAAATTTACGGAAGATAGTGAAAACATCGCAATCGTTGATAGTTTTTGGTTTGGTCTTTACGATGATGACATAATAGACAAGCTCGATTATGAGCGTTGGTCTGATGAGTTGTTCAGAACAGGTATGTTAGACCTTACAAACACCAGCTATCGGTTCACTTTTGGTATTGATGATGACGACGAGGAAGACAGCGAAGATACCGAGTAAGAGGTACTTTTATGCGAGTTATGTTTCTAAACAGGAATGGACAGCTTCGTATTGTCGAGGATGTGAAATAATCGGTATTATTGAAGAGAAGAATGCAGAGTATATTGTATTTACAAACGATTTCTACTTCAGTTACAAAAATCAGTACTACATCTCTATTGAGACTGTTACAAAAGAGACAAGAAAAGACATAGAGAACGCAATATATCGTGGAATGGTATTCGGTTTCGTTGATTTAACAAAATCAGGCTATACTTTCATGCGAGGTGACAAAACATGAGAATAAAATTCTTAGACAAAGATGGAGACTCTGTGGTATTAGATAATGTTATATACTTCGGTGTTGCAAGCCGTATGGCGAGAATTTACACTACTGAGAAACATCAAACTGGTGAGGTTTGGCTGTCAAATGTTAATAATTTGACAAAAGAACAGAGTACTGAACTTAACAACTTATCGTATCGTGCTATGGTTATGGGATTTGCTGACTTAACAAAAACAGGTGTCACTTTTAAGCCTGTAAGCTAAAGATGAGGTTATGTATTATGAAAGTAAGACTATTAAACAGAGATGGAAAAATCACTTTATTAGATAATGTTAGTATTGTAGAATTAGACGAATGTGACCGAGTTCGGCTTATAAATGCAGGATATAAATATTTAGACCGAAATACTGATGGTATGTGGTTATCACACTCACCTTTATCTGATAAGCAGGTAAAAGAATTTGAGACCTTAACTTATCGTGCCATGATACTTAATTCCATCGACCTAACATCTTTTGGTATTAGGTTTAGCACTACTTAACAGGAGGTCTTGTGTATGGGTATTAAGTTTATAGACACGGATGGTTGTATCGTATTACATTATACTGAGTCTCGTCTAATTACTCTATCTCCAGATGGTTTTATTGTTATTATAGTGGACAATAAGCAATATTTCAATAAAAAACCACTATCTCAGCAGGATATACAGAAGGCTGATGCCTTAATGACAAAGGGTGGTTACTTCAGATTTATTGATTTCACATCACTTGGTAGTATATTTGAAAGACGGGGTTAAGGAGGTAGAGTATGCGTGTAAAATACTTCAAGAATGACGGTACTGTACTTATGCGTGACAATATTCTTTTGGTTGGAATAAACTCAAATAAGCAGGTTTATTTTCAAAGGGATAATGGCATTGGTGACTATGTATCAAACAGTAGTTTAACTAATGAGCAGTTAAAAGAATTTAATACTCTGTTAACTCGAGCAGGTATTTTCGGCTACCTTGATTTAACGGTATTAGGGCTTAAATTTGAATAATAAGGTGATTGAATATGCGTGTACGAATAAAATTTATTAGTGGCAGAGCAGAGGTTATTGAATGCGATACACTAAGTTTCAGTAGGCGTGACCAGCTTTATATTTCAACACCAGACGGTAAGAATGATGCAACTGCAACCGAGCCTTTACGAAAAGAAGACGAAGAAAGATACGAAATGTGGTCATATCGGCTTATGGTATTAGGGTTTCTTGATTTAGTTGATTCAGGTTATGAGTTTAGAGCAGGAAAAGGGTAAAAGAACAATAAGATTTGGTTATATCAGGCTTTATCAATATTTCAAACAGTGATGTTTTATTTATACTAAATCGTGACAGGAGTATATATCATAATGAATACTAATCCTTTATCAAGACGCTGGACTTTTGGTGATAAACTTATTGCAGTGTTTCTAATCCTTTGTATTATAGTTATCTTTGGTTTGATATTATCATCAGTTATTTGTGCAAAGCATTTTACTGGCGATTATTTTGAACAAGATGCTAATAATCCTATCTTATACAATGTATATTTGCATGAGACTGATAACCCAGCCAGCAAATATAAAGTAGAAACTACTTCAAAGATTTATGCGAAGCGTTTGGCAGAATGTGTCAATGTTCGGTTATCTTTCAAGGATGCAGGTTATCTAGTTTATAATGGCGTTTATATGCCATACGAGGTGCTAGTTGATGAAAACAATAGAACAGGTCAAGAATGAAATAGGTGACAATGGTACTGTTTTTACAGTAGCTGAGTTTGAAAGAATTGTTAGTCATGGTTGCATAACAAGTTATGACGGCTTTGGGTATTTTCATGATGGCGAAAAAGAAACAGAGTATAGCGTATTTAGTCCTTATACTAAATATGAAAATATAAAAGACATGCCGTATGTTATATGGTATAATAAATAAGGTGGTGAGTTTATGAAAGAAATCTTCCGTAAATTATTAGTCATCTTGGTATTCTCTTGGGTACTTACAATATTAGGGTTTCTTGGTTTTATACTTGTCAAATATATAGTAGATTTTATGCCATCCTTTGTAAGACTTGAAGGATATGTACAGGTAATGCTTTGTTTAACAACAATACCAGCTTTTCTTTACCTATTTGGTGTTGCTTTATATATGATAGGTGACTTATTTATATCATACATACGAAAACAGGATTAATAAGGTGGTGAGTTTATGGGCGATTTGTTAAACCTTGAGGCTATGAAGAACTTAGCCAGCTATAATAACGAAATGGCGAAAAGCAGTTATGATAAGCTCGGCTTTGTTGACAAAATATTTGATAATATCGATGTTATCGTGGACTTTGGGTGTGCCGATGGCTCAATCACCGAATTATTCAAGCTATACTATCCAAACGCACAGATAATTGGTTATGATATTATCGAGTTTCCGAAAGATAGGAATAAAGGCACGATATTATATACCAATGATTTGAACGAGGTTGCAAAACGGTTAAAAGGAAATACGCTCTTGGTATTTAATACTGTGTTGCATGAGGTATTTCATTATATGTCTTATAAGGATGCACACGCTTTGATAGACAGACTTATCGGTATGAACTTCAGTTATATTTGGATTCGTGATATGTGTATCAAGCGTAGCTCAGATTATATTTCGGAAGGCTTTGCAAAAATAAACTTAGACGCTTTAACAAAAGCGTTAGATATGAATGCAAAATATAATAGTAAAAAAGATGACTTCGAGAAGATTTATGGTAAAATCGATGATTGGTATAATATGACACATTTTTTGTTAAAATGTCGGTTTGATGTAAATTGGGAACGGGAAGTCGCTGAGGACTATACAGCCTTTGGTAGAAATAAAGATATTATGTTTACGAAATTAAGTAGCAAATATAATATCGTGTATGAGGACTTGTATGTTCTGCCTTATATAGAATATATAAACCAAAAAGACTTTTCTATCAGCTTGAAATCGCTTTGTATGACAACGCATTTGAAGTGTATTTGGAAATTGAAACAGTGAGGGTATTGTTTATGAATGATATACGCAGAAAAAAAGATAACCAGTCTTATTAAACAGCTGAAGAGTATCTCTGTTGAGGTAGATAGGATAAAGCTAGATGAAAACGATGCTATGATAAATAGTAACAATCGCTGGGACAATATGGGTTCTAATTATTGTCGTCTTGAGAAGGCGATGTCGCTTATAGACCAAGCTGTAGAACAATTAAAGTGTGCAAAAACTTAAATTAAAGGGGTATATAAAATGAGAGTTATTCAGTTGATAAATAGGTTAGCACGAGTACCAGATAGGGATGTTGATGTGCTTATACAGGATTCTAGTGGCAAGACTTATGCTATCGAGGATAAGCTTGACATAAAGGGTACTACTGTTGTTATTTTAAAGCCTCAGATAGCCACTGAGAAGGAGAGTTGATATGGAAAAGAAAGGATGTCTTGCTTATTTATTCGTAGGCTTTACAGCCTTTTGGGTATTCATATTTGCTTTGATAAAGACTTGCGAAAGTGGTGACAATATTGGATAAAAGTTGTAAAAATTGTAATTTTTGGCACTTAGGCGATGGGTGTGCGAAGCCAGAAATATTATGCAATAATCCGAGAAGTCTTTTATATGACACACCCACTGCACCAGATGACCTCTGTGTGCAACACGAGTTGCGTATGGTTCTAGTTGAGAAGGAGAAGAAAGGAAATGAGGAGAATAATTTTTGAACTTGACACCGAAGAATTGACTGCAATATTGTCTGAAAAATACAATATTTCAAAAGATTGCATAGAGTTTCCAGACGATATAAAGGATTCGCTTATTATTCGGGTTGATATGACAAACGCAAAGTCTTTTAGACAGATAAGAACTGTTGCTGAAACTGCAGCACCCGATAACGAGTTTGTTTCTGCAAAGGTTAGAAATGCAAAAGATGGACTTGTAACTACTGTTCCTTACAGGGAGTTGCAGGCTCAGGCTGAACAGAACTACGAAAACTATAAACAGACTGAAACTGTTGGCGATGTTCAAAAGGTTGAAAATATGATTATTGAGCCTAAGAAGGTAGAAAATACCACTGAGGCTGAACAGAAAGAAACTGAAAATATTGTTTCTGAAACAGAAACTTCGATAGATAAATCTACTGTTGCTGAAGAAGTAGAAAAGACTACAGAAAAGCGTGGTAGAAGGAAATTTGACACGACTCATGATGAAGAGCTTGAAAAGATTTACGAGGGTATTACAAATGAGGAGCTTGTTCAGTGGGTTAAGGATGGGAATTCCGTTGGTGCTTTGGTTAAAAAATACGGTCTGAATGACCTTCACAAATGGAGATTTTATGATAGACTTCATAAGCTCCAGAAGGAGGATGCCAGTATCCCCAGAGGAAAAAATAAGCATAGAGAACGAGTTGAAGAAACTCCTACACAAGACGAACAGACCGAGGGAAGAATGGGGCTATAAGTTCTTTCGTTGCCCTGTCTGTTTGAAAGAATTTTCAACTCATCGTGGTTGGGAATGGGGTTATAAATTAAAGAACCGTGGCAATATTCTTACATTTTGTAATTATACTTGCCTTAGAATAGCCGAGAAGGAACTATTTGTTGACCATCGGAAAAAGGAGAACAAAAAGAAATGAGTTATAAACACGATAGTGTGTTATCATCAGGTATTATCGGTGGCTTAGTCATCGTGGTATTAGTTGCTTGTATGGTAGTAAGTGGTTGTGCTAATAAAGAAAAAGATACTCAGCAGACTGTTTCAAATATGCAAAATGCTATTGAAAATAAAACTGTTACAACAATTCATGACGATACCTTAAAAGTTGGTTACTATGTTTCAAAAGATTTAACGAGTGCTTATTACTTAAACTCAAATGGTGATTATTTGAAACACTTTGGTTGGCTTAATGGTGTGTGGGTGCAGGCTAAAACACATATTGATTTTATTCAGTTTAAGTCAATTTTAGACGAGTGTGACTTCGTTGGAACTGAAATGTCTGATTTACCTACTGGAAAGGAAATAAAAGAATGAAAAGATTAGTTAAAGCGTATGTAGATCACAAAGAAACGGCACGAAATATAGCAAGGGGTCTTATAGACCGTAATCTCGCTGTTAAGGTGCAGATTGGTGAAGTTGAGGTTTATACCTTAGAACCTAAAAAGCATAGCATAGTTGAGCGTTTGACAAACTTAGTCATCGCTACTGTAAATGAAGCGTCTGTGGAAGATGTTATAGAAGTCTTTGAAGGACAGGGTGTTGTTCGTGGTATTGACCTTGTGGTTGACAAGGAAGTTGAGTGAAATAAATAGGACATACTACTTACATCGAGTTGTTGCTATAATGATAAAGTGGGTGTCCTTTTATTTTGTTAAAATCTAATCGAGAAGGGGTTTTAATATGGAGCTATATACCGAAAATAAAAATAAACACAACAAAGCCGTTGCCGAGATTATGTACGAGAATGCCGAGGCTCTTGGTGTTGATAAGGAAGTTGCTTATGCCGTTGGCTTGTTACACGATATTGGCTACATAGTCAACAAAACAAAACACGGAGAATTAGGTGCTGATATTGTAAAACGCTTGGGTGTTAAAGGAGATAGCGTTGACGCTATACGATACCACGGCACTGACCCGTTTGAAATGTTAAACAAAAAGAAACATAAATATATTTCACCTATGTTGTGTTTACTTTGGTTTGCAGACCAGTCAGTTGATAGTTCGGGAAATAAAGTTGGTTTTGATAAACGATTATACGATATAAAAGATAGGTATGGTGAAAAAAGTAATGAATACAAGACCTCGTGTCGCATACAGGTATTCTTACAGGCAGTGTTCGCTTTTGACTATACCAGTAGCAATAGTGTACCAAATCTGTTGCCATTAAATGCTGACGAGTTTATAAATCTCGTATTTTTCAATGAAAATCTTAAAAACTTGGCTTAAGTTTATATAAAAATATTACTCAGCTGGAGGTTATGAAAATGATGAAGCCTTATATTTTCTGCGATATGGATGGTGTTGTTGTTAATTTGCTTTCGGGTGTTAAAAAGACCTTAAAGAAAAATGGTATAGCATTCAATCCAAAAGGTGTAATAACCTATAATTTTATGGGTGGTGACTATGGTTGCGATAGGCAAATGGTATTTCAGGCACTTGGTATGACGGAAACCTTTGCTGAGGCTCCGTTTTATGAATTTAAGGATGAAACA
>JAEEGL010419388.1_pt1 | contig 25547 bp, 32 predicted proteins | sample 9134231 | NCBI WGS metagenome assembly JAEEGL01 (sample SAMN16246548, study PRJNA631951) | gut metagenome | biome: gut microbiome; feature: rumen; material: fiber-attached | host: Bos | place: Iran: Karaj | collected 2018-10
ACCCGCAAAAGGACCTTCGGAGTACGCGCTTATAGATATGTTTATGGGGCCGGCGCTTAAGACCCGCGGTGAGTGGTACCTGTGGTTTATCGCAACATTTATTGACGGACTCGCTGTCATAGAGATAGTATTTGCTGAAGCTATATTCAGGCGCAGGATGATGTTTTTGATACGTGAGCCTGAAAGCGCCGAACCCTCAGATTATGAATTGTTTCAGAGATATTTGAGCTGGCTTCTGACTATTGGGGTTGCTGTCGCTTTTTACATCAGCGGCCTGCATTAAGTTTAAAGAGGAAATAATGAGAATGAATTACGACATGCTGTTTGATTCTTTTAAAGAAAAGCATATCATCGACTACGGATGGTCCGGTGATGAAAAATACCGGGCTGTGGATGCTGATGGCCGCAGCTATCTGCTGAGGCGCTCTCCTCTGAAACGAGAAGCCAAGTTCAGGACCATGCTGGAGTTTATGAGCCCAGAAGCTTTTCCATGCGATTCTGTAAGCCATCTTCTTGCTGTTCGGGCAAACGGAGAAAAGGTCGAGACCCTCTGGGACTGGATAGAAGGCGAATCTGCGGAGCTGGCGCTGCCTGCAATGAGTTCAGAGCAGCAGGCGGAGCTGGGAAAACAGGCGGGCAGGGTGCTGAAGCAGATGCACAGCATACCCGCGCCTGAAGGGACTGCAGCCTGGAATCTAAGCTACAGTGCAAAAATCGACAGGAAGATACAGGAATACAGGGATTGTCCGCTGCGCTTTGATGGCGGCAGCAGCATTATTGATTTCATAGGCCGGAACCGTTCCGCCCTTGATGGACGGCCGCTGAGCTTTCAGCATGGGGATTATCATGTGGGAAACATGATAGTTAACGATAACAAATTATATGTCATTGATTTCGACCGCTGGAGCTGGGGCGATCCCTGGGAGGAATATAACCGCATAGTCTGGTGCGCAAAGGTCTCACCGATATTTGCCTCATCTATGATAAGAGCATATTTTGAAGATGACATACCTGAACAGTTCTGGACTCTTCTTGCGATATATCTCGGGACCAATATGATCGGCTCCATACCATGGGCGATAGGCTTTGGAGAGAAGGAGATAAAGACACAGATGGATAATGCGAAGCTTATCCTGGAATGGTACGATGGCTACACCAGGGATATCCCTGCATGGTTTAATTAGTCGGCGCTGTATTGCCTTTTGATTTTCACATACCAAGCTGTATTGACTTTTGAATTTCAAGTGTTAGAATGATAAAGTCAAATACAGAGGTGCCGAAAGGCTGAGATCATACTCTTGAACCTGATCCGGGTAATGCCGGCGTAGGAAGTATAGAATATAATTCGTTTAATGCCTCTGTTTCACTTGATAGGAGGTATTTTTTATGAACACAAAAAACTATTCCAAAACACAGATCCTGGTTGAATGTGCGCTGCTGATCGCTCTCGGCACTGTTCTGGCGCAGTTCAAGCTTTTTGAACTGCCAAATGGCGGTTCGATAACCATACTTTCCATGGTGCCCTTTATACTTGTATCCTTCAGACACGGTACAAAGTGGGGCCTTCTGGCAGGCTTTGCAAACTCGCTGCTTCAGATGGCACTCGGCGGACTTTGGCCAACCCCTGCGGGAACAGCCATTGCCATGATTCTGGAAATACTGCTTGACTACGTTCTTGCCTTCACAGGTCTGGGCCTTGCAGCCTGGTTCAAGGACAGGATGGGAGGAAACAGCATCAAAGGTTATGCACTTGGCACCTTCTGCGCATGCTTTATCCGCTTCCTCTGCAGCTTCCTCTCCGGCTTCATAGTCTGGGGCTCCATCACTGAGAGCGGCATAGGCGCAGTGATCTATTCTCTGACCTACAACGGATCATACATGCTGCCCGAGACCATACTGACCATTGCAGGAATCATCGCGCTTTACAAGGTTGCGCCCAGATTCTTCAAATAAAAGCATGAAAAAAAGTCTTATAATATCCGGCGGAGAATTCAGTCCTCTGCCGGATAGCTGTATAACTGAATATCTGCAGGCAGGTGAAGGGAAACCGCTGGTAATAGCCTGCGACAGAGGCTATGAATATGCGGGGATGCTTGGCATTGAGCCCGATATCATTGTCGGAGACTTTGATTCCGCTCCCGAGCCCATAACTGACATACCCATTATTGAGCTTCCCACAAGGAAGGACGATACGGATACAATGAAGGCAGCGCGTGTGGCGCTGGAGCGCGGCTGCAGGGATATCTGCATATGCTGCGCCCTGGGGGGGAGGCTTGATCATGCTATAGCCAACATCCAGACCGGCGCTTTTATCGTGTCCAATGGCGGACAGGCCAGGATCCTGGGCAGGGATACGGAAATTCTTATTCTCGGCCCGGGTGCTTACAGCATTCCGCAAAAAGCGGGCTGGTCTCTGAGCCTTTTTGCCCTGAGCGATCTTGTGGACGGTCTTTCGATCTATGGCTGCAAGTTCAGCGGAGAAGGCTACAGCCTGAACAATTCATTTCCCCTTGGCGCAAGCAATGTATGGGAAGCAGATTCTGCACGTATAAGCTTCCGCTCAGGAACACTTATGATAATCATGTCCAGGCTAAAGCCGGGCGAACACATATAATTTCAGACCCTGCCATATGGTGGGTCTTTTTTTGTGAATTGTTCGTGAAATCGTATATTACGAGCCTTTTTTGCGCATTAAAATAATACCAATAAAACTTCTCTTGTGTTATACTTTCATGTGGCGGAATATCGCCGGGAGGAATATATGGAAACAAAGTACAAAAGAGTAGTACTCAAAATAAGTGGTGAAGCCCTGGCGGGTGAGAAGCGCGTAGGCATAGATGATGCCACAGTAAACAAAGTAGCAGAGGAAATAAAGCAGCTCGTTGACATGGGCGTACAGGTAGCCATAGTCGTAGGCGGCGGCAACTTCTGGAGAGGCCGCACCAGCGAGAACATGGACAGAGCCACAGCTGATTACATGGGAATGCTTGCAACCTGCATCAACGGCCTTGCGCTGCAGGATGCAATCGAACGCATAGGCGTCGATACCCGCATGCAGACAGCAATCGAAATGAGAGAGATAGCTGAGCCCTATATCAGAAGAAGAGCGCTTTCCCTTCTCAACAGAGGCAAGGTAGTGATCTTCTCCGCAGGCATTGGCAGTCCCTTCTTCAGCACAGATACCACTGCTGCCTTAAGAGCAGCTGAGATGGATGCAGACGTTATACTGCTGGCCAAAAAGGTGGATGCGGTATACGATTCCGATCCCGAGAAGAATCCCAACGCTAAGAAGTACGCACATCTGACTCACACAGAAGTGCTTGAGAAGGATCTCAAGGTAATGGATTCCACGGCGGCATCCCTTTGCAGAGACAATCACATAACCATTCATGTGTTCGGCATAGCAGAAGAAAACGCTATTTACAGAGCAGTCTGCGGCGAGCCGATAGGAACTATCATCGAGTAGTACATAAACTTTGGCTCCCGGCTGAAGTTAACAAGTATCCGGAAAGGAGAATATATGATAACCAAGGAAGAATATCAGGATAAGATGAGCAAGACTCTTAGCGTGCTCAAGCAGGATCTCAATACTGTAAGAGCAGGCAGAGCAAACCCCGCGCTGCTGGATCAGATCAGCATCGATTACTATGGTGCTCAGACTCCTCTTAAGAACATCGCTAATATCACCGTGCCCGATCCCAGATCCCTGGTGATCAGCCCCTTCGATCCCAAGACCATCAAGGAGATAGAAAAGGCTATCCAGATCTCCGACATCGGAATCAATCCTTCCAATGACGGCAGGAACATCAGACTGGTAATTCCTCCTCTTACCGAGGAAAGACGTAAGGATCTGACCAAGACCATCAAGAAGATGGGAGAGGAATCCAAGGTTTCCGTACGCAACATCAGAAGAGATGTAAACGAATCTCTGAAGAAGGCTGAAAAGGCCGGCGAGCTTACAGAGGACGATCTTAAGGACGAGCTCGATCAGATGCAGAAGGCTACCGACAAGTGCATCAAGGACATCGATGAGATGGTAGCTGCAAAAGAAAAAGAACTGATGGAAATGTAATGGAACAAAGCGAGTATCTGGGCCTTGAGCTTGAATCGGCAAAAGCGCTTCTAAAGAGCCGGGGCAAAGTGTATCGTGTGAATTTAATTGCGCCCTTTTACAAAGGCCGGCCAAAGCCTGTGGAAGAGGGCGATTTTCGCATTATCAGAGTTAAGAATACAGAGGATGGGCTGGAGCTTACGGCATGCAGAGTGCCCTCCGGCGCGCTTTTGGCTGCGGATGAAAGATCAGAGGAATGAAGATGAGCCTTATCGATATGGATAAAGTGCCTGAGCATATTGCGATCATCATGGATGGCAACGGACGCTGGGCTAAACAAAGAGGCATGGCCAGAATACAGGGCCATAAAGCGGGCATGGAATCCCTGCGGGAGATCGTCCGTCATTCCGACGAGCTCGGAGTAAAATACCTGACAGTCTACGCTTTCTCAACAGAAAACTGGAAGCGCCCCGAGGATGAAGTCTCCGGTATATTTAAGCTTATTGCGCCATATGTAAAAAGCGAGATCCGCAGACTCAGTGCAAACAACGTAAAAGTGAAAATGTTAGGTGACTGGAGTAAGCTTCCGGAGGATTCCAGACAGGAGATCCAGAAAGTCCTGGATGCCACCGCCGGCAATACCGGATTGCAGTTCAATATTGCGATGAACTACGGAGGAAGGGCAGAGATACTGAGAGCAGCCAGGCTTCTTGCTGAAGATATCGCCGCAGGAAAGGTAAAACCGGAGGAGGCAACGGAGGATATGATATCCGACAGGCTCTATACTGCCGGGATGCCGGATCCGGAGCTCATAATAAGGACCGGAGGGGAGCAGAGGCTCTCCAATTTCCTCACTTGGCAGTCAGCGTATTCCGAACTGGTGGTGACTCCTGTATACTGGCCTGATTTCTCTCCTGAAGAATACGATAGGGCCATAGCAGAGTATCAGTCCAGAGACAGAAGATTCGGAGGGATAAAGGCATGAAGACCCGCATAATATCAGCAATATTTATGCTCCCATTAACGATCTTTGTTATTCTCGGAGGCATACCACTCTGGGCTTTCTGCATAGCGCTTTCTGCAATAGGCATGCATGAGTTTTATAATGGTTTCAAAGCCATGGGGCTGGAAGCAGCAAGAAAAGTAGGCTATTTCTCTATTGCAGCGCTCTATGTGCTGCTCCTTCTTGAAAACCTGGGTTATCTTGGCAGCCACTTCGAAACTCTTATGAGTTTCTGGCTGGTATTTACCATGTTCCTGAGCCTTACCAATAATGTGTTTGCTCCGGATCACAATATTTATTCAGGCGTCATAGGCGGTCTTGCAGCGCTCTATATAGGCTTTTTCACAAGTCACATCTATATGACGGAACGCCTAGACGGAGGACATAATCCTCTTGTATGGCTCATTTTCATAACCGCATTCGGGACTGATATAATGGCTTATTTCGGGGGATATTTCCTTGGAAAGCATAAGCTGAGCCCTGAACTCAGTCCCAAAAAGACCATAGAAGGAGCTGTCAGCGGGATCATCGGAAGCGCGCTGCTTTCAGGCGTTTTTGCTCTGATCTTATACAAGGAACATGTTTTCCACTGCGTCATACTGGGCGTGATAGCATCATTTATAGCCCAGATGGGAGATCTTACCGCATCCTCCTTCAAGCGCAAGATGGGTATAAAGGATTACGGGAACCTTATACCAGGACACGGCGGGATCATGGATCGTTTCGATTCGGTTATATTCACGGCGCCTTTCATCTATTACTTCGGGAAGGTCATCATCGGACTCAGATAAACATGAAGACTATAAGCATTCTCGGGTCTACGGGTTCCATAGGGACTCAGACTCTGGAGGTGGTAAGGACTCATCCGGAGCTTTTCAGGGTGGAAGCACTTACCGCAGGACACAATACAGAGCTTCTGAGGCAGCAGATAAAGGAGTTCAGGCCGGAATTTGCAGTCTGCGCTGAAATGGCTGATGCCGTTCAGCTTGCAGCGGAGTTTCCTGATGTTCAGTTCGGTTACGGAAATGAGGCCATCTGCGCTGCAGCATCCTACGGTAGCTCTGAGATCGTAGTCAATTCACTGCTTGGCATGATGGGCATTGAACCCACATACAGAGCTATAAGAGCGGGCAAAAACATAGCTTTCGCAAATAAAGAAACACTTGTGGCTGCCGGGAATCTTATAATGCAGGCTGTAAAGGAAGAAGGCATTGCATTTCTTCCCGTGGACAGCGAACATTCTGCTATCTTTCAGTCCATTCAGGGGGCTGCGGGAAACAGAGTGAAGAAGATCCTCCTTACCGCAAGCGGCGGTCCTTTCAGAGGGAAAAGCTATGAAGAGCTTAAGGGCGTGACCAAGGCTCAGGCTCTGAAGCACCCGAACTGGACCATGGGAGCCAAAATAACCATAGACTCCGCCACCATGATGAACAAAGGGCTGGAGATAATGGAAGCCAGCTGGCTTTTCGACATGCCTGCATCTTCCATTGAAGTCTATGTGCATCCTGAGAGCGTTCTTCACTCTGCTGTTGAATTCGAAGACGGAGCCGTGATAGGGCAGATGGGAACACCCGATATGAAGCTGCCCATTGCCTATGCTCTGAGCTGGCCGAAGAGGCTTTCAGCTGTGTCTGAGAGCCTGGACCTTTTCCGCATAGGAACACTGCATTTTGAAAAGCCTGATCCTAAGGTCTTCCGCTGCCTCGGACTCGCATACAGAGCCATAGATGAGGGCGGGAGCAACTGCCTGGCCCTGAATGCAGCTAACGAAGAAGCCGTTGCCGCATTCCTTAAGGACCGCATAGGCTTTACTCAGATAGCGGATACTGTCGAGTATGTGCTTGACCACTGGAATTACAGCGCTCTGACTTCCATCGATGAGATCGCTGAAATGGAGCAGGCTGCAAGGACACTGGCGAAAGAATATATAAACAGGATCTGATAGATTCAGATCCTATAATTACAGGATAGATTTAGATATGAGTACAGGTTTTATTATCTTCATAGCGCTGATACTATTCGCGTTCATAATTCTGTGTCACGAATTCGGACACTTTATTGTGGCCAAGCTGCTTGGCGTGAATGTGCTGGAATTCGCGCTGGGCATGGGTCCGGCCATTTTTCAGTTCAGACGAAACGAAAAGAGCACCATCTATTCTTTCCGCCTCATACCTATAGGCGGCTACTGCAAGATGCAGGGCGAGGATCCCGAATTCGATGATGAGCTGGATGATGCGGACGAGGAAGAAGAGGTAAAGGAATTTTTCAAGCCCAGAACGCTTCTTGGAAGACCTCTGATGGAGCCTCCTGAAGAAAACGACCCTTCCGGTTCCTTCGGAGCTCAGCCGTTTTTCAATAAGATCGCCATCCTTTTCGCAGGACCTTTTATGAATCTTGTCTGCTGCCTCGGACTGCTGATAATCGTCTATGGCTCGCAGCATCACGGAGCATGGGTGACCATAAGAGCGGCCTTTGCGGCGACCGGATACATCGTTGTGATACTTGCAGAGAGCCTCAAGCAGCTATTTACTGGCATGGTGCCTCTGGATCAGGTCAGCGGAATAGTCGGCATAGCCGGCGCAGTTACCGAGCAGGCGCGCTACGGACTTATCAACGTGGTATATCTTATGGCGGTCCTGAGCGTCAACCTTGGCTTTGTCAACCTTCTGCCTTTCCCTGCGCTGGACGGCGGCCGCATACTGCTTACGATACTCAATAAGCTGACAGGCAACAGGATAACCCCAAAGGTCGAAGGACTTATCAACGGCATTGGCATGCTTGTGCTTCTGCTGCTCATGATACTTCTGGTGTTTAAAGATACTATCGGACTTTTCAGATAGAGGAATAAAGCTATGAGAAAACTGACGAAACAGGTGATGGTGGGCAATATACCCGTAGGCGGGGGAGCCCCCATAAGCATACAGTCCATGACCAATACCGATACCGCAGATCCTGTTGCAACTCTTGCGCAGATAGAGCGGCTCGAAGCTGCAGGCTGCCAGATAATCAGGCTTGCTGTGAGGGACATGGACGGCATCAAGGGCTTTGCAGAGATCAGAAAGCGCTGCGCTATGCCCATGGTTGCAGACATACATTTCGACTACAGACTGGCTCTTGCTGCAATAGATGCAGGCGCTGACAAGGTTCGCATAAACCCCGGCAACATAGGTTCCGATGAAAAGGTGGCCGCAGTTCTGGATAAAGCAAAGTCTGCCCATATTCCTATCCGTATAGGCGTAAACGGAGGTTCGCTTGAAAAGGAGCTTGTGGCAAAATACGGAGGTGTTACTGCAGAGGCGCTCTGCGAAAGCGCTGTAAAGGCCGTAGCCTATGCGGAGAGCTTTGGCTTCGACGACATAGTCGTGGCTCTCAAATCCTCCGATGTGCAGATGAATTACGACTCATACAAAGCCTATTCTGCCATTTCCGACAGACCTCTTCACATAGGTCTTACTGAGTCCGGCAGCGGCGAGATGGGCGGGATAAAGTCCTGCGCAGCGCTCGGAGCGCTGCTGCTCGAAGGCATAGGCGATACCATGCGCATATCTCTTACGGGAGATCCCGTGCAGGAGGTGGTGCTGGCCAAAAAGCTGCTGGCAGCCACAGGCATAAGAAGGACCGGAATAGACTTTGTATCCTGTCCTACCTGCGGAAGAACAAGAGTGGATCTTCCTTCCATTGCCGCAAAGGTTGAAGCGGGGCTTCAGGATACTGCAAAGAAGCTGGAAAGAGAAGGGCGCTTCCTCAGAGTCGCAGTCATGGGCTGCGAAGTCAATGGTCCCGGAGAGGCCTCCCACGCAGATGTGGGAGTCGCCTGCGGTAAGGGCGTGGGACTGCTGATACGCAAGGGAGAGATCATCAGAAAAGTACCAGAGGATCAGATCGTTTCCGAACTGGAAAAGCTGATCATGACAATAGTTTAGCTTACAGTTATCTCTTTAAGGAGGAATAAAATGCAGGGGTTCAGAAGATTTCTGATTATTATTACTACGCTGCTTCTGGTTTTGGGGCTGGCTGCTTACAATTCGGCTGATGATGCCAAAGACGAGGCTTAATAGGGTCGGACAGCAGAAAAAATGGATATACTTGCATTAATAAATGCAGTTTCACACTTTCTTGTAGACGGAGTCTGCGTTTCGGCGCTGTTCTCCTATGCCGTTCCTGTTGATGAGATGGTAATGGCCGTGCTTGTCTACAATACCATGGCATTTACCACCCAGTGTGTCTTCGGACTGATACTGGACAATTACTGCAGGGGCAGGTTTTCGTCTAAGGAGAGCATATGCTTTCACGGACGTCTGGAAGCTCTTAGCATGCTTATAGTGGCGCTCGGTTTCTGGCTGCCGGTAACGCCTGTAATAAAGGCTGTGGTAACAGGTCTTGGCAACAGTCTTTTCCACGTATGCGGCGGCGTTGTCACGCTTAAAAAGAGCAGAGGAAAGGCAGCACCTCTTGGCATTTTTGTGGCTCCGGGAGCTTTCGGAGTGACGCTTGGAACGGTGTTCCCCGGATATGGTATGCTCCTTGCTGCTGCGCTGACTGCGGCCAGCGTGGCCTGCATCATGCTTTATCAGGCGATCTCAAAGGAAGCAGAAACGGAGAGCGGTATCATAAGCCCGGAAAACCAAAAAACGGAACCTGCCATGCTCAGCGTAGTGATGCTCACTCTTGCGGTGGCGGTAAGGGCTGTCGGTGGCTGTGCTGTGGATTTCAGCTGGAAGAGCGGCGCGCTTCACGCTTTCATAATGACGCTTTTTGTCTTTCTCGGCAAAGCGCTGGGCGGTTTTTTCTGCGACCGTTTCGGAGCAGTCCGGATGTCAGCTGTTACTGTCAGTCTGGCCACAGTTTTTACGGCGTTTTTCGCCTGGAATATGCCGCTTTCTCTTGCAGGGCAGATGCTGCTTAATCTGAGCATGCCCGTCACCTTGTGGCTGCTGTTCAGAAAGATGCCGGAGGAGCCGGGACTTGCTTTCGGCCTTGCTGCGTCGGCTCTCTGGCCGGGCACCATAGCCGGCCAGTTGATAAGACTCAGCGGTCCTCCGCAGAAGTTTCTTATAATCGTTTGCTTTGTTTTCAGCCTTGTTGCTATAATATATGCAGAAAGAGGTGAGAAAAGACGATGAAAAGCTTAAGAAGATCAATTAAAGCACTCGCATTGCTGCTTTTTTCCGCGCAGTCAGTCTTCGCCGATGAAGTCATCATGGAGGAAACTGTAGATCATTCAAGACTCTACCTGTTTCTCGGAGTAATTGCTATTGCAGCGGTCTTTCTTATCAGGATACTGATCAAAAAGAAGAAGAGCAGATAGCGGATACGATCATAAAAAGATTCACAGAAAGGCAGTCATGAAAAAATTAAGAACTACAATTATCGCAGTGCTTATGCTTCTTTTGTCAACACAAATCGCTTTTGCTGATATTGCCGGAGGCCCCTTCGGATTCGGAGGCTTCATGATAATGATGATGTGCCTTGGCGCAGGCGTCGTAATACTGGCAGTGGTCCTTCTGACAAAGCTTATAAATAACAGCAAAAATGATTCAGAGGAAGACGAAGACAAATAAACCAGGTGAAGATAAATAAACTCAAGGAGGATGTCATGAAGAAAATCAGGACCCTTATTATAGCAGCCATTGCGTTGTTTGCTTCCACTCAATTTGCATTTGCAGATGCAGCTCCCGTTCCCGATACTCCCGAAAGATCATATCTCGGCTGGATAGCAGGCGGAGCGGCTGCAGTTGTGGCATTCATTATTGTCAAGGCAAGAGGCAAAAAGGGCGCAGCTTCCGAAAACAGCGAAATCACAGAAAAAGCAAAGACCCAGGCAAGACCCAAAAATCTTAAAGACTACAGCAATAAGAGCGGCAAGTTCTAGTTATCATGGCATATATCAAAGCCTGTCTTTTAACGGTTATAACAGAGTGCGCCTACTTCTGGCTGTTGGGGTACAGAGGAAAGTATAAACAGTCTGTAATAGCTCTGAGCAATGTGGTGACTAACCTTAGCCTCAACATGTTTCTGAGCTTTGTTCCCTGGATGTACTACAGACCGTGGATATTCATCCCCGAGGCAATCGTTGTAGCAGTTGAGTACCTTATCTACCGCTATGCTTTCGAATCGGATAAGCTGCTGCTTTTTAAAGTGTTTCTTGCCAACGTCATTACCTACAGCCTGGGGGTGCTGCTCGAAGCTCTTAACCTGCTTTAGTGTGTACTGTGACCTATTACAAGGTAAATCGCAAAGGTGACAATCATGAAGACCGCAAGGAAAATCATCATAATCATCACGATCATTGCATTCAGCTGCGTTACTGTATTTGCTGACATAGCTCCTCTTCCCATGCCCGGGGAAACGCCTCCGCCGATCCTGGCGCCCGTCGACGATACTGAGACAGATGAAACAGCTTCAGCAGCAACTGAAACAGCGATCACAGCTGACACTGATGCGCAGACAGCATCATCACTTGGCAATCTTGGAAATGCCATAATTGCAAGCATTATCATCATCGTCTGCGTGCTGCTTTCCTACCGGATGATAAAGAAAGGGCAGGTACCCAGATGAGGCGGTTTCTGAAACCGTGTGTTTCAACAAAAATGCCCGTAATCCTTGACATTACGGCAAAACTGTGATATTAAATATGAGATAAGTTATTTCTGGAGTGGACGGAGAGGTCCACTCTTTATTTATGGTAATGGAATGGCTAAGAAAAAGATAACTGATCTTGTCAGTGAATGGATGGCCGAATACGGCCCCGAAGCCGGCTTTGAGCTTTCTAGATGCGAGTACGTTAAGGAAGGCGGACGCTGGTTTCTGAATGTATACGTGGACAAGCTCGTAAAGGGCGGATACGGCTATATGAGCAGCGATGACTGCGAGACCGTCAGCCGCTGGCTGAGCGCAAAGCTGGACGAAGAGGATCCCATCAAGCAGGAGTATTACCTGATAGTAAGCTCCCCCGGACTTGACCGTCAGCTGATATCGCAGAAGGATTTTGACCGCTTTGCAGGAGAACAGGTGGAGATAAAGCTCTACAAGGCCGAAAACGGAAAGAAGCTTCTCGAGGGTAAGCTCATCGGCCTTAAGGACGGGATCGTCACCATTGCAGACGAAAACGATAACGAATTCAGCCTGCCGCTTGAAAAGGCAGCCAAGGTTAATCTTAAAGTAGTTTTTTAGAAACGGCGCAGCAGGGGATATGCAGGCCGGATCAAGGAGGAAATCAAAAAAATGAATCTGGAATTTCTTGAAGCTATCGATGCTTTGGAAAGAGAAAAACACATGTCCAAGGATATGCTCATCGATGCTATCGAATCCGCTCTCGTAGTTGCCTACAGAAAGAATTACGGCAACGCTCAGAACGTAAGAGTAGACATCGACCGCACTACCGGAGACATTAACGTATATATGAGAAGGGACGTTGTTGAAGTCGTTGAGGATCCGTTCTCCCAGGCTTCTCTTGAGGAGGCTCAGGAGATCGACCCCGAATACGAGATCGGTGACGTTATCGAGTATCAGGTAACTCCCAAGGACTTCGGACGCATAGCCGCACAGACTGCAAAGCAGGTAGTGGTGCAGCGCATCAGAGAAGCCGAGCGCGGAATGATCTACAACGATTATGTAGGCCGCCAGGGAGAACTGGTTACAGGCGTTATCCAGAGAGTGAGCAACGGCACCGTGTTCGTAAATATCGGCAGAGCTGAGGGCATACTTTCTCAGAACGAGCAGATCCGCGGCGAAAGATACAGAGTAAACGACCGCATCAAGCTTTACGTAATGGACGTCAAAAAGGCCAACAAGGGTCCCCAGGTCTTCCTTTCCAGGACTCACCCCGGCCTTGTGAAGAGGCTTTTCGAGCTTGAGGTCCCCGAGATCCAGGAAGGCACAGTGGAGATCAAGAGCATCTCCAGAGAAGCCGGCTCAAGAAGCAAGATCGCAGTATGCACCTATGACGAGAACGTGGATCCCGTGGGAAGCTGCGTAGGTACAAGAGGCGCAAGAGTTCAGGCCGTTGTGGACGAGCTTGGCGGAGAGAAGATAGACATCATCAACTGGAGCGAGGATCCCGGCAAGCTGGTATGCGCAGCCCTGTCTCCCGCAAAGGTCGAGATGGTGCTGGTGGATATGGATGCAAAAACTGCAACTGTTGTAGTTCCCGACTATCAGCTTTCGCTGGCCATCGGCAAGGACGGTCAGAATGTAAGGCTTGCAGCAAGACTCTGCAGCTGGAAGATAGATATCAAGAGCCACAGCCAGTACTTCCCCGAAGGACATCCTGACATCGATACCGACGAACCCATAATCGAATACCTTGAGAGCTCAGCACCTGCCGAAAGCGAGGCAGAATACGAGGAAGCTGATGCCGATGCAGAAGAGACCATAAGCGTTTCCGCTATCAGACGCATGAAGAAGGCTGAACTCATAGAATTCGCAGAAGCCAACGGAATCGAGATCGATCCCAAGGCTACCAACGCGGCAATGATTGAGACCATACTGGAGGCACTGTAGTCTATATGACAGAAAGAAAAGTGCCTATGCGCAGATGCGTGGGCTGCGGCGAGAGCAAACCCAAAAGGGAGATGCTGCGCATTGCGTACATAGACGGAAAACTGAGGATAGATCCCAGTGGCAAAGCCGGAGGAAGGGGAACCTATATATGCAGCGACCCCGCCTGCGCCGAGCTGGCCTTTAAAAAGAACGGATTTGCAAGAAGCCTCAGGACATCCGTAAGCCGCGAAGAGCTTGAAGAGCTCAAGACAGAGATCGCACAATACAGAGACGATAACAATAATTCGGAGGTGATATAATGCCGGATACCACTAAGAAAACTGAAACAAAAATCGTAAAAGCCCAGCCCCGCAAGGACAGCGGAAAGGATGCAAATGCTTCCAAGGTAGAGATAAAGGCTGTTGATATTGCCATCATCGAAGCTCAGAAGCAGAGAGCAAAAAAGGCGCAGGCGGCGGCAAGAAAGTCCGCTCAGTCTGCTCAGACCAAGCCAGCTCAGACTCAGACAAGGACTCAGGCTGCAGTTCCGCCTGCGGCTAAGCCCATGCCCAAGTCTTCATCCTCTGCATCCTCAGGGCCGGCAAGCCCCTTTGGCAAGCCCATGCCTAAGAGAGTTGTGCCCCAAGGCGCTGTTCCTCTCAGGAAGAGCGAAGTCGCTCAGAATCAGAAGGAAGAGGCTAAGCCTGAAGAAGCTGCAAAGCCTGCAGAGACTGAAGAGATCAGAGTAAGCGCTCCTGAGAGCCCCGCTCCTGTTCAGGAAAGCGAAAAGGCTCCCGTAAAGGAAGCCGAAAAGCCTGCAAAGGCAGACGAGCCACAGGCACAGCCTTTCGAATATGAGACCGGTCAGAAGCTGAAGATCATAAGCAAGGCAGAGCCTGAAGCTCCTAAGCCCGAGAAGAAGGCAAAGAAGGCTGCTGAAGAAAAAGCAGAAGAGAAGGCTGAGGAAAAAGCTGAAAAGCCAGCTAAAAAGGCAGAAAAGCCTGTAAAGAAGGAAGAAAAGGCTCCCGAAAAGGAAGCTGAACCCAAGGCTGAAGAGAAGGCAGAGGCTGCAGAAGAGCCTAAAAAGTCTGAACCCGAGCAGAAAAAGGCTGAGGAAAAGCCTGCTGCTCCTGTTGATTACACCCCCGGCATTGGTGTAAAGATAATCAGGCGCGCAGCAGATGAGCCTGCTCCTGAAAGGAAGCCTGTACAGCCCAAGAAGAATACCCAGAAGAAGGACGCAAAGCCTCAGGGCAGAAACGCTCAGCAGGGCAGAGAAGGCACAGGCAAGCCTACAGACAGAAAGCCCAAGGAATTCACCGGCAGAAAGCCGCAGAGCAGCCAGCAGGGAAGCTCTGCTCCCGGAAGATCCGCTTCCTTCAGCAGCCAGCCTGCAGCGGCTGACCGCAGCGGCAAGGGCGGAAAGAAGGACTTCGGCAAGAAGGGCAAGGAAAAGGATAAGGACAAGAGAGATTACATGATGGACGAAGTCCAGACCGACCTCTCCAGGACCATAAAGAAGAAGCACAGCAAGTACAAGGAAAGAGCCGAAGTGGGTCCCACCGCCGAAGAAGAGCTCATGATGGAAGCAGCCCAGACCGGCAGCTATGTCATCAATGTTCCTATCACTGTTGCAGGCTTCTGCGAGCAGATCGAAAAGACCACTTCCGAGGCCATCATGGCCCTGATGAAGATGGGTATCATGGCCAATATCAACCAGAATCTGGACGAGGAGACCGCAGTGCTCCTTGGAATGGAGCTTGGTGTGAATGTAATGGTCAACAAGGCTGAGGAGATAGAAGAGGAAGAGGGCATCGACAAGAGCGAAGACAGAGAGTCCGACCTCAAGCCCAGAGCTCCTATCGTAACCGTTATGGGCCACGTAGACCACGGTAAGACCTCTCTGCTGGATGCTATCAGAAGCACCAACGTGACCGCAGGCGAAGCCGGCGGCATCACTCAGCACATCGGCGCATCCGAGATCGAAGTAAACGGTCAGCACATAGTGTTCCTGGATACCCCGGGCCACGAGGCATTTACTGCAATGCGAGCCAGAGGCGCCCATGTAACGGATATCGCTGTTCTGGTAGTTGCAGCGGATGACTCCGTAATGCCCCAGACTATAGAATCCATCAGCCATGCAAAGGCTGCAGGCGTGCCCATCATCGTTGCCATCAATAAGATGGACAAGCCCGGAGCGAATCCGGACAGGGTAAAGACTGACCTTTCCCAGAACGGCATACTGGTCGAAGACTGGGGCGGCGACGTCATTTCCGTGCCCGTTTCCGCAAAAACAGGCATGGGCATCCACGAGCTGCTGGAAATGATACTGCTGCAGGCAGAGGTGCTGGATCTTAAGGCCAACCCCGACAGACTGGCCAGCGGTACTGTTATCGAAGCAAGACTTGACAAGACCAGAGGTCCTGTTGCCACGCTGCTTATCATGAACGGAACTCTTCAGGCAGGCGCCGCCATCGTGGCAGGAACTGCTGCAGGCCGCGTCCGCGTAATGACCAACCCCAAGGGCGAGATCATCAAGAAGGCAGGCCCTGCAAGAGCGGTGGAGATCACAGGTCTTACCGATGTTCCTGAAGCAGGCGACGAATTCTATATGGTCAAGGACGAGCGCACCGCCCGCGAGATCTCCGAGAAGAGAAAGGAAAAGCTCAGAGAGGACATCATGGCAAAGTCCAGCGCTGTCTCCCTGGAGAAGCTCTTCAGCCAGATCTCAGAAGGCGATGTAAAGGAACTGAACCTCATCGTGAAGGCAGACGTTCAGGGTTCCGTGGGAGCTCTGGAGCAGTCTCTGGAAAAGCTGCATAACGAAAACGTCCGCGTGCGCATCATACACAGCGGTGTCGGCACCATCAATGAATCCGACGTCGTTCTGGCAGGAACCTCAAATGCTGTAATCATCGGCTTCAACGTGCGTCCTTCCACTGCCGTACAGGCTATGGCGGATCAGCAGGGCGTTGAGATCCGTACTTACCGCATAATCTACGAGATAATCGACGATATCGAAGCTGCTATGAAGGGCATGCTTGACCCCGAGTTCAAGGAAGTCATCCTCGGCAAGGTGGAGGTCCGCACTACTTACAAGATCTCCAATGTGGGTACCATCGCAGGCGCCTATGTTACCGAGGGCAAGATCACCAGAAATGCAAAGATCCGCGTGGTCCGCGACGGTATAGTAATCCACGAGGGCGAGATCGCTTCTCTGAAGCGCTTCAAGGACGATGCCAGAGAGGTGGCTCAGGGCTTTGAGTGCGGTATCGGTATCGAAAAGTTCAACGACATCAAGGACGGCGACATTTTTGAAGCCTATGAGATGCAGGAGATCAAGAGGGATTAATGGGAAGAAGTCACAGACCTCAGCGCATGGCTGAGGAGATAAAGAAAATTGTGGGCGAGCTGCTGCTCTTCGGAAAGCTTAAGGACCCCCGTTTCAGGGGAATGATAGCTGTTTCGGACTGCGAAGTCTCCGGAGACGGCAGCTATGCCACTCTGTATATTACGGCGCTTTCCTACAAGCCGGGCGAAGAGTACGGCGAAGAGGAGAAGAAGGAGATCCTGAAGGCATTTGAGCGCAGCAGCGGTTTTATACGCAGCGAGATCGGAAAGAACATGAAGGTCCGCTATGTGCCCGAGCTCATATTCAAGTTTGATTCTTCTTTTGAGTACGGCCAGAAGATGGATGCCATACTCGACAGCCTGGATATCAAGCCGGCTGAGGAAGAAAGCGACGAGGACGATTTCTAAATGAATAACAGAAACTGGGAGCCGATAATTGCACTGATTAAGGGTTCCCGCAATGTATTGATATTTACTCATACAAACATGGACGGAGACGCTGCAGGTTCTGCTGCGGCTCTTTGTCTTGTACTGAGAAAACTGGGAAAGGATGCCTGGGTGCTTCTGGAGGACAAGATGCCGGATTATCTCAGCTTCCTGGATTTCGGAGTATTTTGCACTGAGGTGCCTTTTGAGCAGGATCTGAGCATTGCAGTGGATCTGGGAAGCTGGGACAGGCTGGAGAAAAGGGCTGATGTATTCCGCAGTGCTCCCGCTATGCTGGTGATAGATCATCATCTGCCTACGGGCGGTTTTTGCGAGCCCTGCGTAGTTGAGCCTTCAGCATCCGCTGCGGGACTGCTTGTCTACGATCTGATCAAGACCATGGATCCGGAGCTTATGGATAAGGATATCGCTGATGCCCTCTATACCGCGATCCTGACTGATACAGGCGGCTTCAAATATGACAGCACCGGAATCGAGTCCTTCGTTGCTGCCGCGGAGCTGGCAGAATGCGGCGCCGAGTATTCTAAAATAGCGACTAGGGTCTTTGATAACAAGCCTCTTGCTCAGCTCAAAGTCGATGCTCTGGCCTTGGAGCGTGCAGAGTTTTTAGCTGACGGCAGAGCTGTGATATCATATATTACTCTCGAAGACCTTGATAGTCTGAATGCGCTGCCAGAATACTGCGAAAATGCAGTCAATGTACTGCGCTCTATCGAGGGCGTGGAAGTCGTTGCGCTGCTTAAAGAGCGAACTCCCGGAAGCTTTAAGCTAAGCCTCAGGGCAAAGGAATACGCCGATGTCAGAAGCATTGCGATACAGTTCGGAGGCGGCGGTCACCTCAGAGCGGCCGGCGGACAGCTCGATATGCCCCTGGACATGGCCTGTGAGGCTCTCAGAGGGGCCTTAGACGCGTTTTTCAGCACTTTGCGGGAAAATATATGAACGGACTTATAAACCTCCTCAAACCGGCTGCTATGAGCTCAAACGACTGCGTGATGAATCTACGCCGATTTGCCGGAGAAAAGAAAATAGGGCATGCGGGAACGCTGGACCCGAATGCTGCAGGAGTTCTTCCGCTGGCCCTCGGAAAAGCCACAAGGCTGATCGAGTATATGGAAGCTGCCGGGAAGGAATATTTCTGCATCTGCCGTTTCGGGCTTATAAGCGATACCCAGGATATATGGGGCAGAGTGGAGCATACAGGAGCGGCTATGCCTTCTGAAGAAGCTGTGAGAGCGGCTCTTGAGTCTTTTAGAGGTGTGATCAGCCAGCTTCCGCCTAAGTTTTCGGCACTTAAGGTGGGCGGTCAGAGGGCATATGATCTTGCCCGGGCAGGCAGGAGCTTTGAGCTTGAAGCCCGTCCTGTAACAATAAAAGAAATAAAACTCATTAAGTATCTTCAGGAATCGGGCGAGCTCCGTTTCCGGCTGTCCTGCAGCAAGGGAACATATGTCAGGACTATATGCGCAGATCTTGGAGAAAAGCTGTGCTGCGGCGCTGTAATGACTTATCTTCTCAGAACAGCCAGCGGCGGTTTTGAGCTGGCGGATGCTGTAACGCTTGAAGAGCTTTTGGAAGGTCCGGAGGCTGTGGAGCGTCATCTTAAGCCGCTCGATCTTGCTGTCAGCAGCCTTAAACGGGCTGAAACACCGTCAGAGGACAGGGAAAAGGCCTTTTTTAACGGACTTTCCTTTTATCTGAATACTGCCGGAACATACGATGAAGGCGAAATCTGCGCTGTTTACGGCGCCGAGGGGCTTCTTGGAACTGCAAAAGCTAGCATACAGGGCAGTAAAACAGTATTTATACCTGAAAAAATCATCAGATGCTGATATATAACGAACTTGAAAATATAAAAGACCTGGGGCCTCTTTGCGTGTCCCTGGGCAGCTTCGACGGTCTTCACAAGGGACACCAGAAGCTTATAAAGCGCTGCGTCGCGCTTGCCCGGGAAAAGGGCTGCAGAGCCGCTGTCTTCAGCTTTTCCAATCATCCTCTCGATGTCATAAAAGGGGATGGGACGGTACAGAAGGTGCTTACGGAGGAGCGCAAGGCTCAGATACTTGAACAGCTGGGTGCAGAAATACTTGTGGCTCCAGGATTCACCCGTGATATAATGAAGATGAGCCCGGAGGAATTTGTATCAGGCCTTATACTTGAAAACATGGAGATGATCCATGCAGTATGCGGTTTCAACTACAGCTTCGGCTACATGGGATCGGGACATCCGGCGGAGCTCAGAAAACTGGGAAAGAAATACGGCTTTGGCGTATCTGTATGCAGGGAGCTCAGGATAGACGGGATCACTGCTTCAAGCACAGAGCTGAGGCATTTTATAAGCGAAGCAGATGAAGCAGGCTATAGGCTCTTTACCGGAAGAAGCTTCGCTGAAGACGGAATAACGCTTTAAAATAAGTGGAGGTTAACAGTAAAATGAAATATGTTAATGGCTTTTCTATAAACGCAGTTGGCGCTGAATGCTTTATTACCCTGCTTCAGTCTCATCCCAAACCCGGCAGCAACGAGAGGGTATATGAAGAGGTCGATACACTTGTCATGAGCGAGAACTGCGCCCGCCAGTTTTACAACGCAATGAAGGATATCTACGAGAAAATGGACAGCGACCGCGCCAGCAGAAAGCGTACTCCAGATTTCAAAAAAGACAGCAATGTCAAGCTGTCCTGATCCCGTTGAAAAATCCTTGTTTTTCAGCATTTTTCCGCTTTACAAAGCAGACTTGCTGTGCTAATATACTTCAGTCGATTTACTTCCGGCCCGGACTGCCGAAGACTCCAACGGCCGCCTGAGCGGGAAGCGTATTTAAGAAAAGGAGAAAACAAAATGCTTACAACCGAAAAGAAACAGGAAATCATCAAAGAGTATGCAACTCACGAAGGCGACACCGGTTCCCCCGAGGTCCAGGTTGCCATTCTCACCTACAGGATCAACGAGCTCACCGAGCATCTGAAGAACAACAAGAACGACAATCACTCCAGAAGAGGTCTGCTGAAGATGGTAGGTCACAGAAGAAATCTTCTCGCTTATCTGAGAGCCAAGGATATCGAACGCTACAGAAGCATCATCGCTCGTCTCGGTCTGAGAAGATAATCGTAAAGATGTTTGATCGCGGGGTTTTATAAAGACCCCGCTTTGATTATGTTTTAGGATATTATCATATCCTGGTAATTAGCCATTTTGATTACGGATAACGCCAGGGGAGGCTGTCAATCGGAGGCGTTTGAAGCGCCGGCGGATGGAAGGGTGCCCCGGCTGCAGGACCCGAAATCGAAATGTCAATGGCAATGTTAGTGTATGAGGAAGAGAAAAAATGACATTTGAAGAATTAGGCTACAAAACATTCAGAGCCGCAGTGGGCGGCAGACTCCTGGAATTGGAGATCGGCAAAGTCTGCGAACAGGCCAACGGCCAGGTATGGGTAAAGTACGGCGATACAGTAGTAAACTGCACTGCCTGCATGTCCAAGACCCCCAGGGAAGGCATAGACTTCTTCCCCCTGTCCTGCGACTACGAGGAAAAGATGTACGCCGTAGGCAAGATCCCCGGCGGATTCATCAAGAGAGAGGGCAGACCCTCCGAAAGCGCTACTCTTAAGAGCAGACTTATGGACAGACCTCTTCGCCCCCTGTTCCCGAAGGGCTTCTACAACGACGTGGAAGTTACCGCTACCACTCTGAGCATCGATCCTGACTGCGCTCCCGAGTTCTGCGCAATGATCGGTTCCTCCGTGGCTCTGGCTATTTCAGATATTCCCTGGGACGGTCCCACCGGTTCCGTTATCGTAGGACGCGTTGACGGCAGACTCGTTATCAATCCCACACTGGATCAGAGAGCAGTTTCCGACATCAACATGTATGTCGCAGGCACCAAGGAAGCCATCATGATGGTAGAAGCAGGAGCTCAGGAAGTTCCCGAGATGGAAATGCTGGACGCTATCATGTTCGCTCATGAAGAGATCAAAAAGATCTGCCTCTTCATCGAAGAGATCGTTGCAGAAGTAGGCAAGCCCAAGCTCCAGATCGAGCTCTGGAAGCCCAACGAAGAGGTCGATGCTGCTGTTCGCGAGTATGCAACTCCCAAGATGCGCGATGCCATCCTGAACTCCGACAAGCTCCAGCGCCTGGACAACATGGACGCAGTGGAGAAGGAGACCAAGGAGCACTTTGCAGAGGTTTATCCCGAGTTTGTCAAGGATATCGACAGCGTCCTGTACAACATCACCAAGGAGCAGGTACGCGCCATGATCCTTGACGAGGGCATCCGTCCCGACAACAGAAAGCTGGACGAGATCAGACCTATCTGGGTAGGCAACGGCGTTCTTCCCAGAACCCACGGCAGCGGCCTCTTCAAGAGAGGACAGACTCAGGTACTTTCCGTCTGCACCCTGGGAACAATCGGAGATGCTCAGTCTCTTGACGGTCTGGACGAAAACACCGAAAAGAGATACATGCATCAGTACAACTTCCCCGGCTACAGCACCGGAGAGGCAAAGCCCCTCAGAGGACCCGGACGCAGAGAGATCGGCCACGGCGCTCTTGCTGAAAGAGCTCTTGTTCCCGTGCTTCCCAGCGTTGAGGATTTCCCCTATGCAATCAGAGTAGTCTCTGAAGTGCTCAGCTCCAATGGCTCCACCTCTCAGGCTTCTGTATGCGGCTCCACTCTTGCACTGATGGATGCAGGCGTTCCCATCAAGAGCCCCGTTGCAGGCATCGCCATGGGCCTCATCGAAAGAGTAGAGGAAGACGGCAGCTCCAAGATGGCCATCCTGTCCGATATCCAGGGCATGGAAGACTTCCTTGGCGACATGGACTTCAAGGTTGCAGGTACTGCTGATGGCGTTACCGCGATCCAGATGGATATCAAGGTACACGGCCTTTCAAGACAGATCCTTGAGGATGCTCTTAAGCAGGCAAAGGAAGGCAGAATGTTCATCATGAAGCAGATGCTTGATGTACTGCCCGAACCCAAGCCCGAGCTTTCCAAGTATGCTCCCAGGATCATCTCCATGACTGTTCCCACCGATAAGATCAGACTGGTCATCGGTACCGGCGGCAAGACCATCAACAGCATCATCGAGAAGACCGGCGCCAAGATCGATATCGACGACACCGGCCTCATCTACATCGCTGCTCCCGACCTGGCTGCTGCAGAGGCTGCCAAGTCCGAGATCGAGCTGGTAACTGCAGATGTTGAAGTAGGCAAGATCTACACCGGCAAGGTAGTAAGGCTGATGCAGTTCGGCGCATTCGTTGAAGTGCTGCCCGGAAAGGATGGTCTGCTGCACATTTCCAAGATCTCCAAGGAGAGAGTGGAGAAGGTGGAAGACGTGCTTTCCGTAGGCGACACCGTAACTGTAAAGTGCGTTGAGATCGACGATCAGGGCCGTGTAAACCTGTCCAGAAAGGGCCTGGAGAACACACCCATCATCAAGGCTCAGTAAGCCGACAGACGGCGCTTTAAGCAGCGCATCTGTGTTTTACAGAAAATAGATAACGTGATATAATAAGCGGGTACAAATGTATCCGCTTTTTGTTTTCCGTCTGACTATTTGCATTATAGCCTTGGCACTGGAGAGCAAAATTTGACCTTGTGTGGCCATATTTTCTTGGATCAATGAAAATGGACACAATATAATGGCTGTTTCGATGGCCTTTTTCCTGGATTTTTTGGTTTGGGCCACAAAAGAGGAATATCATTTGTTGTGAATTTTGTTCATTACAGGTTTTTGTGACCATTTTCACATATCAATAAAAATGACCACTAAATGATGTGTTTAAACCTTAAAATTTCTGTGTGACGGGCTTTAAATCATGTTTTTCGGCTTAAACAATTCAGTAGATGTGTCCGTTATCATTAAAAGTGTTAAATAGGCCACATAAAGAGGTATTAAAAATGCGTATTAACTGCTTGTTTTTTGATGAATATGAGACACTGGATATATTCGGGCCTATAGAAGTGCTTTCGAGGATAGAAGGGGCTGACCTGCACTATATTTCCATGGATGGCGGCGCAGTAAAGAGCCGTCAGGGCTTCTGTATACAGACAGAAGCTGCTGATAGCGCAGAGCAGGGCGGCATACTGGTAATACCTGGAGGCATGGGTACAAGAAAGCTGGTCAATGATGAGACCTTCATAGCTGAACTGAAGGAGCTTTGCCGGAATTCCGAGTATGTGCTTACCATATGCACGGGATCGGCTCTGCTGGCTAAAACCGGGCTTATAGACGGAGCCAGGGCTACATCCAACAAAAGAGCCTTTGACTGGGTCAGGTCCGTCTCAGGCGATGTGGACTGGCAGGCCAGAGCCAGGTGGGCTTCCGATGGCAAATACTATACAGCATCCGGTGTTTCCGCAGGCATCGATATGGCTCTCGGTTTTATAAGCGATAGATACGGCGCGGAAAAGGCAGAGCAGATAGCTGCAGGAATCGAATATGTCTGGAACAGGGACAAGGACGAGGATCCTTTTGCTAGGGAATAAAAGCCTTTGTCGGGTATAGGTATAATTCTTATAAACAGAGTTCCACATAGATAAAAGGATCCACATTAACAGTGCGGTACATCTGAAAGGTTAAAAGTTCTTTCTTGTTCCATGTCCGATTTTGATGGAGTTTAATATGCAAAGAATAGCTGAATTTGAGATAGTAAAGGGGCTGGATTTTGAGCCGGAGCTGCCGGTGAGGGCGACAGCGGGTTCGGCCGGTTATGATATTAAAACCCCAGTGGATATAGTTCTTCCGCAGGGTAAGAGCGTCAGGATAGCCACAGGCCTTCGCTGCAGGATAGCAGAGGGCTGGGTGCTGCTCATAATGCCTAAATCCGGCCTTGGTTTTAAGTACAGGCTGCAGCTGGACAACACGGTTGGCGTGATCGATTCTGATTATTACTTTGCAGATAACCAGGGCCATATACAGATCCAGATAACAAACGACAGCAACACAGGAAAGCTTCTGGAGATCCCTGCAGGCAAGGCCTTTGCCCAGGGCATCTTCGTGCCTTTCGGGATCACAGAAAGCGATGCCGCAGAAGGCGAAAGACACGGCGGCTTTGGCTCCACGGATGCATAAATATTAATTATTCTAATCGAAAGGAGAAAGATATGCCTCAGCTTATTTTTAAGAATGTAACCAAAGAAAACTATGTAAAGCTTGCGAAGCCAATCAGCGAAAGAGTCGCAGCAATTATCGATGTTCCGGTGGACTATATAGTGGCAGAATACAGCGGAGCCACCTTTATCCGAGGAGGAGAAGTTGATGAGCATTCCGCCATGGTCTGGGTCTCCTGGAAAAAGCGTACGCCTGAAATGCAGGCAAAGGTTGCTGAGGCCATAGCAGACGAGCTTTTCAGAGCAGGCTACGACCCAGTGGAAGTAGTTTACGACAATCTTGATATGAACGATTTCTACGAATTCAAAAAGAAAGAATAGCAAAGCAGGGCGATATGGTACTCAGAGAAGAACTTGAAAGAAGGGAAATCGAACTGCTCTCTCCATATGCAGCAAAGGCTGCGGAGAGTAGTGGCAGGCTAATATATGAGGAGCCGGATGATTTCAGGACTATATATCAGCGGGACAGGGACCGTATAATCCACTGCAAGGCGTTCCGCCGGCTGATGCATAAAACTCAGGTGTTCATGGCTCCCGAAGGGGATCATTTTTCCACGCGGCTTACGCACACGCTGGAGGTGTCACAGATAGCCAGGACCATTTCACGCGCTCTGAACCTGAACGAAGACCTTACGGAGGCCATAGCCATGGGCCACGATCTGGGTCACACGCCATTTGGTCATGCAGGCGAACGCTTCCTGAACGAGATCCATCCCGGCGGCTTTTCCCACAATCTGCAGAGCCTCAGGGTGGTCGATGAGCTGGAAAAGAGAAGAAACGGCAAGCCCATGAACCTGAGCATGGAGGTGCGGGACGGCATAGTGAACCACTCCGGTCCCAATAAGCCGTATACGCTGGAGGGTGCAGTTGTGCGGATCTCGGACCGCATAGCATATATCAATCACGACATCGACGATGCGATAAGGGCCGGGATAATCACTCAGAGCGTTCTTCCGAAAGACTGCCTTGAGGTACTCGGCGAGACCCACGGAGAGCGCATAAACAATCTGGTTATGGATATCGTGCGCTGCAGCGATGGCCAGAGGGAGATAGTTCAGTCAAGCGTGATGGGCCAGTACATGAACAAGCTGC
>JAEEGL013796582.1_pt1 | contig 25547 bp, 21 predicted proteins | sample 9134231 | NCBI WGS metagenome assembly JAEEGL01 (sample SAMN16246548, study PRJNA631951) | gut metagenome | biome: gut microbiome; feature: rumen; material: fiber-attached | host: Bos | place: Iran: Karaj | collected 2018-10
AACATCCGTCGTCTCTTCATCTATGTTATGGAGAGCATCAAGGCTTCTACCAACTGGGTAGTATTCGAGCCCAACGACAATACACTCTGGCAGAGAGTATCTCTCACGATCACTTCCTTCTTAGATGGTCTGTGGAGAACCGGAATGCTGACCGGAGGATCACCCGGAGAGGCATACTTCGTAGAGATCGGACCTTCCACAATGAGTCTCGACGATATCAGAAACGGCAGACTTATCTGCAACATCGGTATCGCACCGAGCCGTCCTGCTGAGTTCGTAATCTTCCGTCTGACCCAGCACACCTCTGAGACCGGCGGTGGCGAAGGCGGAGAAGAATAAGCTACAGTAAAGAATTAAAGAAAAGGAGAATTAATAAATGGCTAGTCCTTATGAAAATAGTAAAGGCTTATCATATCCCCTTACAAAGATGAACTTCCTCGTTCGTGTAGCTAATGTCGAGGGTACTGCAGCATTCTCGCAGGTTACCGGCATTGACGCTTCGGTGGATGTGATCGAGTTCCGTCAGGGCAATGCAAACTCCCTGGCACCTGTAAAGATTCCGGGCCTTGTTAAGCACGGAAATATCACACTTCGTTTTGGTTATACGCTTGATTCCGCATTCAAGACATGGATTCAGGAGTGCGTATCCGAGGTTAGAGGCGAGATGCCCAGAAACGACGTTCAGATCGAGCTTATCGACATCAACGGCGGTTCACCTCAGACCATCGCTACAAGCGTTACCGGTACAAGAGTATGGCTTCTCACAAATGCGTGGGTCACCAAGTATACCGGACCTGAGCTTGACGCTAAGACATCCGATGTTGCCATCGAGTCTGTTGAGCTTGCATACGAAGAGCTTGTTATTCCTAACTAAGTTTTTATGTTTTTTCCATATCCCCGGCGGCTTTTGCTGCCGGGGTATAGGGCTTTTAGGATTGTATATAGCAATCCACATTGGATTATAATGATCAAAGGAGAATTTTATGGAGACAGAATTTGAATTTACGCTTCCGAAGGGATATATCGACGGAAACGGTGAGATTCATAAAAACGGAAGGATGAGACTTGCAACTGCAGGGGATGAGATGCGTGCACAGCGCGATCCCAGAGTGCTTTCCAATCCGTCGTATCTTACGATCGTTCTTCTTGCCGAGGTTATCACGGAAATAGAGGGTGTTGCCACTATCGCGCCTTCGATCATTGAGAAGCTGTTTACTGCGGATCTTGCATTTTTGCAGGACATGTATCAGCGCATCAATGACATAGAGCCGCCGACAATGCATTTTGTATGTCCTGACTGCGGCAAGGAGCATGATATCCCCATAAATTTTACCAGAGAGGGATAAAGCTTTATCCTCAGGATGAGCTGTTTAAGGAAATGGCGTTTATATCTTACTATTTCCACTGGAGCGAGGCAGAGGTTCTTGCCATGGATCATGGCATGAGAAGACGCTGGTGTAAGGAGATAAGCACCATAAATAAAAACCTTAATCCCTCGGACGCAGGCAGAGAGAAGAGTATTTTGGATATGGTCCCCACAGGCATGGTTAAAGGATTTTGAGTATGCAGGAAAAATACGCTTATTTACCGAATTTCAGATTTATGCTCAGGGTTGACGGTGCGTTTAATGTACCGCTTAAGAGTGTTTCGGCTTTTACGAGAGAGAATGAATATGATTATATTCAGGAGGGCGGAATGAACGATTATGTTTATCTCCGCAGAAAACCGATCAGCAAGCCGTATACGCTCAGGGTTGAAAGATACATAACCACCGATTTCAACGATCCCCTGTCAAACGGCACGGAGCTTCTTCTGCCCCTGCTTCTTTTCGTCGGAAAAAATACGGGCGGAAGCATGGATTTCGGAAGATACTATGTATTCACCGGCGCGGTTGTAATGAGCAAGGAGTACGGCGCTCTAGATTCCGAAAGGTCGGGACTTCTTACCGAGACGGTAAACATTGGTTATAATCAGATGTTCTGTATCACCAATCCCGACGATTCCACCGATAAGCCTGAATGGCAGTTTGCCGAGGAGGATGCCAGCGGAGAGGCTACAGTCAATACGAAGAGACTGTATTCGACAACGCCGGCGGAGCCCCTTCAGAATAAAGAAAAGAAGAGCTCCTTTGCGGGTTCGGCACTCAAATGGCAGTTTGACGGCAAAAAGAAGGAAGGTAAGGGAGATGCCTCCAGAAGGCTTTATCCCGCAGAAGAAGAGAGCAAGGCTGACTGGTTTGATAAGAGAAGGCATTTCAGCTTTGGCGCGACCTTCAATCCTCTTGCCGAGGTTGATATGAATTCTAAAAGGAGCGCTGTCAACGCTCCTCAGAGCGGCACCACTGAGGGCTCTGCAACAGAGCTTACAAAGGAGCAGATGGCTGAAAAGGCGATCAGATTTGAGATGGATCCGAACGGTGCATATACCGGAAACGGTGTGCTTATGGCACCTAATCTTATTGAAAACAATAAGAGATCCAAGAGTGACTTCATAGAGGGGAAAAAGCAGTGGGAGTTTGATGAAAATAAGAAAGAGGGTAAGGGAGACCACAATACCCAGAATTCGCTTGTGACGGATCATACCAGCAATCCCGACGGAAGCAGTACGGGTCTGGGAAGACCGGAGCTTACCAAGGAGGAGCTTAGCGGGAAGTCAAAGAAATTTGAATTTACCGAAGACGGAAAGACGGTAGGAAACGGTGTGCTTATGGCACCCAAGAAGGTCGAGGCGAATAAGAAGACCAAGAAAGAATTTATAGATGGGGAGAGACGGTGGAGTTTTGATGAGCAGAATAAAGCCGGTACCGGAGACAGCAGCCGTGATGACAAGGGAATCGCAGAAAAGGGTAAGGAAGACCTTGTCGGAAACGCAAAGAAATTTGAATTTTCCGAAGACGGCGGTGTAGCCGGAAACGGTGTACTGCTTGCTCCAAAGAATATAGAAAAAAACAAAGCTACAAAGCAGAGCTTTATAGACGGTACCAGAAGATGGGACTTTAACGAGTACGACAAAGAGGGCGGCGGAGAAAGAAGCCGTGATGGCAAGGGCATCGAAGAGAAAGCAAAAGAGACTCTTGCAGGAGAAGCCAAGAAATTTGAACTCACAAAGGACGGCGCAGTCGGCGGAAACGGAGTTCTTCTTGCACAGAAGATAGATGCCAACAGCCCCGATAAGCAGACATTTATCGACGCTGAGAAGAAGTGGGAATTCAACGAGCACTCAAAGGAAGGCAAGGGCCCATCCAGCCGTGATGACAAGGGAATCAAAGAAGCACAAAAGAGTACTATGGTAAAGAAAGCAGTCAGGGGGAATTACCAGTCGATAGCTGACTTCCTCATGAGCTGATGGTAGGGAGCATATGCTGAAGCTCAGGGCACCGATAAAAACTTCAATAAAGACGGATATGCTTTCTTCCCAGGAAAGCTTTTACGAAAGGATCCGCGGCAACTACATGCTCACGGGATCTAATATCGATGAGACGGATCTTCTTCATGTCGTGACTCAGCCGCCACAGCTATTTTTGATGAACGGTGGCATGACAGGGATCGTAAACAGCACCAATGTTGAGAACAACCAGATAAGGAAGGTTGGGATCATCAACAATCTGATCAACAGGATAACGATATCCGCGGATGCCGGACTCTCGTATCAGGACAATGTTTTCATAACCAATATCCTTCATAAGCTCGGAATTAAAAACGAGAAGAAATTTATGAAGGAGGTATATAAAAACACTGAGGAGATAAAGCAGAAAAATGAGCTCGTAGAGCTTTACTGGGAAAACCTAAACGAGATAAGAAGTCTTGTCAATGAGTATTCCGAGGAGAACGAATACAAGATAAAAAGTGAGTCGGAAGTATTGAATGCCAATGTTCTTCACCTTCACGAGGAAGTTAACAGGAGACTTCAGACAGCGGCCATTTACCAGATCCTTCGAAACTTCTACGCAAATATGGAAGAGCCGAGGACTGTAAGCGGCACAGAATATCGCATTACCCAGCAGGAGAGATTCGCAAAGGAAGTTCTCTTAAACAGATTAAGAGAGACGGCAAGGGAGGAAACCCAGCCACTTATATACAGACAGGAGAATATTTACGAGGGCGACGAGGGAGACAGAACGGATATCACGGTTCAGGATATTACCGAGAGGATAAGCTCGGCAGTGCTTCTGGATATGATAACCAATGTTTATGAGGATACTTACGAGAGACTTGACAAAACTGTTCATAACTGGCTCTCGACAGAGGATGTTTATTACGGAGCTGCTGAGAATACCCTATATCGTATTGAAAACAATACAGCTTATCTTCAGTATCTCCATGAGCAGTCCTTAAAGAACGAGGAAGGGGACAATTACAATACCGAAGAGATAAATATCTTAAGACAGCTCCTTACCATATGGAATTCCAGCGATATGCGCATTCAGCAGAGTATCGGCGGAAACATATATGAGGATAATTCAGAGAATATAAGAAATCTTGGTGATATTTTATCAGAGCAGACGGATCAGAATTTCGAAAATGCCGAGATGGAATTTGTGACAAACGAAGGCGATGTAAACGAAGAGAATGTCACCAATGAAAAGCGTGATGAGCTGACCGAGAAGATATATCAGACGTATCAGCAGAATATCGCGAGAAATGAGCGGTATATGCAGAATCTGAAGAACATCATGCAGCAGTACGAAAGACCTGCCGAGACGGAATCTCCGAGAGAACGTATGATGCGCGAGAGCAGACTGGCCCTCGAACATCCCGAGCAGTTCATGGAGGAGTACAGGCAGGAACAGAAAGCCGAGGCTGAGAGACTCGAGATCATCAGCAGGGAGACGGAAAAGCTTCTTCCGCCGATACAGCAGGTTACACACGAGCTTATCAGGGAATATCTTCAGGCGCCCGAGCGTTTCCGCTATTCCGAGCGTATGTCCGTCAACAATATGGGACTTCTGATGCGCGATATATATGAGGCACAGAGGCAGGAAAGGATTGAAGCCGGAGAGGAAAGCCCTGAGACCGGAAATGAGCTTACTTTAGAGAGGCCTGAAGCTGAGGTTGTTTATCAGCCCATATACAGACCGCAGGAAAAAAGCGGCAGTCAGTCCGGGGCGTACCCTGCAGTTACCGGAAGATATGAACCCGCAGGAAGCGACAACTATTACGAGACGCTTCTTCAGAATATTTATCCCGTATATCAGTCGGAAATAATATTCAGAAATGCGGATACGACTATCGAGATGCTGGCAGAGGCTGTGAAGGAGCATTCTGAGGAGCTTGAAAAGAATGCGGAGGAAAGACAGAAAGCCCGCATTGCCGCCGAGGCGGTAAAGGAGTCGGAGACAAGGGTAGAAAAGAGCTTTACCTCAGTATTTGAAAATGAGAGAGTACTGAGAGAGTCCGAGCTTGAATTTGCCGACAGGACAAGCATAGTAAACAATATCACGAGAAATATCATACTTCGGATGGTTGAGAGAAACTTCAGAACGCCTGAACCCGGAGAAACCTTTGAGACCGAAAATGCGACAATAGTTCATCGTATTCAGGAAACATCTGTCTCGGAGGAGACTATCGAGAATCTCAGGGAAGAGATGAAGCGTATCGAGGAGACCAACCGCACCACGGGAGAGAGAGTCCAGAATATCGAGACTCAGAACAGGACTGTGGTAAACAGTGTAACAAACGAAACTGTCGAGATCAATACCGAAAAGATTCAGAACATAGTTAACAGCCAGGTAAGGGCACAGATAGACTCTATATCGGATAAGGTTTACGGAAGGATTGAGAGACAGCTTCGAAACGAGCAGAGAAGAAGGGGACTTTGATAAAATATGGCAGTAGATACAGAATCAAATAATGCCGCTCAGATTGCGGCGTATACTGCCGCTGCCGCAGGAATGTGGGCTGCGGGCAAGGCCATAGGTCTTATGACCGCAAGGGCTACTCTCTATGTGCGCCTTCTTGGTATGGGCAATCATGATTCCAGCGGTGCGACCACCAATCAGGATGTTGCCGCACTTCGTTCTCTCAGAAAAGGCAGGAATAAAGCCTCAGAGAAGCTTGCGGAGAGAGCCGGTGCCGTGACAAACCAGGCTAAGCTTGCCGTGGAATCCGCAAAGATCAAGGCTTCTGAGATCGAGACGGCTGTTGCCATGATGGCTAGCGGTTTTATGCCGATGAATGTGCAGTACAATCCGACTTCCCTCAGGATGAATACGGTTGCCGGTACAATTACCCAATATAAGACTATGGGCGATGATACCATGAACTCGGTTCAGAACACGGATAAGAAAGCTTCAACCTATCTTTCGGTTCAGCTGATCTTTGAAGATATAAACAATTCCGATGCATTCGGAGCAACCACTCTTTCAGAGGGCGGAGCAAGTGCCTCGAACATAGCTGATATGGCTAAGTCCGGAATTATAAATACATTTTCCAACGGTTTTTCCGTAAAGCGTCAAGTTGAAGGTCTTATGTCACTTCTTATGATGAAGAGAACGAGACAGGTTATATTTGTCTGGAACAATATGTTCTTCCACGGAGAACTTATCTCGGTAAATATTAACTACACGATGTTCAATAAATTAGGGCATCCGATTAAGGCAACAGTCGATCTTCAGATCCAGCAGACCAACGGAAATGCGACTTTCAAGTCGGATCTGGAATACTGGAACGAAGTTCTCAATGTTGCGTTCCAGAAAGCGGATTCGCCGCTTGATAAGGTGTTGTGACGGGGTGATAGAGTATGCCATTAAATGCAGTGATGAATGCCGTCAGTACAGTGACGGGATCTGTTGAAAAAGCAGTCATAAGACTCAGGGATATGAGACATTTTACGGAGGATCAGCTGAAGCAGTCCAAGGGAGCTACTTTCAGCAATTCGGCGATGGCCAGTCTGAGCAATGATCTCACGGTTTTGAAAACCGCAGGTACCGGACTTTTAGGTGCTGCGGCTAGTGCAGCGAAAAACCTTATGGGAATGACCAGCCAGGCACCGAAGGAATACAACCGGGCAATTCAGGTCCAGTTTAATCCCAGCAGTCTTAAGCTTTCCGGTCATGCCGGAGATGATGACGTTCAGATAACCAATTTTACACAGGACGGAAGAGGTGTCAGCAGAGGTGCGGCAAATCTGCAGATGGATTTTTCGGTAAATCTTATTTTTGATCAGATTTCAAATACTGCTGCTTTCCAGCAGGATATGCTGACTCTTTCAAGCTCAAGGCTTATAAGTTCTATTGGAAACAATGCACTTAATGCCATTGGCAACCTTTTAGGCGGGAAGCCGCAGTCCGTACAGGTCACCGTTGAAGCCTTCGTGGCGGCCCTGAGAAATGATAAGACAAGAATGATATGCTTTGAGTGGGGTGAGCTCTGTTATGAGGGAATGCTCAGGCAGGTAAATACCACGTATACCATGTTTGATGTAACCGGAAATCCCGTAAGAGCGGAAGTGGGTCTGGTTATATATCTTATGGAGTCATCTTCGCAGGGAATTGCGGATTATACAAACAGATACTGGTACACGGCATATTACAATGCATATATCAAGGGCAATCCACTTGCAGAGTCCATGCTGAAGCTGACCAAACTGCCCACAAAATAAATAACTGTATTTCCGGAGAGGAAAATAAATGCAATACAGCAGTCTGTATAAGGATTATGGCGGTTTTTTAAATCCCATAATAGACATAAAAGTTAATGATGCGAGTTTCACGGCGGGTAGCAACAGGAAGCTTGCTATAGGCGTCTCCAATGTCAGTGTCGATCTCACTGCCGGCTTTGAGGCTTCCCAGGCAGTCTTTTCGCTCTACAATGTCTATGATTACGAGAAGACGACCTTCAATTTTGATTCGGTTAAGAAGATAATACTTCTGGGCTCACCGGTGACGATATCCGCAGGTTACGATGCCAAGGTTACCGAGATTTTCAGAGGAGTTATCACAAGAGTCAATTTCCTACTTGAGGAGGATGATGTTGCAAACATTCAGGTTACCGCAATGGATGTTAAAGCGGTAATGATGGCCAACAGATACAGCAGGAGAATGAAAGCTACGCTTTATTCCGAAGCCGTAAAAGAGATATTTGACCAGAAGGTTTATCAGTCACTTAAGGATTCGGGAGCCGTTACGGGATACTCTATCGAGAATACACCGGATGCACCGCCGGTTCCTGCAGAGAGCCCCACTCCCGAAAGCGATATAGAGAAAACGGTTGAGATGGTCGCAGAGAGCGATTACGAATTCGTTGTAAAGGTTGCCAAGAAGTTCAATTACGATTTCTTTGCAATCGCCGGAAAGGTATATTTCAGGAAGGCAAAAAGCGATCAGACCAAGCAGATAAAGATAACTCCCGATGTCAGAATAAAGAGACTCTCGGTTGATTATGACATGACAGGTCTTGTTGAGGAGGTCGAGGTCAGAGGTCTTGATGTCGGAAAGGCAAAGCAGGTTACGGGAAAGAAGAAAAATTCCAACAAGCTTTCGCAGGGCAACAAGGCAAAGGCTCTGATCTCGGGATCGAAATTCGTATATATCGATCCGGCATCATCGGATAATAATGATGTAGGATACAGAGCAAATTATCTTTACGAGAACATGAGCTACCGTTATGGTACGCTTGAGCTTGATATGGCGGGAATTCCGGAGATAGTACCCGGTAAATACATACAGCTTTCCGATTTCGGAAATGCGGTATCCAATGCTTTTTATGTGCAGTCCGTGAGACATACCTTCTCAAAGGAAGGCGCCTTCCTTACACATATAGTAGGAAAGACGGATAAACAGAATGCCGCCAGCCTGTTTTAACTTTACTTAGGAGTGTAACCAATGGCTATTTTTGATATTTTTGAGGAAGTCAGCGAAAAATCGGTGTTAAAGACGGATACCGGCGATTCGAGGATTTTCGGGATAGTGGTCGGAGAGGTTGTGAACAATTACAACGACAAATTTCCCGGCAGAGTTTGTATAAGGATCCATACAAGAGACGCCGAGGCGAATGTGCTTCAGTGGGCGAGAGTAGCATTTCCCTACGGCGGCGGTGAGTGGGGACAGTTTTTCTTCCCGGAGGTGGGAGATCAGGTGCTCGTTGCATTCGAGGAAGGGATCATCGACAGGCCCTATGTGATAGGAACGATACATAAGAATTCCGATAAATTTCTCTCAAAATCCAAGGATGAAAACAACCAGCATAAGAGGATAGTTACACGTCAGGGAAGCACCATAGAATTCGAGGACATGCCTTCTGACAGCGGCGGAAACGGCGACGGGACTAAGGATAAGATAAATATCTATACTCCGGACAAAGCACATTCGATAACGCTTGACAATGATAAAAAGCTTATCGAGATCCAGGACAAGGAAAAGAATGCTTTGATCCAGATGAAGACAGAGAACGGAGACATGCTCATCAAAGCCGCAAGAAAGCTGACTATTAAAGCCGGAGACAATATAACGATCGTCCTTAACGGTGCTTCGGACAGCGGAAAGGTTACCATAAACTGCTCAAATCTTACAATAGATTCTACCGGAAAGATCGAGGCATCGGCGACTCAGAAGATGTCTATGTCGGGCGCTTCGTTCTCGGCAGAGTCGCAGGGAATGATGCAGCTTAAAGCTAACGGAGTGGTAACCGTTCAGGGTACACCGATAAAGATCGGCTGATAAAAAAGCAGCCTAACACATCAGAGGAGAAGTAATATGCCGGATATTGATAAATCCTTTCTCGGAAAAGGAATGAAATTTCCGCCGCAGATTAACCCGGCGACAGGAAGATTCGTCACTGTAAGCGAGGAAGAAAACATAAAAGAATCCATATATCTGATTCTTATGACACAGCGCACGGAAAGGCCGTTAAGACCTGATTTCGGATCCAATATCATGTCATATACCTTTATGGATCAGAATCTTACTCAGCTTACCATGGTATCCCGTACAATAAAGGAACAGATCACTTCCCAGGAGCCGCGTGTTACCGAAGTGCAGGTAACATTTGAGGCAGGTCCGAGGGAGGGAGTGCTTCTTTTTAATATCGAATATGTTGTACAGAATACCAATACCAGAGACAATCTCGTATTCCCGTTCTATCTCGATGTAGCATCTGAACAGGAAGAAGAAGGAGAGCCTGAAATCTATGAGCCAACAGCAGTTGAAGAAATTGGAAATTGATACAAGGGATGCCGCGGATATCGAGGCACTTATTGCCGATCTTTCCGACCAGTATGACACAGGCTGGACTCCGGATTACGATAAGCCCGACATAGGTACCACGATTGCAAAATTCTATGCCAGATGTATGGAGGATAATATCGGCAGGGTAAACGAAGTCCTTTCAAGATATCATACGGAATTCGTTAACATGCTGGATATTTCGCTTCTTCCCGCTAAGCCGGCAAGCTCTATAGTAGTTTTTAACATGCAGTCGGATACTGTTCCGGGAACAGCGATACCCAAGGGCACAAAGCTGCTGACCGGAGGTGATGATCCCGATGTTTTTGAAACCGATCACAGCATATATGTTTCGGGAAGCAGGATCGATACCGTATTCATGACGGACGGCGAAACCGGAGAGATAGTACCTCTTAAAGGCACATTTAACCGCCCGGACCTTATAAGTGATGTCCCTGAGGAATTTGTCCTGGAGGATATGAAGAAATTCGTTCTCTTCGGAGAGGACGGAGGCATCCAGCAGAATGCGGCATCATTTTATCATCCTTCTGTATTTGATGCGGCAAGGGAAGATATCTTTGTTAAGATAGAGGGAAATGACCAGCTTATCGAGGACATTGTTTCCGGTGAGTATGAATTTTTCTATCCATCAGAGGAAAATGAACTTGTAAGGATCGAAAGCCTCTCAAAGACAGATACTCCCGGCGTTCTTTTGCTTAATAAAGACGATGATGTGAGCTTCAATACCATACTCATGCGTGCAAAATCTCCACGTTTAACCACAAAAGAGATATCGAGGATCAGCTTTTCTTCGAAGGGAGATAAGGAGTATGCCGAGGCAGTAAACTCCGGCGCCAACGATTTTGATGTTAAGAGATTTCTTCCCTTTACTGATACCTTGTCGGTATACAACGAGTGTTATATAGGTCATGACAGGTATTTCTCAAAGGCGGGGGCAAAGATAAATATTGAATTTGACCTGACCATTGATTCAAGAAATATTGCGATCGATAAGGAAGAGGAAGAGAATGACCTTCGAATAATCAAGAGAAAAAAGAGCACTGCCAGAAAAGAGGTATATGCTGAATGCTTTGCGCAGGAGATCTCTGTAGAGTATTTCAACGGAACCGGCTGGAAGACGCTTTCTCTTGAGGAGGATGCAAGACAGCTCTTTGCTCAGGATAAAGCAAGAAGAGTTAAGCTCTCATTTATATGCCCCGATGACTGGGAGGAGACTACAAACGGTTCATATTTGGGAAGGGCGGTAAGGATACAGCTTTTAAAATCCGATAACTGTTATCTTCGTCCTGCGACGCATCATTACCCGATAATCAGGGAGTTAAAGATATCCTACAGCTATGAGGACAGATTTGTAGATCCTGAGAAAGCTTTTGTATGGTATGGGACAAAGCAGGTTGATATCACGGAAAAGCTTAAAACAGGAAAGAAATTCCCTATCTTTATCAAGAATCCTTATGATGAGGATGCTCTTTACATAGGTCTTTCCGACAGGATAGACAACGGTCCTGTCTCCATGCTTTTCAGGCTTGAGGATGACCTTAGGTTTTCCGGACTTCGTACGAGATTTGAATATCTCGGATATGACGGCTGGCGTCCTATGAAGGTTCTGAATTATACTCAGGACTTCACGAGATCCGGCGTTGTAATGTTCATGCCACCCTCGGATATGAAGCAGGAAGAGTATGAGGGCAACGACAGATTCTACATAAGAGTATTAAGGCTCCGCAAGGAAGAGGAAAACGAGGACAGAACGGTTCTTCCGAGAATCTGCGATATCGTGATGAATGCGGTATCGGTCTCAAATATTGAGACCGGTCAGATGGTGCCGGTATATATCGATGAGGTCATTCCAGGCATACGTTTTGCACTTGGCGCAGAAAATGTGCTTGATGCGACTGTATGGGTAAACGAGATCGGAAAGTACTCCAGGGATACGATGCTAAGAATGGCGGAAGAGAAGCCAAATGATATCGAGATAGAATTTGACTCCTTAAGCCAGATAACATCCTTCTTCGTCAAGTGGAAGGAGACCGACAGATTAGAGACCTCAGAAGATCCCAGAGTATATCTTCTCGACAGGCTTACCAATGAGCTTGTTTTCGGGGACGGTATACACACTTATATCCCGAGAGTTCTCGATGATGTAGCTCTGAAATTTGCGGTCCGCTGCTGTAACGGACAGGATGGAAATGTCGGAATCGGTGTTATCTCGGAAGCGGCTTCGCTCCTCGATTATATCGGTGAGATATCAAACCCCGTAAAGGCGTACGGAGGAAGCAATATAGAGACGCTTGAAAATGCTCTTGAGAGAGGCGCAAGTATCCTTTCATCCCGCAACAGGCTTGTATCCGCGGGTGATTTCAGACGCGCCATTCTTTCATACTCCGATTCCATAGATCAGGTTGCTTCTATTGCGGGGCTTACGGTTGACGGACATGAGGATCCTTCAATGATCACTTTTGTGCTCCTCATGAAGGATTATCTTGAGGGCTCATTTGCTTTCCACCGCATAATCGGCGGACTGAAGGAAGAGCTTCTCTCTCACAGCGAGCTTACGCTCATACCGGACAAGCTCAGCATAATCGAGCCGATATATGTAGATATCTCAGTCAGCGTTTGGGTTGAGGTTGTCAGCATGGATGACAGCTTTGAAATCCAGGGACTTCTCAGGGAGTGCCTTGAGGATTATCTGAATCCTGTGGGATACGGCACAGGAAGGGGCTGGAAGATCGGAACTCTTCCGAAGAAACCGCAGATTCTTATGAGACTGGATGTATTAAAGAGCCGTGCGATAGTAAAGAAATCGGTAATTGTTGCGAAATACAATGATTTTGAGGGAGAGCATGAGGTTGACCTGACGCAGCTTAAACCTACTCCTTTCATGATACCGAGAAGCGGCGAACACAGTGTTCACATCATCTATTAGTTATCTAAGAGGATTTTTAGATGCTTACTTACGTAACCAACAATCAAAAAACATTTGAAGAGCGCATGGCGGAGGCTATAGCCGATATTCCCCTTTATACCGATGAATGGACAAATTTTAATCCTTCGGATCCGGGAATAACGATACTTGAGACTCTGCTCGGTTTTGGTACCCTTCAGCAGGAGAGCATGGATGATATACCCTTCAGGGTAAGACAGAATCTTCTTAAAATGGTGGGATTCGAGATTCAGAAGGGGAGAAGTGCAAGGCTTCTTTTGTCGGCTTCAAATGTGAAGGAAGAGACTATTCTTCCCGCTAACCATAAATTCCGTCTCGGAGAGCTTGTGTTTGAGACCAACAGGGAGATTACCCTAAGTCCCAGACAGCTCATCGGAGTATACGGGAAAAAGGCCGGAGAGGATACCGAATTTGTTTCCTTTAATACCATTATAGACAGGGAGACCACTGTACCCGCACTTGTATTCGGGGATAATCCTTCCGAGCAGGACTGTCTTTATTTCATTGCGAACAGTCTTCCCGAGGCAGGAAAGGAATTTACCTTCTTCATTAAGCTCAGAGAGAGGTACAACCGTAATCCGGCTTCAGCACAGAATGCCAGACTTTTTGCCGATATCGTCTTTGAAGTATTCTGTGAGGACGGTTGGCAGAAGATGGATGTCAGGGACAATACCAACGCCTTTCTTCAGAGCGGTGAGATCAGATTCTGGATGCCTTACTCGGAAGCGGCGGTATTTACGGATGCTCCTCAGGAAGGATATGCAATAAGGGCAAGGCTGCTTCGCAGCGAGTATGACGTAAGACCGAAGATCGTTTCGGTCGAAGCCTTCCTTTTTGAAGTGTGGCAGAAAGATACCATCTGCGAATGCCACAGTGAGAGCAGAAGCGGTGAATTTGAGCTTTACAGCGAACTTACGGAAGAGGCATATATAGATATTTACTGCAGGGAAGGAAAGGGTGAATCCTACAGGAAATATGAGTACAGCTCTGACAAAAACCTAAAGGGCAGATATTACGACATGAGACGGACAGGCTACGGAAAGAGACTGATCCGTTTTGATAAAAGAAATCACGGTTTCGGAGCGGAAAAAGGAAGAGACTGTGTAAAGGCTGTCATCTATACCGAGAATGTAATGAGGAGATACTCTCTCGGGAAGGTTCTCGGATATGACATGCAGGAGATCGAGCTTCCGTATGACCATATAGTCCCGCACAGCTTCTGTATTCTGGCGAGAAGATTTCTTGAGGACGGAAGCGAGATATTCGATTTTGTAAGACCTGAAAAGAAGGATGACGGAGCACTTTATTACCATCTTCTTGAAAATGACGGAAAGATCATTATAGAGGAAGCCGGAAGATTTATCGGAAGCGATCTTTACCTTGCTTCCGTTGCAACCGGAAACGGCGCCGACGGAAATATCAGGGAAGGAAATATCCTGATCTCCGACAAGAGCAATCCCGATATCGATCATGATATCGTATTCTTCAATCCGGGACCGGGAACGGGAGGATGCTTCAGAGAGAAGCTTGAATCCGTAAGGAGAAGATTTCTTCAAGATATGGAGAAGTCCTATGTTGCAGTTACCGGAAACGATTATGAGCAGATCGTGCTTTCCACTCCCGGCCTGTGCATACATAAGGCGCGCGCCCAGATGGATGAGTCGAGAAACCTCGTTAAGATCGCTGTCAAGCAGGGCACCGATGAGGATTTCCCGAGACTCTCTAAGATGTACGAGAGGATCATACGTGAAAGACTTGAGGCGAGAAGACTTCTCACCACCCGTATAGAGCTTGTTCAGCCCATATATATGCCGGTCAACGTTAACGCTACGGTCTATGTAAAGCCTCATTTTGAAAGTGCTGCGGCTGAGATAGAGGAGAGCATAAAGAAGAGGATCGACTACTTAAATTCCGACAGGAATTTCGGTGATGTCCTTAGGTTTGACGAAGTATTCCACATGATAGAGACTCTGGAATGCGTGGAGTATGTATATGAGCTTTCGCTGCGGCCCAATTCCTTTGCGGGCGCAAAAATGAGGGATGCTGACATAGTGCCGGACGCAAACTGTTTGTTGTATCCCGGATATATCCGTGTGGAGGCACTTACCTTTGAAGATGAGGTATAAGGCAAATGGCTGCAATTAACTATTCAATTAAAAAGAACAGACTTGAAAAATCATATATCGCCGGCTTTGAGATGAGTGAGGATGGCAGCAGGCTTTATTTTTCACCCGATACCGGCATTCACAGACTCTATGTTGAGACCATAGACGGAGCCATGGAATCATGTGAGTGGGGCAGGCTTTCCTTCAACGCAAATATAACGGAGAACATGGCGCTCTATGTGTATGCCGTGGCTACGGATTACGACACATGGTACGATGACGAGGGAAGAACCTATTTCATCCGCGACATATTAAGGTCGGATGATGTGCCCGACGAGGACAAGAAAAGATTTTTCGAGAATGAGAACGGAGTGCGTTACGTCGGAAAGAATGATGTGCTCCTGTATGGATTAAAGGGGCGCTACCTTTACATCGCAATTGAGATCTTAGGTTCGGGTGAAGGATATATCGACAGGATCAGAGTAGACCGCAAGGGCGATAATTTCATGGATGCATTCCCTGCCATATACCGTGAGAGAAACGGATTCTTCCACAGATTCCTTTCGGTATTCTCGAGCATATACAACGATCTCGGATATGAGATAGAAAGACTCCCGGAGCTTCTTGATCCGGACAAGTGCCCCCGTGAATGCCTCCGAGTTTATGCAGGCTGGCTGGGTATAGACATTTCCGGCGATTTCCTCTCGGAGGAGGCGGAGAGAACCTTCGTAAAGGAGGCTTACGACTTAAACAGGACCAAGGGAACGAGGGTATGCTTATCGAGGGTTATTGAGATAATTACAGGAGAGAAACCGATAATTCTTGAGAACAACACCATAAAGGCCTATCAGGAGAAAGGCGAGATGGCCGAATCGGAATTTGTTCAGGGAAGCATCTACGATGTAAATATCCTTATAAGGAAAGCTCTGTCGGATACGGACAGACAGCAGATGATGTATCTTCTCGCACAGTTTAAACCGATCAGATGCAGGCTGCATATTATCCAGCTTCGAGATACACCTATCCTGGACGATCAGACTTATCTTGATATGAACGCGATCTTAGCCGGTGACACGATCGGTGTTATGGATGATGATATGGAACTGACGAACGATATAATCATGGAATAATTGTATGCGGATTGTTTGGCATATAATGAATTTTTTGGTATAATATAAAGACCGGGGTAAAAAGACTGAAAATTCCAACAAGTAAAACCTACGGGACAAATTTATATCCGGGAGGAATATTTTATGCAGATTATTGAATCAAAGAATGAAAACGATCTTGTGCTGGCAGTATCGGGACAGGTTGACACCGTTACGGCGCCTGAACTTCAGACAGCTATACTTACCGCATTCCAGAAGAGTAAGGATGTTGTCATTGATATGAAGGATGTTGCGTACATGTCATCCGCAGGACTCCGTGCTCTTCTCATCGGACAGAAGACTGCTGCAAGCAAGGGCGGCTCAATGAAGCTTACCGGCGTGCAGGATGCGGTAATGCAGGTATTTAACATGTCCGGATTTGCAAAGGTCCTTAATATAGTGTAGATCCTTATGATTGAATTTGATCATATCTCAAAAACATATCAGGATTCAGGTACGGTCGTGTTTGACAATTTCTCCGCAAAGATCGAAAAGGGGGATTTTGCCGTGCTTACCGGAGAAAGCGGAAGCGGAAAGACTACTCTTCTTAAGCTGCTGCTGAAGGATATTGAACCCGATGCCGGAAAGATCTTGGTTTCCGGGAAGGATATCTCGAAGATAAAGCGTAAGGATATTCCGGTGCACAGGAGAAATTTCGGAATGGTATTCCAGGATTTCAGACTTATCAAAGATATCAGTATTTTGGAAAATATCAAGCTCGCTATGAGGGCAGCCGATGTGCCGATGAATGATTACACCACGAAGATATGGAATGTCGCCAAGATCCTGAGGATCACGGATATATTAAAAAAACTTCCGAGTGAAGTATCGGGCGGCGAGCAGCAGAAAGCATGCATAGCCAGAGCGATAATCAACAATCCGATGATACTTATGGCCGATGAGCCGACCTCCAATTTGGATCCGTGGTACTCAAAGGAGATAATGTCACTATTTGAGATAATCAGCAACATGGGTACAACTATTGTAGTTGCGACGCAGGATCCGATAATAGCCGAGAGCGGATCTGTCAGGAACATACGCGTCAGACGGGGATGATCTCTTGAAATAGGAAAATTTTAGGGAGACGAAAGTCATGAAAGAACTAAATCTGATCGCAAGCGATGAGACTCTATATACCGTTCTTGATGAAGTGAGAGAAGCCCTCGAGAAAAACGGAGCTTCTGAGAACCAGATAATTCCGATCACGATCGCGGTTGAAGAGATCTATGTAAATATCGCACATTATGCGTACGATGGAAAGCCCGGTGAGGCAATAGTTGAGATCGATATCAGGCAGGATCCCAAAAGGATCTGGATACGGTTCAGAGACAGGGGAATTCCGTATAATCCGCTGGAAAAAGAAGACCCGGATATCACGCTTTCCGTGGAGGAAAGACAGATAGGCGGGCTTGGAATCTACATGGTCAAGAATATGATGGACAGCGTCAGCTATGAGTACGCTGACGGACAGAATGTTTTTACCGTGGAAAAAGGATTCTAGGCAGGTTTTAAAACTCTTTGATCTTTATTTTCCGAGAGGAAGCTGAATATAAACGCCCATTCCGTTGCCGGGACAGCTCTTGGCATAAATGGTGCCACCATAGTATCCGACAATTGCTTTTGCCTGATACAGACCGAGACCGTTACCGGAGATACGGTTGGAACCCTGATAGTTCAGTTCAAAGATGTGTTCGGTTTCGGAAGCTGTTAGACCTTCACCGGTATCCTTGAAGATGATGAATACATCATCGCCGATGGTTGAAATCGTAATGATAAGGCTTCCTGAGCGATTCATGTATTTGATGGAATTGTCTACAATGTTTCGGAAGAGGATACGGATCAGATCGCGGTCAGCCTTTACGGGAACATCCTTTTCGGAGCTTGATACATTGATCGAAAGACCTGCTTTTGCAGCGTCCTTGGAGAGCTCTCCGGCAACTGTTCTTGCGATTGAGAGCACATTTACCGGACGGGTATCCTCGGTTTCATCGGGAAGCTTCGGAAGGATGGAAATATAGCTCAATTCATCTGAATGGATCATTCCGTTTTTGTGCTTGGTCATTTCTTCATTAAGACGTCTGATCTCTTCTCCAAGCTGGTTATTGGCGCTGCGGAGTGAACTTTCCTGTTCCTTTAAGGCAACATTGGCTGCTTCGCTGGAAGCGAGCTTTTCGCGAAGGCTGTCGGTTTCCTCGCGCCATTTGGCCTTAATGTCGACTATGCGCTCGGAGGCATCATCGCCCTTTGTGCGAATGACGAAGATCATTAAAAGCACCATAAAGATACCGTAAAGGACATATAAGATAAGTGCGATCCACTGGTCTACGAAGATGAAACACAGTGTGGCAAGGACAAAACTTATTGCCGAGCATATAAGGGCGATTTTTTGTGAATTATTCTGCATGGTATACTCCCGTTGTCAGACCGGACGTTTTTCCGGAACGAATATGGATTAAGATTTCTGAAAGTAATAATATCAGAGAATATTTTTTTAATCAAGATAATGATAAACTTATATTGAGGGAAAAAGAATGCAGCTTACGGACAGAGTTATTAAAGAGACGAAGGAAATTAACAAACGTAAGGCTAAAGCCGCAGAGATACAGATAAATCCCGAGGAAGACGAAGAAACTCTGACTTATATGCCGCGACCGGCATTTAAGTATCTGAATGAGGACAAGGGAGCTTTCGCAAATTCGGATGAAAACTCGATAAACACCGCGAAGAGCGTATTTGACAAAACCGCGGTTTTCAGGGTATCGAAATAATCTTTTGTTTTGGAGGAGAGTAAGTTTTGGCTACGGATAATACACAGGAGACTTCAGAAAAAACAGTTCCTTTCCAGAGTTACGACGAGTATATGAAGCACATCTTTGACTGCGTCAACAGATGTTTAAACGTCTATCTCGAGGGCATGAAGTCTACCTTTTCAAACGGTCAGGGCGGATATAAGAACGTACTCTATCCGGACCTGGAGATAGCCAGTGATGCCGCACTTGAACATGTCATGAAGTTCGAGAGAGACAAGGCTTCTTCGGGAGAAGAGGAGGCTGCGGTCGAGGATTCTTCTGCTTCGGAGGAGGACGAACTCTTCGGAATAGATGAGGAGCTTGCCGAGCTGCTCGGAGCATTCGGAGTCGATGATGAGGAAGAGGAAGAGACTTCACTGTTCGACAAAGAAGAAGGTTCACAGGCAGCGTCCGATGATACGTCGGCAGGCGGCGTGGCGGACAGGATAGTCGAAATACAGAAAAGGGCAAAGGCAGCATCGGAGGCGGGAATCGAGATGCCGTTTTACGATCTCTGCGTAAAAATGGAATTCGATCCCTTTACAATATTCTGTCTGGCCTGCGGAATCCTCTCATCCACTCAGACGGATTATGCGGGAATTTTCCAGATTGTCAATGAAAACGGCGGACTCTCGTCACCTACGATCGAGTCGGCCGGACGACTGTATTATGGGAATACCTATTCCATCACCGGTGCTTACGGTGATATGTCGGTTTGCTTAGAGCAGCTTCTGCCTGTACTGGATCTTAGAGTTATACCTTCAATGCCTTTCTCTACGGCGGTTTCACCCGATAAGAGAATAATCGATTTCCTGTTCGGCAGGGATAGGATGAAGATAGATGAGAATTATGTAAGATTCATGAGAATGCTTACCAAGGATGGAGAGGAGCTGGATGAGATCCTCTGCAACGGAAATGTCCTGGAAGCTATGAAGATAGCTTATTCCGATGGCAGCAGACTTTTCTCTTATCACGGTGATGAGGGAAGCGGCCGTAAGTTCTTCATACGCAAATTCTGTCAGGAAAGAAATTTAAGAGCTATTACGGTTAACTGTAAAAAGCTCTTTGTATATGATTATTCCTATGTTGAAAAGGCAATATGGGCTGTGACGCGAGAGTGCATTTTAACGCAGGCCTGCTGCGTTCTTGAGGAGCTTCAGTACAGGGAAGAGGAAAAAGAAAAATTCTTCGGATATATGGATCTTTTCTTTACAAAGCTCACCGAAAAAGGAATTACGGTTTTTGCCAATTCCAAGGAAGATATCAAATTCAAGGAGATCACAAAGGAGACGATCACCCTTTTGGAGCTTCCGCCTCCGGATATCGACGGACGTGTTGCCTGCTGGAATTACTATTCCAAGGGATTTGATTTTGGGGATGATGTGGATTTCTTTGAGATGGCTACAAAATTCCTGTTTACCCCCGGAAAGATTAGAGACGCGGTCCATTATGGAAAGACTCTTGCCGTTATGGATCAGAAAACAGAGATAAGCAGAGCACTCCTTTTCAAGAGCTGTAACGCACAGATGTCTTCAGAGCTATCACAGAAGGCTACGAGAGTTGAGGCAAAGTTCGGTTTTGAAGACATCGTTATGAATGCCGACCAGAGAGAGGCAATCGGACACGCCATCGAGCAGATGAACAACAAAAAACAGGTCTATGAGGATTGGAATTACATGAAGAAATATCCTTATGGACGCGGACTTACGGTTCTTCTTTACGGCGCTCCCGGTACCGGTAAATCCATGATGGCGCAGGTACTTGCACACGAGCTGAATCTTGAACTCTACAGAGTTGATATTTCTAAAGTTGTAGATAAGTATGTCGGTGAAACGGAAAAATCCCTTTCGATGATATTCAGGGAGGCAAAAAAGTGTAATGTCGTTCTGTTCTTCGACGAGTGCGATACCATATTTGCGAAGCGTGCCGATGACGGCGGTTCAAACCAGGCTTCGGCCAATAACAAGACCGCACTCCTTTTACAGGAAATGGAAGCATACGACGGTGTATGCGTACTGGCTACAAACTATAAGCACAACATCGATCCGGCTTTCTTCAGAAGAATGAAATACATCGTAGAATTCCAGTTCCCCAACGTGGATACACGTGAGATGCTTTGGACGACTACGGTTCCAAAGACAACTCCGTTAGGGGAGGATGTGGATTTCAGGTTTATTGCCGAGAAGTTTGAGTTTGCCGGAGGTAATATCAAGAACTGCGTACTTAATGCAGCCTTCCTTGCGGCAGAGGATGAGACAGCTGAGGGTAAGGTCTGCATGAGGCATTATCTCAAAGCGATCCAGTATGAGTTCGTTAAGGTCGGTCGTGTATTTACCCGTGCGGACTTTGAGCCTTATGCGGATATGATATTCGGAGAGGAAACAGTGGATTTTTAAAATTCGGTTAGTGAATCACAATGGATAATAAAGAGAAAAAAAGTATTGGTTTTAAAGATTTTTGGACTAAAAGAAAGTACAAGAGCGGAAGGCTTATTCTGATCGGGATACTGATCATTATCATCTGCGCAGCTGTTGTCATCCCACAGGCAAGATTTCTTTCCGAGAGAGCGAAATACCAGTATTCCTCTGTAAGTGAAATGGCATACGGAAACGGTGAACATACTCTCGTTATCGATAACGGAAAGAAGACGGTTCTCCTTGTTGACAGTGACAGCACTTTGTTGAAAAGGATCGAAGGAGGAATAGAGAGGGGGTCTTTCTTCTATGCCTGCTATGCGGCAGAGGGAGAAGACGGAAGTATTTATATAGCTGATATCATCTCGGGAAACAGGGGAAACCTCATCGACAAAGAGAGAATCATCCGTATAGACTCTCTTAAAACTAAGGTAGTGTATGAGGTTGACTACACGGAAATTCCCGAGGAGGAGACACCTCTTCAGTACGGAAGGATCCTTGAACTCAGATCATATAAGGGGAAAATATATTTCATTTATGCCGATAACGAGAAGGCATCGGTATACAGGCTTGACGGGGACGAAGCTGCGCTGATAAGGGAAACCCCGATTTCGGGAAGACTTAACGATGCCGCATATGATGTCAGCACGGATACCATCGTTCTCTCATACAGAACAGGAGAACTGGAGCTGATTTATTCCGATGGTTCCGTTGTTGATGCTAATGCGCTGGAGCGTCAGATTCCTTTCGATGTGATTGCCGAGGAAGGAATGGTTTATTACACGGAGGTTATCGGAAAGACTGTTTGCGGCTTTTCTATCGATGCACCCGAAGAGGTCTATACTGTTACGGAATATGACGGAACCTTATACAAGCTTGATTATTCCGCAGACCGCGGAGAGATACTCGCCACGGATTATTACGGATATACGACTCTTCCTGCAATCGGGAGCGATGTGGAACCGGAGTATTTTGAGGAGCTCAGAGTTTCATATCTGTGGCGTGAGATACTTGTCTGGGCCTTTTTGATAATCGGAGCATTAGCTGCAATTGCTCTTTTGATAAAAGCTCTTTCAAAGTTCGTTTCATACCTTATGAAGAACGAACAGGGACTTCGAATCACTTTTATTATACTTGCTTGCATTGCAGTTGCAGCCATCATTTCGTATACACTGCTCAAAAAGGTATTGAGCGACAATATTTCGGCCAGTGAGGAGAAGGTCACATATTTTGCGGATATCCTTCTCAATTATATCGACGGTGACAGCATTGACGAGATCACCAGTCCGGCTGATTACGGCGGAGAACGCTTTAACGAGATCAAGGCACCGCTAGATGCCAAGATCAAGGAAAGCTACGAAAACGGAGACTATTATTATTACATTGTCTACAAGACTGAGGGAATATCACTCACGAACGTAATGGACTTCGAAGAGGCATATACCTGCTTTACTCCCTTGTATGGAGCGGACGAGGAACCGTACTGCGGAGTGCTTGAGGATGGAGAAAGGGTAATATATTCCGAAAACAGCGCATACGGTGCGTGGACCTTCGTACTTCTGCCAATCTATGACGCTAACGGAAACATTATTGCGGAGCTTGAAGTAGGACAGAGCCTCGATCAGATAAACAGAGAGCAGAATGCTCTGATAAAAGAGATAATCATCAATTCGGGTATATCCACGATAGTTATCGCAATGCTTCTTCTGGAGGTTACCTTCCTGCTTAGCTTTACGGAACGCAGGCGCAAGGTTCCTCTGTTTGATCAGGACCCCACGGATAAGGTTGCGGTCCGCACCATGATGTTTTTATCATATCTGATGGACTCGATGCAGGATGCCTTTATAGTAATTCTGTGTACGCAGCTTTACAACGGTGGCCTGCCTTTTTCAGACGGAGTCGCTGTCGCACTGCCGATGTCCGGTCAGCTCTTTATGATGGCTCTTGCCTCATTCTTTGTCGGAAGGCTTACAGAAAAGGTCGGAACAAAGAATACCATGATCACCGGTGTCATACTTCAGATGGCAGGCTGTATTGTCTGTCTTGTGATGGGTAACTACACGGGAATACTTATCGGAAAGCTTCTGATCGGCGCAGGCATGGGAACGATATATGTAAGCTGCAATACCGTTGCAGCCATGGGTTCAACAGCCGAGAAGGCAGGAGAAGCATTTGCGGGCGTATCTGCAGGTACTCTTTCGGGACTTACGATAGGAGCAGGACTTTCATCGGTACTTCTCTCAATCGGAGGATGGAAGCTGATCTATGGAAGCGGTATCGGAATCATGGCGGTTGCACTTTTGATTGCATTCTTCTCAGGAGATGCAAGACCTTCGAAGACGGGAGATATCACGACTAAGAAGGATATAAATCTTATCAAGTTCCTTTTCAACCCGAGGGTTATGCCGTTCTTCCTGATGATACTGGTTCCCTTCATGATCTCGCTTTCGTTCAGGGAATACTTCTTCCCGCTTGTCGCATCGGAAAGCGGGCTCGGCGAAGCACAGATCGGACAGATCTACCTGCTCTGCGGAATGGGAGTATTGTATTTAGGACCTGTTATCTCGGGTTGGATACTCAAAAAGCTTGGAGCATACTGGAGCATATTGGTCGCAAGTCTCGGAATGGTAGCGGCAATGGTGCTCTATGTAATACATCCTTCGTTTGTCAGCGTTATCATAGGCGTTATTGTACTTTCGCTTGTGATCTCGTTTGCTTATACCTGTCAGTATACTTATTTCGAGCTTTTGCCGGAATGTACTCTTTACGGAAGCGGAAATGCTATGGGAGTGTACTCGGTATTTGAGAGTGCCGGACAGACCCTCGGTCCTATCGCTTATGGTTTCTTCCTCGGGCTTGGGTACAGGCAGGGAATAATGAATGCGATGCTCATTCTTATCGCACTTGCACTTATATTCTTCCTGATCTCAAGATCCACTGCGAAACTGTTCAGGTAGAGAAGGAGTTTTCAAATGGAGTATTCAAACATTACTTCCGATGATATTCCTCAGATCATTGAATGTACGCAGAAATATCTTACTGACGGAGAGGAGATCAAAGAAGAGATCGAACTCAGCGCCGAGGAGGAAAACTACTTCGGCGTTAAGGCCACGGAGGGCGGGGAACTTATCGGCTTTCTTACGATAAAAAAGGGGATTCAGTTTACCTGTCCCCATCCGTATCTCGAAAGAGAGATAAGAAAAGCGGCAAACAGAAAGACGGTTTCTTTTGTCGATGGGATATGGGTTTGTAAGAATCACAGGGGGAAGGGAGTATCCGGGGAGCTGGCCCGGCGCACGAAAAAGCTTTTAAAGGATATCGGAGCCGAATATATCTTTATTGAGGAATGGATATATCCCGATGGGCATATTCCTGCAGAAAGGCTTCTCTCGTCTTATGGGGAACCGGTTTATGAAAAAGAGATTCCTATGTTTTACAGGGATATGGCTAAGTACGGAATGAAATGCCCGATATGCGGCGAAAACTGTAAGTGCGGAGCAAAAATAAAAATGTATAATGCGGAGGGTGCAGAATAATGTTCAAAAATAAAAAACTAGGAAACAGGATCTCAAGGCTTTTTACATTTTCATTTCTTGCTGTGGCGATCATTCTGTGCATCATAGTTTACATTGTTTTCAGAATGGTTTATCTGAGCTTCTATAATGCGCGGGCGAAGGATATTGTAAATATTGTCGCAGAGCAGGTGGACTGGGAGAGGTTTGAGCATTATGCCCTTACCGGCAAGGAAGATAAATACAGCGTTTCAATGCAGCAGTACATGGACAGCATAAAGAGTAGCTGCGGAGAGATCAGTTATCTCTATATCTTTATTCCAAATACCCCGGATTCCGACCATTTTACATATGTGATGGAGGCGGTAAGGGATGGCGATAACATGGCTGACATCGCCACCTGGGGAAAGACCTACAAGTATGAAACGGATGAATATGAATACCTTGTACCTGAT
>JAEEGL010070742.1_pt1 | contig 25543 bp, 22 predicted proteins | sample 9134231 | NCBI WGS metagenome assembly JAEEGL01 (sample SAMN16246548, study PRJNA631951) | gut metagenome | biome: gut microbiome; feature: rumen; material: fiber-attached | host: Bos | place: Iran: Karaj | collected 2018-10
ATAATAACCGTCCGCATTGACAAAGATGCAGGGATTGCGATGCAGTCTGAGACGGCTGGCACTGATCGCTTCGGAGATTTCTTCCAGCGTTCCCGGTCCGCCCGGCAATGCGATATAGGCATCGCCGAGTTCCAGCATCTTTTTTCTTCTTTCCGCCATGTCTGCGGTGACGATCAGTTCGTCCAGATCGTTTCTGTTCCGTCTGGCGCGAAGCATGAATTCCGGCATGACACCGATTATGCGGCCGCCGTTTTTTCTGACTGCCTCAGCCAGAATGTTCATCAGGCCAAGACGGGCACCGCCGTAGACCAGCGTGTGGCCGTGCCTGGCGATCCAGACACCGAGTTCTTCCGCCAGTCTGCCGTATTTTTCGTCGCTGCCGCAGGATGAGCCGAGATATACCGTGATTTTCATGTCTCCATTATAAAGAAAATCCTCCCTGTCCGGAAGGATTCGTCATTTTTTCAGGAGCCGCTGCCGTACGCCGGAGCGCTTTCTGTATAGGTCAGCCATTCACCGTCGCTCGGCAGCCAGTGTTCCTGATCGATACGGTACCAGGTATAGCCCTCGCCTTCCGCGATTTCAAATACCGGATAGGTCGTGCCCTCCAGGCTGTTGCCGTCCGAATCATAAGCGGTTCCGGCGCCTTTGCGGATATTCAGTTCCGACACGTTGACCTTGACGGAACCAAGCTGTTTTTCATTTGTGTTGGTGGCATACAGCGTGTAGATATTGATCTCTTCACCGGCTTCCAGGGCTTCCTTCAGGTTGAGGATGCCGTAGACACCGTTATATTTGACATAAGCACGGCCATGATTCAGTTCCGTGGCGTCGGTGAAGATGAAATCCGTCACTTCATTGCCCATCTCGTCGATGTAGCCCCAGCGGCCGTATTTCTTGACCGGCGCATAGCCGTCGGAGAAACTGCCGGCGCCATGATAGGACCAGCTGATCTGAGTGCCGGTATTGGCGAAGACAAAGGCGGTATCTTCGCTGGTAGCGATACGGTAATGTCCGTTGATATAGGTTCCTTCCACATAGGAGCCACGGGCTGTCACCGTGTCCATGATCACATTGCCGTAAACATCACAGAGCACATAGGACTGCGGATGGCACATCAGATCAACGACCGGCACGACCTGATTGGCCGGCAGTTCGCCGCCTTCATAAGGTTCGAACAGCCAGCCGTAAACCGGTGATTCCTCCGTATAGATCGGTGCGGCAATACCGAACTGCCCTTCCTGTATGCAGAAGAAGGCCTGCCGTCTATCATCAAAATAGGGATCGTAGGCAAACTGATCCAGCGTGGTCTCCGTGATTTCCTGATAGTCGCCGGAATAATAGAAGCCTTTATTGGCCGCCGTGTTGGCATAGCCGTAGACAAATGAGAAACTGCCGTCTTCGTTCTGCAGACGGGCCGGCTGTATACCCTGGGCATACGGCGTTGAATGCACATTCACGTCAGCCGGGCTGACTTCCTCGCCATTATAGTTGTAAATGCCGTTGCGGCCGCTCTTTTCCACGATGATGGCATCGGTGTCATAACCGCCGCCCAGCCAGTCCTGAGGATAGCCGATCCGCTCGAAATCGCCAAGTACATGCAGGGTTCCGAAACGCGGGCTTTCATACAAAACCTCCGTTTTCGGAAACGGCAGCATCGTCCTGGCTTTTTCGATATCCATACCCGGCTCGACGACCCAGAGCTTCAGGGTTTCTTCTTCAACTGTTTCCTCTTCTTCCACCGGCAGCGGTTTGACTTTCTTGTCACATCCAGCCAGCAGGAACACGGCCATCACCGCAAACATGATCCTTTTCATATCCGTACTTCCTTTTTGTTACACCTATTTTAACAGACTGCACAGCACAAAAGAACAGAATCTGCCCGGTTAAAAAACCGGTCCGTGGATTGGACCGGTCTTGTTGTCATCAATTCGTCTGTCAGTCGAGCACCCGGATACAGTTATAACCCTGGGAAATGGCATCAATGATCTTGCCGGGCCGTACATTGTCACCGATCTGAACGCATTCGAAACCGGCATCCGTGATTTCATCATAAAGCTTGTGAGAAGCCCGGTACCCGGCCGCGAAAACGACAGAATCACAGGGAATCTCGCATACTTCGTCATTGATCACCGCTTTGACTCTGTCCGGCAGAATCTCACTCAGGCGGGCGCCGCAGCGGATATCAATACCGGAATGGTTCACCAGATAACGCAGGTTCTGCTCGTTGGCGACAAACGATCCGCCTCTTGCCATAATACGGTCCATCATTTCCACGATGGTGACCTTTTTCCCTTTGCGGCTCAGGTCGCAGGCCAGTTCGCAGCCGACGTCACCGCCACCGATGACGACGACGTTTTCACCAACCTGCTGTTTGCCAAGCAATACCGGTATAGCCATGCATACATGAGGCAGGTCAGCCCCCGGGACCGGAATGCGGATCGGATCCGCGCCGGCCGCCACGACCGTGAAATCAGGATTAAAGGCCTGCACGTCCGCCAGCGTTGCGGTTTTGCCCAGCTCCGTCCGGATATTGTATTTTCTGACCTGACGGCTCAGATATTCCACCTGGGCTTTGACATCCGCCTTGAAATCAGGCGCACCGGCAGCCGCCATGGCACCGCCCAGCCAGTCATTCTTTTCCCAAAGGGTCACATCAAAGCCGCGCTGCGCTGCCGTAATCGCCGCCTTCATACCGCCGGGGCCGGCACCGATGACAAGAATCCGTTTCTTTTCTTCAGCCGGCCGCAGTACATATTCATTTTCATGCATGGAAACCGGATTGACCGCGCACGGTCTTGCCCAGCCCTTCATGGAGTTGAAATGGCATTCGCCGCAGCCGATGCAGGGGTTGATTTCGTCGAGCTGTCCCTTTTTCACTTTATTAGCCCAGTGCGGATCGGCAATCAGACCGTGGCCGATGGCGATCAGATCCACCTTGCCATCCTGCAGTGCTTTTTCCGCTTCATCCGGGTGATTCAGTTTGCCATGAGCCATCAGCGGCATATCACCGATCACGGCACGGATCGCATCAGCCGCTTCCAGATCGAAGCCAACCGGCTGATAGACGCTGCTGACCATGCGCCAGCGGCAGGAATACGCGCCGCGGCCATAATGGATCAGATCGACAAGGTGTGAATCGGCCAGCGTTCTGGCAATTTCAAGACCCTCCGCCAGCGGTCTTTCCGGATCATCCACACTGTCCAGCGTCATCTTTACCGCGATCGGATAGTCCCTGCCGCAGGCTTCGCGGACTTCCCGGATGATTTCCATCATAAAGCGCATGCGGTTTTCCAGGCTGCCGCCGTATTCATCCGTACGGTGATTCCAGCGTGAGGAATTGAACTGATCGATCAGATATCCGCCATAGGCATGGATTTCAATGATATCGACACCGGCATTCTTCGCCATTTTCGCTGACTCACCCATTGCCTTGACCAGCCGCTTCACGCCGTCGGTCGGCAGTTCACGGCAGATCAGATCAGGATTGTAATAATTCGGACAGGGGCTTGCGGAATACGGCGGTGTTTTCGGATCGATCCAGTTCATCCGGCCGATACCCGGTGAGAGCTGGATACCGAATTTGGCACCGTAACTGTGCACTTCCTCCGCCACTCTGTGCAGCATGTAAACATCCTTGATGCTGGTCAGTTTCTGACAGGGGGCAGGTTCGAATTCTTCGCTGCAGACGACCGCACCGGTCAGGACGAGGCCGCAGCCTCCCTTTGCCCTCTCGCCGTAATAATAAACATCATGCATGTTGAAATTGTAAGTATGATCCGTGGTGGTTCCCATCGGGGCGAGAACGATCCTGTTCTTCAGCTGCAGAGAACCGATATTGATACGTTCAAACAGTTTCATGGAAGACTCCTTCTTATCATCTGATTTCATCATAACAAAGTGAAATAACAGAAAAAACAACAATTCTATACAAATGAAAAAGACTGTCCGATGACAGTCTCATACGCGTCATTTCCGGCTGTGCATTCAGCCGTTTTTCTTTTCGTTTGCTTTTTTCGCTTCGCGGTAGATACGCGCGTTTTCTTCCTTTTCTTTCTTTTCCTGCCGCTGCTGCTCTTCCAGCTGTTCTTTCAAAGCTGCCTCGCGGGCGGCCTGCACACCGATCTCATGCGCTTTTTCAGCCGTCAGAGAGAATGGATCGGCAACCGCGAAAAGGGCGATCAGCACACCGATCAGAAGGAAGATGCCGGACATCAGATTCATGAACATCAATGCGCCGACAACAGCCGCGACGACGACCACATACAGTACGGCCATGATAAGATCCGTTTTATTCTGGCTCTGCTGATATGCATGGTAATGATTGAGCGCATAGCTGAATATGAAGGAGCCTCCTACCCAGCCGGCTGCCAGCAGTAATACTTTTAAGACGATATCCATAACGACCTCCTGAAAAACACTCTTCTGATTATACCAACGGAGGCGTTTTCAGGCAACTATCCAAGCAGCTGTGACAGTAAATCTCCCAGTGACGCCAGGTTTCCGGATGCCTTCTCGCACAGGGTGAAGATGACTTTCTTTTCCAGGGCGTTGCATTTGCGGTAGTTCTTGATCAGTGTTTTTTCCGCCGCGGAAAGCTTCATCGTATTGGAAGATGTCGTCGTCTTCTTCTTTGTCGTGGTCTTTTTGGAAGCAGTGGTGCCGGTCTTCTTTTTGGCAGCTGTCTTCTTCGAACTCGTTGTGGCGGTTTTCTTTTTTGCGGCTCTGGTAATCTCTTCCATATGTTTTTCTCCTGTCAGATGTTTATGATGATCATTTGTAAAAAAGCACATCACGGGATGTGCTTTCAGCTATACCTCTCAGAAACCGAAATAGAGAATCGGGAAGCACCACAGGACATATAACGCCTGCTGGGAAATATCTTCTTCCGCTTCCGTATCGTATACCGTTTCGTAGGTTTCACGGCCAACCTGGCGGGTATCTTTGGCACGGATCCGGCCGATCGTCGCCAGTGTGCGGTCACCCTTTTTAAAGGCGAAGGCAGAACGGCTCTGACGGACTACGTCGACTTCCTCATCCGGAAAACGCAGCGTAAACGATTCATCCTCATTCCAGCAGATTTCGACAAATGTCTGATCACTGTCACGGTATTTGACGATTCTTCTTGTCACACCCGGGATCAGAGTGGTTTCCGGATCAAAATCACTCTTCAGATGAATGTTGGCAACATCGATATATGTAACGATGGAAGGCTCTCTTTTGATATATGCCTTCAGACAGATCTCATCATTGAGAAACGTTGCACATTCGATAATATCTCTGCGGGTATTTTTATAAATCGGATAAATGTGCATCAGTATACCTCTTGCGTTTTATTCCGCGTCACGGTTCATTTCGATAATGCCCGACAGTTTCATGGAAGCCGGCGAGCAGAGGATCAGGTTGTGGCCGACTTTTTCAATCCGGCCGTTCAGTGCGTAGACAACACCGGTCAGGAAATCGATCGTTCTCTGTGCATAGTCCTTCGACAGACGGTGCAGGTTGACGGCGGCCGCACTGCCGGCTTTGATCTTGTCGGCGATCATTGTCGCTTCATCAAACGTACGCGGTTCGAACAGAGCGATCGCTCCGCCGACGGCAGCTGTAGCTGCGGCGGCCGGTGCAGCGGCTGCTGTCACGACCGGCTGTGTATCTTCAATATCTTCTGCTGTAGCAAACATGTCTTTCCAGCCCATATAATCACCTCACATTAACTAAACTATATTTTATCAGAAATCATGACAATAATGCATGCAATCCACGCGGTTTAGAGATCCATCCCGTTCAGGGCGTCCCGCAGGGCTTTCAGTTCTTCCTTGTTCAGGGTGATACCCTTGCCCATCCGGGCTTCTTCATCATGATAGTCTGTCCAGTTGCGGATGTCGTAAACCGCATTGGCGCCGTTATAGGAAATCAGGGACAGTTCCTTGCTGTAGATGCGGCCGCGGGCACCTTCGTAAGAAGAAAGCGTCGCGATCTCTTCCTCGATCTCGTAGGTAAACTCGCGCGGCATATTACTTCTTGGCTCCCATCAGGATGTTGATCAGGTCAAACATCGATCCGACATTGACCGTACCGTTGCTGTTGGTCGGACTGGAGCCGAGGAACTGGTTCAGCGCCTGATTATTGGCAGCGGAGCTGGCAGATGAGTTGGCCGAAGGAGCTTCGGTGAACAGCGGCTGATTGAGAACCGCGCTGTTCTGCATCTGCGAGGAAGAAGACTGGCTCTGGCTCTGCTGACCGGAAAGCAGCTGGCTGAACAGGCCGCCCTGCGGCTGCTGGGTCTGCTGTTGCTGAGCTGGCTGGTTTGCAACGATCTGGCCGAACAGCGAACCAAGCAGATCACTCATTGTCTGAGCCTGCGGCTGCTGGGCCTGCTGAGCCTGCTGCTGAGCCTGCAGGGACTGCTGCTGGGCCTGCTGGGTCTGCTGCTGCGCCATCAGAGTCTGCAGGAGCGCATTCAGCTGCTCATTGCTGCTCTGCTGGGTCTGCTGAGCCTGCTGCGGTGTGCCGAAAAGGCTGGAGAACAGCGACGGTGTCTGCTGTTGCTGGGCCGGCTGCTGCGCCGGCTGGGCACCGAGCAGCTGTGAGAACAGGGATGCCGGGCTGGCCGTCTGTGTCTGCTGCTGGGAGCCGCCCAGAAGTGTGCTGAGCAGACTGCTGGAAGTCTGGGAAGAAGCCTGGGAAGACTGGCTGCTGCCGTTCATCAGGGTAATCAGGGCCAGCAGATCCTTGATATCCAGCTTACCGTCCAGCAATGCGCCGATCGCATCGGTTTTCTTGCCTCTTTCCACGGATGTGAAGCCGCCGGTCTGTTCCAGCAGCTGGGCACCGTCGATCTGGCCGTCCGCGCACAGATAAAGTTTCATGACATTGTTATCATTGACCTCACGGACAACTTCCTGCAGATCCTCGTCACTGAGGGATTCGTCATTCAGGACGGAACGGATGACTTCTTTTTCATCGCCTTTCAGCAGGTCATTCATGGCCGCCGGGTTCTCTTCGAAAGCATGAAATACTCTTGTTACATTATCATTTGTATTTGTCATAATCATATTCTCCTGGTTCTATTATACGTTAATTAGAGCTCTGCGCCACGCATTTCCATCGTGTGCTATCATTAGAACATGGAAATTATAATCGCTGATGAATACCGCCGGGAAGAACTGATGCACCGGCTGAAAAGCAGACTCGGTCTGCAGATCATATCATTCTCTGCCCTGCTGGATCCCAAAGCGGACCAATCCGCTTTTCTGCAGCTTTTTCAATGTGCCGCGCTGATCCGCAGTCATGCGGAAGAACTGCATTTTTACAAAGAGATGCTGACTTATCCCGTCTTTTTTCAGGAACTGCTTTCCTTCGGAAAAGAATGTGCCGAATGGGGCATCACGGCAGACGATCTGCCGGCTCGCGACGGCAGTGAAGAAGAACTGAAAAAACTGCTCGGCTGGATCCTTGCCATGGATCTGCCGGAAAAGAAACAATACGCGGAAGCGGATGCGCGGCTGAAGGAAATCGCCGCCATGGAAAACATCCGGATCCTTCCCGGTTTTGAAAGCAGCTGTGCCCGCTACAGCCTGCTGCGGAAACTGCAGGAAAAAGGTGTTCCCGTCATAAAGGAAGATCCCGTGCAGCCGCGCGGCTATCTCCGCCATGCCCTTTCCCTGCGCCAGGAAGCGGAAGCCGTCGCCCAGGATATCTGCCGCCGGCAGAAGCCCTGTCTTGTCATTCTGTGTTCACCCAAAACACAGACGCCGCTGGTTCGGCAGGTGTTCAGCCGCTATGGCATTCCGGTTTCCTTTGTCAGCGAATCATCCTTCACACGTGTGCAGAATGCCTTTTTTCAGGCTGTATCGTTCATGCTGGAAAAAGACGCTTCCCATCTGCTGGATGTTTTCGCCTCCGGCCTGCTTGCCCCGTGTGAAGGTAAACTGCTCGCTTATCTGCGGCAGGTCATGACTGACACCGAGGCACCGACCGTCGCTGTCCGTTATGCCGGGATCCTTTCAAAGATCCATTCGCGGGAAGATGACACGGTCATGAAAAACCGGGAACTCATTTCCTTTCAGATACTGGATCAGCAGGCTGCTGCTTATTTTGAAGAAATTGACGAACCGCTGCAGAAAATGCTGAAAGCGGAAGAACCGCAGGAGATCCTGACGACCGCGTATGAGATCCTCGCTGTTTCACCTCTTTTGGCAAATGAAGACGATACAAATGCCGGCATGCAGATCAGGAAAATGCTGATGGAAGTGCTGCCTTATATCAGAAACCGGGAAGACGTCATGTTTACAGCCCGCTGCGTTCTGTCTGTTTCGGCCTCTGTATCTTCTTCCCTTTCGCCTTTCTGCATGGTTACCGATCTGCATCATCCGCTGAACCGGCGCAGCGTTTCGTATGTACTTGGCTGCTGCGGCCGTGACTATCCCGGCTTCAAAGCCAGAAACGGACTGTTTGACGAAGATTATGTCAAAGAGATTTCCACCTTTCCTGCTTTATCAAAACGGGAAAAAGTCTATCGTGACCAGCTGGCATGGGTACATAACAGCGCCGAAGAAGAAATCTATTATTCTTATGCGACCAATGATTATGAAGGCAGACAGCTGATGCCGGCTTTTGATCTGGGAACTCTGAATCTTTCCAAAGACGAAAGATGGCCGCTGCTGTCCGTTTCCCAGAACCGTTTTACGCACCATCGTCTGAGCAAGGAGACCGCCCAGGCTCTGTTTACAAAAACGGATCAGAAAGGCAGTTATATCCGCGGATCGGTCAGTTCCATTGAAGCCTGGTTCGGCTGTCCATACCGTTACTTTATCGCTTCCGGCCTTTATGCCCGCAAGGAACAGATTCCCTCCGTCGATGCCGCTCACATCGGCACGATCCAGCACGCGGTCATGGAAAACGCATTGAACGAAGCCGGTGAAAACTATGCCGAATGGCTCACCGAAGAACATATCGACGAACTGATCGCGCCTTATTTTGAAGCGCTGGAAGTCATCGAACCGCATCATGAAAACCTTATCCGCATCAGCCGGAAACGGATGCTGAAATCGCTGTGCAGGAGTGTCGCTTTCCTGAAAGAATACGAAGCCTGCACGACCTTCCGGCCGGCCTGTGCCGAGAAGCATTTTGATCAGATGGACATTTCCGAACATGTGCGTCTGAACGGCACCATTGACCGCATCAATCTTGACCGTGTCAATTCCCTTCTGGAGATCATGGATTATAAATCATCCGCCAAAAACCTGACCGTCGCCAAAGTCCAGGAAGGTCTGCAGCTGCAGCTGTTATCCTACCTGATGACTGCTCTGCGGCTGTACCAGGATCATCAGGCGGGCGGCGCCTATTATTTCAGCATGAAGGAAGAAAATATCAGCAATGAAAAAGAACTGCGGGCCGCCTTTGTCGAGCGGCGTAAGTTCACTGTCATGGAAAACGACTTCCAGGAAGACAGTGAGAAGATCCGCAGTCTGGTCCGTGACAGCCGCCGCCTGCAGGGCTGGGCTCTGACCGACCGAACAGACGCCATTGACCGCGACGGCGATCATGTGGCTTCTTTAAAAACGGTCTATGATCCGGCCGCCGTGGAGGAATGCCTGCAGGTGCTGTATGAATACTTCTGGCAGAATCTGCTGCGCAACGAGGAAAGTCAGGACATGCCTGTCGGTATTTCACTTGCGCCGATCGAAGGTGCCTGCACCTTCTGCGATTACGCGGCGGTCTGCCGTTTCCATGGCGATAACAGAGATCCCGTGAAGATCTATGAGAAAGATCTGAAACCGGCAAAGGAGGCAAAAGCATGAAAGTCGAACTGGCAGGCAGTGACCGCTATCAGCAGCAGGTCATCATGGAACTGGGCAAGAAGAACATTCTCGTGTCCGCCTCGGCCGGCGCCGGCAAGACAAAGGTGCTTGTCACCCGGATCATGAAGCGCATCGTCGAAGACCATGTCGATCTGGAGCGTATCGTGGCTCTGACCTTTACCGCCGCGGCAGCGGAAGAAATGAAAAACCGTCTGGCAGCCGAACTGCACGCTATGCGGGCCAGAACGGAAAATGCCGAAGAACAGGCCTATCTGGAAAAACAGATCACATCGCTGGTCAATGCGGAAATCACGACAATTGACTCCTACTGCCTCAACATCATTAAAAAGTATTACAACGTGATCGGTCTGGATCCGGCCGTGACCGGCAATATTCTCAGTGAAGGAAAGAATGAACTGCTGCAGAGGCAGGCCTATGAAGCCGCTCTGCAGGAAATGCATGCGGACGATCCGGATGGCCTGCTGCGGCTGACTGTCTGGTTCTCCCAGCGCAGCGAAGACTTCGATACGCTCTATGAAATCATCGACACGGTACGCCGTCATGCGGATGCCGCCGCCGATCCCGACAGCTGGTATGAGCAGGCTGCCGCGATGTATGTCCCCTTCACGTCCCTGAAACAGCTTCCTGCCGCCGTGAAGGATACCTGGTTTGCCATGCTGGAAGAGAAGTGCCGGGATATCAGCACGGCACTGCAGAATGGTCTGGAGCGCCTGGCTTTCCTGGACGGTGATGACAAGATCACCGAGCCAATGCTGTATGGCGTTCTCAATCCCGTCAAGGACGCGATGCGGCTGGCGCAGGAACAGGATTACGAAGGATTCCGCGTCAAACTGCAGGAAGCGGCTGAAGTGAAGATTGCTAACTCAAAAGACCCGCAGATGGTCAGATGCCGGGACATCGTCTTCGCCCGCATCGATGAACTGCTGGCGATCTGTTATCCAAAGGAAGTATTTGCGTCCCGCTCAGGCAGGCAGGCGGAAATCGCGGCATTGCTGATCCGACTGGCCCGGCTTGTTTCCGCGCATTTTGAGCGCCGGAAGAAAGAAGAGGCATGTCTGAACTATTCCGACATGGAACGCTATGCGCTGAATATCCTGCGGGCCAATGACAATACAATTGCCAGACGTATCAGTTCCGGCATCGACGAGATCCTCGTGGATGAGTTCCAGGATACCAGTATTCTCCAGGATACGATCATCTCGCTGGCTGCCGGTAACAAAATGATTTTCCGGGTCGGTGACGTCAAGCAGTCCATTTACCGCTTCCGGCAGGCCCGGCCGCAGCTGATGCGTGATCTGATCTCGGATCAGGAAAGTATCAAAGCTTTTAACCTGCGTTATAATTACCGTTCTTCCCATCAGATCATCCGCTTCACCAATTTACTGTTTGAGAGGCTGATGAATATCGACGGCACACTGGATTCCTATCAGGATGAGGACCATGTGACAGCCGGTCTTGACAGACAGAAAACAGCCGGAGATGCCCGGGTCGAACTTGTTCTTCTGGAAAAACCGAAGCCAGAAGTCACAGCCAAAGGAAAACGCAAGGCTATGAAAGCATCCGAAGCCCGCTATATGAAATCCGCCTGGATCGCCTCCCGCATCCATGAAATGATGGCGGAAGATCCTTCCCTTTCCTATCATGACTTTGCGGTGCTGACCCGCAGCCATGGCGAACAGATCGCCCTGCGTTCCCAGTTTGACCGTTTCCGTATTCCCTATGACATCGATGCCCGGGAAGGCTTCTACCGCTCTGATCTTTGCCGTGACATTCTTGCCATGCTCAGATACATGCAGGATCCCGACGATGTCCTTTCCCTGCTGAGTGTGCTGACCAGTCCGATGTACCGCTTCAGCGACGAGCAGATCGCCGGAATGGTCCTTGCCAGCGGCAAAAAACTGATCGAAGCAGTCCGGATGCAGCATCCGGAGATCGCCGAACGTTTTGCATGTTTCAATCAGACCGCAAAGCGGAGCGGACCGCTCTTTCTGCTGCAGCAGATCATGACGGCAGATGCCGGCGGCAGACCGTTCTATGAAGCGCTTACCCGCAAGGACCAGGCCAACTTCGATTATCTGTTTGACAAAGTGACGAGCAGTGATATTCTGACGGTCAGTGAACTGATCGACGAAATCGATGCCGGCAGTGACGAAAAGTCTTCCGAAGCCGTGACTTCCGGAAAAGACGACGACGTCGTCACGGTGACAACGATTCACCACTCCAAAGGACTGCAGTATAAAATCGTTTTCCTCTGGGGAACATCGGCCAACCGGCGCAAATCACAGACAGCCGGCGTCATGGTGGATGACGTGCTTGGTCTGGGATTCAAGGATGTCGATCCGGAAACAAGGATCATTCTGCCGACCGTCCAGCGGCTGGCTGTGGAATGGCGTGATGACAAAGAAGATCTGGAAGAATACAACCGGCTTCTGTATGTCGCCGTGACAAGAGCAGAGGAACGGCTGATCATCGTTGACGACGCGGCGGCCGCCCAGGACACTCAGCCGCATATGGATCTGTCCGTTCTAGCCGATCGAAAAGGCATTACCGGACTGATCACTGCCGCTCTCGATCATGAGCCGGGCATCAACGAAAACGGTCTGTTCAAAGTCAGTACCGTCGTCTTTGACGAGGATGAGCTGATCAAGGGTGATCAGGAAGAAATTCTTCAGGAGGCGGTATCCCTGCCAAGATGGACCGGACCGGCTGACACACTGCCGGAAATCCTGACACCGAGTTCTCTGGAAAAAGCCAGCACTGCCAGAGACACATATACCCTGCCGCCGCTGAGTGAAACCGGCCGCGGTGCTTCCTACGGTACGCTGGTGCACGAACTGATGGCAGCTTTGCCGGATGATCGGGAATGGACAATGGAACTGCTCCGCCAGTACGCGGATCCTTCTCTTCCCGAATCCACCCTTCTTTCCGTCCGTAACTTCTATGAATCGGACCTGTATCAGACCGCAAAGAACATGGAGATTCACAAAGAATACCCGTTCTATTACGAGGATGATCAGATCCGTATCAACGGTATTATGGACTTCGCGGCGATCGGTAAAGATGAAATCATTCTGATCGATTTCAAGACGGACCGGGCTTCGGAAGAAGAAATCCGGGAAATGTATACCCCGCAGCTGAATACCTACCGCATGGTTCTTCAGCACTTCTTCCCCGGCCATGCTGTCACAGCATATGCGTGGTCATTCCACAACGGCAAAGCAATACAGATCAGCTGAAAGGTGCCTGCGGGCACCTTTTCATATGAAAAGGGAGGCATTTAGCCTCCCGTTGAATGTTACCTGTTTTTTCTGTTTTCCAGAACGGTGAGAATGACTTCCTTGATCTGTTTATAAGCTGCTTCGCCGTCCTCGTTGGTAACGACGTTGCGGAACAGCGGAGCCAGTTCCATTTCCATCTTGGCCTTGTTCAGACGTCTTGCGACAGATGCCTCGTCATCTTTGTAACGCTCCGTGATCTGCCGTTCAAGTTCTTCCTCACTGGCCGGCATGACAAAGAATGCCACGCTGTCAGGAATATTGAGTTTGATCGGGCCGACACCCTGGGCTTCGACTTCGATCAGGACATTCTTGCCTTTGGAAACCAGGAAATCGACCTGGGCTTTCGGCGTTCCGTAATAGTAGCCGTTGAATTCCGTATACTCAAGAAGCTCTTTGTTTTTCACAGATTCCGCGAACTGTTTATAGGAAACGAAGTAATAGTCTTTGCCGTCGACTTCGTTTTCCTTACGCGGCCGGGTCGTTTCAGAAATGGAAAAGAAGAGCTTCAGATCTTCGTCTGCCAGAAGCAGATCACGGATCTTGCCTTTTCCTACCGAACTGGCACCGGTCAGAATAACTACCAATCCTTTTGCCATATACACTATCTCCTGCTACTTACAGATTAACGCTCATACAGATGACATGCAACCATACGGCCGCCGACTTCGATCGGCTGCGGCATTTCCTTATGACATCTTTCGGTTGCCTTCGGACATCTGGTTGAGAACGGACATCCGGCCGGCGGATTGATCGGGCTGGGGATTTCCCCTTCCAGAAGAATACGCGACTTGGCCTTTGCTACATCAGGATCCGGAATCGGGATCGCTGACAGCAGCGCCGTTGTATACGGATGCAGCGGCCGGTGATAAACGTCGTCGCTCTTACCCATTTCCACCATGTGGCCAAGATACATGACACCGATCTTGTCGGAGATATGTTTGACCATGCTCAGGTCATGAGCGATGAACAGATAGGACAGTCCCATTTCTTTCTGAATATTTTCCAGCAGATTAATGACCTGGGCCTGAATCGATACGTCCAGAGCGGAAATCGGTTCGTCACAGACAATGAACTTCGGATTGACTGCCAGAGCTCTGGCAATACCGATACGCTGTCTCTGACCGCCGGAGAATTCAGCCGGATAACGGCGGATATGGTCCGGTTTCAGACCGACGATGCGGAGCAGTTCAACGACACGTTCTTCACGCTCGGCATCGGTGTTATAGATGTTGTGAATGATCATCGGTTCCTTGATGATTTCGCCGACGGTCATACGGGGATTCAATGACGCATAAGGATCCTGGAAGATCATCTGCATGTCTTTGCGGTAGGCTTTCAGTTCCGCCCCTTTCAGGTTGGCAATGTCTTTGCCCATGAACTCGATGCTGCCTTCGACCGGATCATACAGTTTGACAATGGTACGGCCAAGTGTCGTCTTGCCGCAGCCTGACTCACCGACCAGACCAAACGTTTCGTTCGGCATGACGTCGAAGGATACGTCGTCCACTGCCTTAACGATCTGCTTCTTGCTGAAAAGGCCTTTTGTCACATCAAAGTATGTCTTCAGATTACGTACACTTAAAATCGGTTTCTCACTCATTTTGTCACCGCCTTTTCATGGCACAGCCAGCATGCGCACTGATGGGTTTCCGTGAACTTTGTCACTTCCGGCTGATATTCCTTACATACCCGCAGAGCTTCCGTACAACGGTCGACAAACGGGCATCCCTTAGGAGGATTCAGCAGATCCGGCGGTGATCCGGGGATCGGTTCCAGTTCCTTATCGTCATCCTCATCCGGATTGGCAATGCAGTTCAGAAGACCCTTTGTATACGGGTGCTTCGGATCGTAGAAGATTTCCTTGTCGGTTCCGTTTTCCACGAGCTTGCCGCCGTACATAATGGCAATGCGGTCGCAGAGCTTGGCAACGACGCCAAGGTCATGGGTGATCATGATAACCGCGGAACCGCTGTTTTTCTTCAGTTCGTCGATCAGTTCGAGAACCTGAGCCTGAATCGTAACGTCCAGAGCAGTCGTCGGTTCGTCGGCAATGATCAGCTTTGGATTGTTGGCCAGGGCAATCGCGATGATAATACGCTGACGCATACCGCCGGAGAATTCAAACGGATACTGATTGATTCTCTTTTCCGGCGAAGGAATGCCGACCTTGCGCATCAGTTCAAGAGCGAGCTCATGAGCGTCTTTCTCGGAAACTTTGTTATGATTCATAATTGTTTCCGTCAGCTGATCGCCGATTTTCATGATCGGATTCAGGAACGTCATCGGATCCTGGAAAATCATGGCCATGGAATTTCCGCGGATATCCTTCATGGCGTCTTCGTATGTCTTTTTATTCGCAAAGTTTTCGGGAGCGATATCTTTGCCGTCAAAAGTGATACGTTTCGCGTTTACGATACCGTTATCTGCGAGCAGACCGATAATCGAATACATTGTCTGGCTTTTTCCCGAACCGGACTCACCAACGATTCCGAGAGCTTCGCCCTGTTCGACCGAAAAGGTAACATCTCTGACGGCATGTACCATTCCCTGATCGGTGGTAAAATCTGTCTTCAGATTTTCAACTTCAAGTAGTGCCATATGCTTCCACCTCTCTGTTTCCGTTTATACTTCCATACAGCTGATCATTTCCTGGGTGGACAGATCCGCCGTATTCCGTTTTTCACTGACTTTGCCTTCCGCCATAAACAGGCAGGAAGTGCATAGATTTTTCGCCGTTTCCGGCTCATGGGTAATCAGCAGGATTCCCATGTCTTCATGTTTTTGCAGTTCTTCGATCATCTGCTGTTTTGACAGCGGATCAAGAGCGGAGAACGGTTCGTCAAGAATGACCAGTTCCGGATCTTTGGCAAGCGCCGTCATGATCATGATCTTCTGCAGTTCACCGACAGATACTTCCTGCGGTGAAGACCGGCTGACTTTTTTCGGATCACCGATGCCTGCTTTTTCCAGAAAGGAAATGACTTTCTTTCTCCTTTCGAAGAAACCTTCCTCCGGAAACAACTCAGCGATATATGTGCCGATTTTTTCCGTCGGATCGAAGGCATCCTTCACATTCTGCATGACATATGCCATGCGCTTTCCTCTGATATCTTCAAAGGGATCGTTGTCCAGAAAATCAAGGCCGAGCTGTTTCGGGACATTGACGATTCCGTCAAAAGTCACCGTACCGTAATCACAGAACGTATCTGCTTTGAGAAATCCCATAATGGCATTGGCCAGGGTTGTCTTGCCACAGCCGGAATGTCCCATCAAAGCCGTCCGTTCGCCCTTTTCCATTTCCAGCGAAACACTTTTCAGAAGCCGGATGTCACCTTCTTCTTTTTCCGCGTGAATGGAAAGCTGTTCCACTTTCAGAAACGTCATAAATCAGCGGGAACGTTTCTTCGGGTCGAGAGCCTGATTCAGGCCGTCACCGATAAAGTTCAGAGCCAGCATGGTCAGACAGATCGCCGATACCGGCCATACCATCTGCAGCGGTGCTGAGAACAGCATGTTCTTGGCCTCATTGGCCATTGTTCCCCAGGAAGCCATCGGAATACTGATGCCGATACCTACGAAGGAAAGGAACGCTTCCGTGAAGATCGCACTCGGAACCATCAGGGTCGTGTTGACGATGATCGGACCGATGGAGTTTTTAACCAGGTGACGGAACAGGATACGCATGTCGCTGGCACCGAGAACTTTGGCAGCCAGAGCATATTCCTGTTCTTTCTGGGACATGACCTGAGCTCTGACCTGACGGGCCAGACCTACCCAGGAGGATATACAGATCGCTAACAGCACCGAGAACATGTTTGATCCGAAGATCAGCATGATCAGGATGACGTACAGCAGGGTCGGTACGGAATAGATGATATCGACGATACGCATCAGGATCATGTCAAATCTGCCGCCGATATAACCGCACATGCCGCCCCAGACGATACCGATAACCAGGTTGATCGCCGCTGCCGCGAAACCGACGGACAGCGAGATGCGGGCACCGTACATGATGCGGATGAAGATATCACGGCCGAACTTGTCCGTGCCGAACCAGTGGGCCGCACTTGGCAGAGCATTCGGATTCGCCAGATCCTGCGCTTCGTAGCTGTAGCGCGAGAACATCGGCATGAAGATCGCCATCAGGATCATGACGATGATGAAGACCAGACTGACCATGGCCAGTTTGTTCTTCTTGTACTGGAACCATACGTCCTGGAAATAGGAACGCGATTTCATAGCGATGAATTCATTGTTTTTCTCATCTTCCGGGAGTTTTTCAAAAGCATTCTCCGGCAGAACCATTTTTACTTCAGCTTCACTCATGCTTTCACCTCCTACTTCAGACGGATACGCGGATCGATCATCGCACTGATGATGTCCGTCAGGATATTGGCCAGAATGACCAGCGAACCGTACAGGACGGTCAGTGCCATGATCAGCGGATAGTCACGGCCGGATACACTGGCTACGAATTCGGAACCGATACCGGGAATCGTGAACAGGGATTCGACAACGAATGAACCTGTCAGCAGGGTCGCCAGCAGCGGACCTGCATAGGTAACGACCGGGATGATCGCGTTCTTCAGGGCGTGCTTGTAAACAGCCTTCTTATACGAAGTACCCTTACTGAGGGCAAGGATCATGTAGTCCTGTCTCAGTTCTTCGGAAAGGGAACTGCGGGTCAGACGCGAGATCATGGCAATCGGAGAAAGCGCCAGCGCCAGAGAAGGCATAATATAGTGCTTCCAGGATTTCAGACCCATGATTGGCAGAAGTTTCAGATTCACGCCGAGCAGATACATCAGGAACAGCGCGAACAGGAAGCTCGGTACACTGACACCGATCGTCGCCACAAAGGCAGACAGACCCTGGATCCAGGCCTTTTTGGAGAATGCCGATACGGCACCCAGCAGAATGCCGAGGACCATTGCCGTTACGAAGGCGGATAGACCGACCTTGGCAGTATACGGCAGACCGTTGGCGATGATCATTGTGATCGGAACACCTTTACGGGCTGTGGATGTGCCGAGCTGGCCGCTGAAGAAATTCTTCAGGTAGGTCATGTACTGGACATAGATCGGCTTGTCCAGCTGATACGCTTCGATGATCTGCTGTTTCGCTGCTGCCGAGAGACCCTGGGTTTCACCGGCAAACGGTGAACCGGGAATCATGTGCATCAGGAAAAAAGTAATCGTCATCAAGGCAAACAGTGTTGCCACACCCATCAGCAGTCGTTTTCCAATGTATTTGAGCATATGCATCCCTCTTTTCTTTCTGCAGAGTATATCTGCAGTCATTCTTCGTTTCTCTTCGTAAACAAGCGCCTGTCTTTGTTTACCAGGACAGACGAAGAACGGACTATAAGTCACACTCTTATACGAAATACTGAGAGGAGCGCCCGAAGACGTTCCTCTCAATATCAATCGTGCTTTACGCTTTCAGTTTAATGTTTGATTCCAAACTTAGTCCTTTGTGCAGCTCATGAAGTCCAGAGTTGCGATGTGCAGCTTGTAATCATGAACATTGGACTGAACCAGACCAGCCTGTGCGAACTGGAACAGCGGGAACTGCAGGACTTCTTCCTGAACCAGGTAATCTTCTGCCTTATGCAGAGCTTCTGCGAAAGCAACCGGGTCAGCAGCAACTGCCCAAGCATCATCGATCATTGAATCGAATACTTCCTGGTTAGGTGTATCCATCAGCGGTGTTACGAGGTTAACTGCTGTCCAGTTCTTCAGCATTGTCATAGCGGAGTCGTCTGTCTGCAGACCATAACGGCCGATTTCGATAGCGCCTTCGTCGATCTGGCTGTAGTATACGTTACCTTCGCAAGCGTCGAAGTCAACATCGACACATCCGAGAGCTGCCCACTGGCTCTGCAGTACTGTAGCAACATCCTCGTGGAAGCTGTTCTTGGAATACTTGTAAGTGATATGCAGCTTGTTGTTCTCATCATAGCCGGCTTCGTTCAGCAGTCTGACTGCTTCTTCCGGATCATAATGCAGATCATAGCCTTCCTTGTCTCTTTCTGTACGGAAGTCACCATCGACGCCCGGCAGACCGAACGGTACATAACCTTCAAGCAGCGGATACAGATCCGTGTTGCCGATTACGTTAACGATAGCTTCTTTATCCAGAGCGATGTACAGAGCCTTACGGACATTCTTGTCTTTCAGAGCTTCAGGACCTGTCGGACCGGAGTTGACGCACAGAGAATATGTGGACGGATACATCATGCTCCACAGATTTTCAGTACCGAGGTACTTTTCAACTGCTTCTGTCGGAACACTCAGAGCAACGTCGATGTCGCCGGATTCGAACTGAGCCATCTGGGCGTTCGGATCAGAAACGACCTGCCATACGAGTTTTTCCATCTTGACAGCGTCTTTGTTCCAGTAAGAATCGCTCTTAACAACAACAGCCTTGTCGTTCAGATCGATGGATTCCAGTGTGTAAGCACCGTTTGTCGGATAACCCGGTGTCAGTGCCCATACGGAATCATGCTGAGGAGTGTTTGTCGGAAGCGGAGAGAATACGCCGCCGCCGCATACGTTGAGGTCAAAGTACGGAACCGGAGTCTTCAGCTTGTAAACGAGTGTGTAGTCGTCAACTGCTTCAACACCGACACCACTGTGATCTTCTGTCAGACAGTCGAAGCTTGCGCCGACTTCAACAGCGTGGTTACGATATTCTTCAGCACCAACAATGTACTGGCACAGAGAACTTGTACGGAATGCATTTTCTGTACCATAGGACAGAGCACGCAGTACTGTGAAGACATAGTTTTCAGCCTTGATCGGCGTACCGTCTGTGAATACTGCATCTTTGCGGAGGTTGAATGTCCATTCCAGACCATCTTCGGAAATGCTGTACCCCTCAGCCAGATCCGGATGCGGCAGGTTGTCATCACCCAGTCTCAGAAGACCAGCGTAGATGGAGTCGATAACATATGCGTTATAGACAGTTGTGGACAATGCCGGATCCAGTGTGTCAAACTGCATCGCGATAGCGATTGTCAAGGTTGAAGAGTCGCTTGCCGGTGTGTCACCGCCTGTCGGCTGTGTTTCGCCGCCGCCGTTGCCGGAGCAGCCAACCAGGCCTAAAGCCAGTACACCGGAGAGCAAAAGAGATAATGACTTTTTCATAAGTTTCTTTCCCCTCTCTTATGTATAGGTGCATTATAAAAAATGTGAAAATACTGTGTCAATTCTTTTCAATGGTATTTTCACGTTTTTTTCTGTATTTATGAAAATTTTATATTTTTGTTACATTTGTGTTTGTTTCGTGAAAAAATGCCCGCTTGTATGCAGGCATTTCTCTTGAAATCCATTGCTGAGTGTGATTCAGAAAGCGTTTCCTTTGTCTTTGCCGTTGAGGCCGAAGAAGTCAAATGCCATCTGGATATCTCTTTCCCATACCCGCCATTCATGCGAGCCGGGGCCTTCCACCCATACCGCTTCAAAGCCGAGATCGGTGAGACGATCCCTCAGAGCGACGAAGTTTTCCGCCATCAGCGGATCTTCCGTACCGGTCGAGAAGAAGAATTTCGGCAAACCTTTCCTGTCGACGGCTTCGATCAGTTTGCGGTAAAGGTTGGAATAGGAAGCCAGATATTCATCCACGCTGTCATATCTGTGCATCTGGTTGTAGCGTCTCAGATCCATATGCATGACATCTTTCGGGTTGATCACTTCACTGCGCTTCTTGGCAAACAGCTTCTCCATTTCCTCCCTTTGGGCGTCATAGTTCCACGGGACAAAGGACAGCGACGCACAGCGGCTGAACTTGCGCGGATACTTCAGAGCGAATTTCAGAGCGCCGGCACCGCCCATGGACAGACCGGCAATGAAATTGTCCGCCCGCTTGCTGGAAGCCGGCAGCCAGTTGTAAACCAGCGGCATCAGTTCGTCAACAAGATAACGGTCGGCATCATAGCCCAGTGTGAAATTATCCCAGGCTTCATAGTCACTGTTGCCGACACCCGGCATGACGACGATCAGATCTTTTTCACAGGCATACAGTTCAATGTTGGATTTGCGGATCCAGTCACTGTAGCCGCCGAAGGTTCCGTGCAGAAGCCACAGCACTTTATATTTCTTGTCGCTGCCGTAGAACTGTTTCGGAGTCTTGGTACGGGGCTTGTCAGGCATAATGATGTAAACATCCTGATTACATCCCATGAATTCAGATTCAAAGTCAAGATGAATAAGTGCCATGATACTGTTCCTCCTTAAAAATCAATTGTATAAACAACGGTATCTTCCGTTGTATGATCCTTTTTAAACCCGAGATGCTCGAAGAAAGCTGCCGCGTCATTGCCTTTTTCCACCGGCGCGATAAAGCGGCTGATCTGCTGCTGTTTCGCGACATCCTGCAGAAGCCGGATGCCCGATGTGCCGTAACCGGTATGCCGGCGCTTCTTCTCCACCAGAACGTCAACGACATGTCCCTTCTCATTTTCGTCATAACGATAGGAAACCATGCCGGTGAAATCTTCACAGCCGTTACAGTAGATATAGGCAAAATACCTGTCTGAAGGATCCTGGCCGACCCACTGGTCATAGAATTCCTGCCATTTTTCTTCCGGGAACGGAATCGTGCCATGATGAAAAGCCATGGTTCCTTCATGTTCCAGCAGTTTTTTCCGGTATTTCATTTCCGCCAGTTCCGGTATGATCAGTCTCGCCATAAGTCCCCTCTTTTTTAACATTATATAATGCTGAAATTGACAAAATATACTGTTTTTCATAAAAAAAGACAGCGGCAGATTACTTCTGCTGCTGTCTGCATGAATGTCAGCTGATTTTGTTGCCGTCGATCAGTACGAGTTTGATCGTGGAGGAATTCTCCAGCGGTGAACCTTCGTAAACGACGATGTCAGCGTCTTTGCCCGCTTCCAGGGAACCGACTCTGTCAGCGATGCCGATATGTTCCGCCGGATTGATGGTGATTGCCTTGAGGGCTTCAAATTCATCCATGCCGGCCTTTACAGCAAGGCTTGCGCATAACGGCAGATACTGCTGCGGAATGACCGGTGCGTCGGTGATGATCGATACATGGCAGCCCTTCGCGGCGAGAATGCCCGGCGTTGTCCAGGATTTGTTCTGCAGTTCGAATTTGGACGCATGTGTCAGGGACGGGCCGACTGCCATCATGTAATCCGTTTCCGCCAGCTTGTCAGCGATCAGATGACCTTCCGTGACGTGTTCAAGTGTCAGATTGACATCAAATTCCTTGGCAAGACGGATCGCTGTCAGGATGTCATTTGCCTGATGGGCATGCATCTTGAGCGGAATTTCCTTCTTCAGGACCGGAATCATTGCCTCACATTTGAAATCGAATGCCGGCATCTTGGAAAGATCATCTCCGGCTGCTTCCTTCTTGGCAAGGTATTCCTTTGCCTTGAACATCATGTTGCGGACGACAGCCGCTGTGGACATACGGGCACTGTTGCCCTTGTCTCTGTAGCATCTCTTCGGGTTTTCACCAAGAGCGCCCTTCATGGCTACCGGATCCTTGATGATGGCATCATCGACGCAGCAGCCGGTCGTCTTGACAGCGATCCAGGTGCCGCCGATGGCATTGGAACTTCCCTGGCCGGTCGCAACTGTCGTGACACCGCCGAGAGCAGCGTGCTTGACACTTGGATCAAGCGGATTGTAGCTGTCGATGGCTCGAAGCTGCGGGGTGCAGATGTCATTCATTTCATTGTAGTCAGCACCTTCGAAACCGATACCGTAGCCGTCCAGTCCGAGATGGGAATGGGCATCGATGAAACCCGGATAGACATCGAGTCCGGATGCGTCGAAGACTTCGCCTTCTTCCGGCAGATCCGTGCCGATGGCCTTGATCTTTCCGTCTTCGATCAGAAGATCTGCTTTGTAGGGTTCTCTCTGAACCATGTCGTGAATCATTCCGTTTTTAATCAGCATCATATTCTCCTCACTCTTTCTTCAGATTGTTTGTTTCAGTTCATCAATGACTTCCTGCACGCCTTCGACAACATCTCTGACTGTTTCCTCACGGAACGGATTGTTCAGATCGACTGCCGCCAGCAGGTCGAAATAGCCAAGACTTCCGCCGAGACGGCAGAGCTTGAGGTAAGAATCCCATGCTTCCTTACGGTCTTTGCGCATTCTCAGGAAGAACTGCAGAGCGCACATCGCCGCCAGGGCATAGTCAACATAATAGAACGGATACAGGAAGATATGCTGTTTCTGCATCCAGAAACCGCCGCTTTCCAGGAATTCATTGCCGTCATAGCTGCGCCATGGCATGTACTTCTCTTCAATGTCTTTCCAGATCTTCCTGAGACCGTCGGCATCCGGCTGTTCGCCTTCGAAGACACGGTGCTGGAACTCGTCGACACTGACCAGGTAAGTAATTACTTCCAGGCTCTTGCACAGATGCTCATAGCGGTAGCGGTCGCCCTGTCCTTCCGGATAGAACAGACCATACCAGGGATCGGTGAAGAATTCCATGCCCATGGAATGGATTTCATTCACTTCCGACGTGGAATGACGGTATTCCATCAGTTCCTGCACACGGGAAGCGACATAACCTTCAAAAGCATGGCCGGCTTCGTGGGTCAGAACTTCCGTATCCGCGGAGGAACCGTTGAAATTCGAGAAGATGAACGGAGCCTTGTACTTCATCAGCTGGGTGCAGTAGCCGCCAAGATGCTTGCCGGCTCTCGTTTCCAGATCAAACAGATTATGTTCAACCATGAAGTCAAAGAACTCACCGGTCTCCGGCGACAGCTCACGATACATCTTCTGCGCCGCGTCGATCATACCCTGGGTGTCTTTATCCGGTGTGGAATTGCCTTCCGGGAACAGCAGGCTTTCGTCATAGTATTCCAGTTTTTCGACACCGAGACGCTCTCTTTGCGCATCGCGGATCTTCACCGCGGCCGGAACGACGTACTTCGCAACAGCATCACGGAATTTTTCAATATCGGCAGCTGTATAGTCGAAGCGGTGACGTGACAGATAGACCATGTCGATATAACTTTCAAAGCCGAGCTTTTCCGCTTCTGTGCGGCGCAGTGCGCACAGTTTTGCGTACTGGTCTTCAAGATCCTTTGACGCGGATTCGTAGAGATCGGCCCAGGCGATCATCGCTGCCCGGCGCTCTTCCCGGTCGGTTGACAGCATATGTTTCAGCAGGCCGTAGAAATTGCATTCTTCGCCGCGGAACATCGTCTTGCAGGAAGCGGCAGTGCGCATGTAATCCGTGGAAATCTTCGCTTCTTCGATTTTTTCCGCAATGATTGCTTCACCTGTGGTGCGGATATCCGCATCCAGCAGTTTGAACAGCTGGGAGCCGTATTCCTTTTCAAAGTCCGGACGGAACTGACCGGCTGCGACTGCTTCGTTGAATTCCTTCAGAATGACGCTGAGCTTCGGAGTCACGGTGTTGAAAAAGTCTTCTTCTGCCCGGTAGAACGGATCGCCCGTATTCATGTTGGCGCGGATACTGGCAAGTACCTGCATGGTTCTGAATTCGGCAATGACATCCTGACGCTTCAGAAAAGCCTCTTTGGCTTCTTCATAGGAAGACGCATTGCGGAATGCAGAAAGCTGCTGTTTCAGTTCTGCCTCAGTTTCTTCAGCAGAAGGACGCACATACTGCAAATCCTGGAATTTTTCCATAATATCCATCCTTTCAAAGAAAGAGCAGTGTCATATGACCTGCTCTTCCAATTAAACATTAATGATTCGACATCCAGACAAAGAACATGAATACCAGAGCCATGACTGCAGCCATGACAAGCATGAACGGCAGAATCACCTGGATGATCGCAATGGTCATTGCCAGTGTGTCTTTCCAGGTCCAGCCCTCGACCTGCGCCGCGAGCCGCTCCTTTTCCGCCTTTTCTTTCGCCCGTTTCTTCTCCAGCTGTTCCGGTGTCAGATTCGCTTCTTTAATCTTTTCAAGATCGCTGTCTACGCGGTCTTTGTTAATGAAGAACATTCAGCAGATCAGCCTCTTTTCGCTGCTCTTTCGTGCGCGAAATGACACTTGACTGTATGACCCGGTTCAATCTCGTAAGTTGCCGGAACTTCAGCCTTGCACTTCTCTGTCGCAAACGGGCAGCGGGTATGGAAACGGCATCCGCTCGGCGGATTGCTCGGGGAAGGCAGATCACCCTGCAGAATGATACGGTTTGCGTTATTGCGCTTGCGCGGGTCGAAGGACGGCGCGGCGGACAGCAGGGCTTCCGTATACGGATGTGCGAAATGGGTAAAGATCTGTTCCTTGGAGCCCATTTCAACAATTTCACCCAGATACATGACGCCGACGGAGTCGGAGATGAACTTAACGACTGACAGGTCATGCGAGATGAACAGATATGTCAGACCGAACTGTTCCTGCAGTTCCTGGTGCAGGTTGAGGATCTGCGCCTGAATGGATACGTCGAGCGCCGAGCCAGGC
>JAEEGL013100406.1_pt1 | contig 25542 bp, 23 predicted proteins | sample 9134231 | NCBI WGS metagenome assembly JAEEGL01 (sample SAMN16246548, study PRJNA631951) | gut metagenome | biome: gut microbiome; feature: rumen; material: fiber-attached | host: Bos | place: Iran: Karaj | collected 2018-10
AAAAACTCTTTGACAACTCTCCCAATGGGCGGCGGCAAAGGTGGTTCTGACTTCGACGGTCACGGAAAATCAGACGGCGAAATCATGCGCTTCTGCCAGAGCTTCATCACTGAGCTTTACCGACACATCGGTGCTGACACAGACGTTCCAGCCGGCGACAAAGGCGTTGGCGGAAAAGAAGTTGCCTATATGTTCGGTCAGTACAAGAGAATCACAAACCAGTTCACAGGCGTTCTTACAGGAAAAGGCTTGGACTTCGGCGGTTCTTTGATTCGTCCAGAAGCTACAGGTTACGGTCTTATCTACTTCGCAGAATGCATGTTGAAAGCTGCTGGAACAGACTTCAAGGGCAAGGTTTGCTCTATCTCTGGTGACGGAAACGTTGCTCAGTACGCTTGTCAGAAAATCACACAGTTGGGCGGAAAAGTTATCACTCTTTCTGACTCAACAGGTTACATCCTCGATGAAGACGGAATCGATGCAGAGAAATTGGCTTACGTTATGGAGTTCCGTGGTCGTCGCGAAAAGATCGACGCTTATGTTAAAAAATATCCAAAAGCAAAATTCTTCAAGGGTGAGAAACCTTGGGGCGTTAAAGTTGACTGTGCATTCCCATGTGCTACTCAGGACGAAATCTACATGGAAGATGCAGAGAAGCTTGTTAAGAACGGCGTAAAACTCGTTGCAGAGGGTGCAAACATGCCAACTCGTGCAGATGCAATCGCATTCTTGCAGTCAAAGGGCGTTCTCTTTGCTCCAGGAAAAGCTTCAAACGCTGGTGGTGTAGCAGTTTCTGGTCTTGAAATGTCTCAGAACTCAGAGCGCCTCTCATGGACACGCGAAGAGGTTGATGCAAAACTCAAGCAGATTATGACAAACATCCACGACAACGCTTACGAGACAGCTAAAAAGTTCGCACCAAGCGCAACTCCAGACTACGTTTCAGGCGCAAACATCTACGGCTTCTTGAAAGTAGCTAGAGCAATGATGGCTCAAGGTTTGGTCTAATCCGTTCCTGTAATTTTCCATTGCTATAATCAGCATAAATTGCACTGAAAAACCTGATTGAGAAAATCTCAGTCAGGTTTTTTATTTTAAATAATGCACATATCGTCACATACACATATATACATAAGGTCTGTAATGTTGTAAGAAAAGAGAGAGGAAAAAACATGGAACTTCATTACAAATCAGAAAAAAACAAAAGCTGGATAGAAGACGATAACGGAAAGCAGGTTGCGCTTCTTGAATATCCTGAAATTAAACCTGGAGTGGTAAACATCGTTCACACAGAAGTTGCTCCAGAAATGAACGGACAGGGACTGGCCGGAAAACTCACGGAATATGTTGCAAATGAATTAAAAAATCAGGGAATAAAAGCAGAATTAACCTGCTCATACGCCGTCAAATGGTTTTCAAAGCACCCTGAATATAACGAAATTCTGCACAAGGAATAGGAGCCTTAAAATGATAAGGGAGCGAGCCGGAATGACTTTTGTAAGAGGAATACAATGAAAAAGAAACTAATAATAGGAATTGTTATTGGCATATTTGCAGGAAAAGCTTTTTCATTGGGACTTTTTGAATTCGGTTATCATGTGACATATAAACTTGTGTCAGATCCTTATGTTTGGCAGCTTACAGGCCTGGACGATTATGAAAATGAACGCTTGAGAGACTATTATGCCGACGACACACTTTTTGTTTGCATAAATAATGATTTTTATCACACCATGCATGGTGCAGATATAAAACAAAACTTAATGCCCGGTCATTTCAGTTATGAAGTATATACAAAGCATAAAAATCTAAAATATGAGATAAAAAAAATTACAATACACACATATGACGGTGATTACGACCTTAAAGAAAATGTATATCAATATTACCCAAAAGATGATGTTTATATTGTGCCATTTGAACCTCTTAAAGATAAAGAAAATTATTTTAGATCTGCATATTTTGTTGGCTGGTTTAAGATTCCATGTCCTAAAAAAGATAAAAAGTACTCAATAATTGTTGATTTGACATACGAATATGACGATGTGAAGAAGAATAAAACCTTCAAATACGATTTCGAAGTTAAAAAAGGATTCAGCTTCATGGAGTATATTGGGCCGTAAGAATATGAGATTGATATGAAAAAATCATCGTACTGTATCAAAAAAGACTGCAAAACATGGGTAAAAATCTCCAAAATATCAAAATATAATAAAAACTTGAGAATATTTTATAAGAAAATTACAGAAAACTGATTGACCTATATATATAGGGAGGTGCTAAAATTTAGATAAAATTTAATAAAGTGAGGATGAAAAATCCATGACAAAACGGAAGCTTGAAAAAATACGGAAACAGTACGAGGAACTTGATTACAGCAGGTGGCACATCTTAGGCTACGATGAGCTTTTAAAAATCAACGGCGGAAGCAGTGCATCTTCTGATGACGATGAAAGTGATGAAGAAGAATCATTTACGGAAGAAGATTCAGGAAAAACAACCGAGGATGAAAATGCTGCGTCAACTGTCGAAAATCCTGCTGATGACATGGATGCTGGAAGCGGAAAAGCTTCTGAGAATGAGGATGAGGAAGATTTTCATGTCACATCCCATGCAGAAGCTGCAGGCATGCAGGCTGGCGACACGATAACCCGCAGTGACGGAAGCGAGTACACATTAAACGAAGGAGACGTTAAATACGAGCAGGAGTATTGCAATTCGCACGGCATAGAATGGGGAAACGAAGAAAAACAAAGCGGTACTCCACAAGACGCGCCTGACCCAGAAAGTGAATTGCCGGAGGAAGAAGAAAGCTATTCCAGTTCAGATGATGCAGACACTGCGGAACAGGGAGCACTTTCTGGAGATGGGAAAAATTCTTCAACTGAGGAAAACTCAAAATCAGACTCAAGACAGAATGATGGAGCGGCCGAAGGAAAGTCAAACGAAAAAGAAGGTTCAAACTCAAGCAAAGAAAACGGAAGCGCAAAGGAGTCAAACTCAGGTAAAGAAAGCTCTAACACAAAAGAAAATGCATCCAACTCAAAGAAAAGCGACTCCCCTGACCTTGTAGAAAGAGCAAGACAGCGCGATGAGGAGCTATCTGCAAGGAAGAACAGCGAGCTGAACACGCCGAAAGGAACTAATTCATTCAAGAGTGCAATAAATAGCGTAAAAGAGGTCTTTGATAATGTCAAAAAAGATCCTGGAACATTATCTGGTTTTACAAGTGAACTTGCAAAATCGGCTTCAAAAGTGGGTGGAAAAACAAATTTAAGTGCATTGTCTCCGACAGCACCATTAATGAATTATTCAGGAAAATTATCAACTTTTGGAGGGGCAATAGCTCTTGTTGATATTGTTCAAAATGGGCAAAAAGAACGACAAGATGTGATAGATGGGAAACAATCTGTCGCACATGCAATTTATAATACGGTTACACATGGCGTTTCAGTTGGAGCAGGTTTTGTTTTTGGTGCCGCTGTTACAACAGCAGCTACGGCATCAACGGTAGGAATTGGTTCAATTCCAGGAATTACGGCAGGAATTATTGCGGGATCATCTGTTAGTACTGGTTGCGAGAAACTCTTCGATATTATAGAAGATAAAATATGGTAAGCGGTATGAAAACTTTCCATTCATTATTTCTAATTGTTTTTTCTCTGTTGTTGAGTCTGCTTTTTTTTGGTGTAATGGTTTTTCAAATTATTCATGATGAATTTGATTTTTCTCTCCTTGTTTTTTGTTTTCCTATTGGGATTGCATTTCCTTTTTTGGCATTCACAAACAGAGTGAAGTGTAGTGATGATTATTTAGTATATCTGACATGGCGGAAAAAAATAAAAATTGATTTTGAAGCTATAACTGAAATTTCAACAAATACACCTTATATAATGAAATTCGGGGGATATTCTTTAAAAACGTATGGCGGACGCGAATTCTTTTTGTATTTTCCACTTGAGCATGGAAAAATGAAGAGACTTTTCAGCATGATTGAAAAAGCAAATCCGGGCGTAGAATTTGATGTCTGGTGGTACAAAAAATCCCGCATGGAAGTTTTTAAGGTGGTGGGTAAATGGGTGCTTTTCATTTTTCTGATTGTTGCAGTTATCAACTGGGGGGATTCAATGGGACTTAATCTGTCACGAATTTTTGTGAGAAACAGATAATTAGAAGTAAAGGCCTCTTAAAATGATACGCAGTAGACCAGGGGAATTATTTGCCATATTGCCAGGCCGACGGCGGGGACAAGACCAATAGGGAATCAATAAAGATAAACAGCATCCCGAAAAACGTGCGGTTTGTCGCTTTAGAAAAGTTGTGATAAAATGAGGCTGTGGAGGTGCATGTATGGCAATAACAACAACTGAATTAAAAAAGAATCTTGCAAAGTACATTGTTATGTCTGCAACCGAGCAGATTTTAATAATGGATGATGACGGGTCTAAAGTTGTAGCGATGTTGTCTAATCCAAATCAGAACAGGATTGAAACCGCAAAGTCTTTGTTTGGCATTCTTCCTCCCGATGTAAAACTTGAAGAGTCAAATGCAGAAAGGCTTGCTCAAATATGAGAGTTCTTCTAGATACATGTGTGATAATTGATGCTCTCCAAAGCCGACCTGGTTTTGCTGAAAATGCCCAACGTATTTTTCTGGAAGTTGCGAACCGTTCTTTTACAGGGTGCATATCGGCAAAATCAGTAACGGATATTTATTATCTTACGCACAAACAAACTCATAGTGATGAGCAGACTAGAAGTATTCTGAAAAAACTTTTTTCATTGTTTGATGTTATTGATACATTCGGAATAGACTGTATCAATGCTATCTCCTCACAACTAGGAGATTACGAAGATGCAGTTATGTCTGAAACTGCATATAGGAATTCTGTTGATTACATCGTAACAAGGAATGTAAAGGATTACAGCAAATCAAAAGTTCCAGTTCTTCTTCCGTCAGATTTTTTGAATTTATTATAGAAGTTTTCAGCGCAGAAAACGTTTCATTTTCTCGGTTTGTTCACGGAATCAATAAAGATAAACAGCATCCCGAAAAACGTGCGGTTTGTCGCTTTGGAAAAGTTGTAAAGTCTCTGATAAAAGGAATGAAAAATCATGAAATTGTCGTGAAAGCGGAGTTTTCCTGTCTCGATTTTTATGAGTTTTGTGATAAAATTTCTTTGGTTGAAATTCACAGCGGCAATAAAAAAGGAGAGATTTTATGGAACAAGAAATGAAAAAAATCAGCTTAATCATGAATGTGCTGATGGGCGTGAGCTTGAGTTTTGTCCTTTCTTTGACGGGACTTATAGCTTCATCTCATTTTCAAGTCAGGGCATGGCTTTTGAGTTTTTTCCTCAGCTTTGTCCTGAGCCTTTTGATTGGATTTTTCGTGCCGGTCAGAAAGATTGCCCTTTCGCTCTGCAAAAAACTCAATCTTTCAGAACGGACTTTAGCGTTTCACTGCGCGGATTCTTTCATTTCAGACTTGATTTACACTCCGCCGATAACGCTTTTAATGGTTACCCTTGCTTTTTTGTGTGCAAAAAAGGGAATGAATGAGGCAGTCTCTTCTGGAGTTCCGCTTGAAAGCCTTCCCCAGCTGCACTTTTTGCCAATGTTCCTGCACAGTCTTGTAATTTCGATGATTGTCGGCTTTGTCCTTATTTTTATCTTGCAGCCTCTTTTCTTAAGAATTGTCCTTCCAAAAGAAATGCGAAAAAAATAATTAATTTTTTTTATCGGCTTCCTTATAAAACGGGAAGCCTTTTTTTATGCATGTTGACGAAAATAAGTTTTGTATATATAACATTTGTTAGTTAAATATAACATTGTTATATAAGGAGACTATATATTTCATTTTTATTAGGGGAGTTTTAATGAAGGTTACAAAGATAAACGCATTTTTTGCCAGCTTTGCCAGATTTCAGATCAGGCATAGAGTAGCTTTTCTTGCAGGAATCGCAATAATTACGATTTTGTGCTGCAGCGGTTTGCCACGGCTGAAACTGTCGGCGAATGAATCCGATTGGTTTGAGGACTGGGAAGAAACAAAAATAAATGAAGACCGTTTTAAAGAATACTTTGAAAGTCAGGACAGTCTTGCTATTCTTGTTCAGTCGGACAATGTATTTGACAGGGATGTTTTACAGGCGATAAAAGACATAGGTGAAGAACTTGAGCAAAATGTCCCGTTTGCAAAATCCGTCACATCCCTTACTGATTTGTCTCTTCCTGTCGGAAATGATGATGGTTTTGAGGTGATAAGTCCTTTTGAGGATGGAATTCCTCTTGATGATGAAGAACTTCGCTCAAAAAAAGACTTTATAATGAGCAGACACTCACTTGTAAACAACATTGTAAGCGATGACGCCACGGAGACATGGATAATTCTTTCCCTCTATTCTTACGAAGAGGACTTGGGAACTGCAATGTACAAGATTGCACCACCAGCAATGAAAATCATCAATGATGAAAAATACAAATCTGAAAAATTTACGTTGAAACCGATCGGATTAAGCTATACGGAGTATGAGGAAGACATGGCTGTCGGCCAGGAATGTAAAATCAGAATCGGCATCGGATTTTTGATTATGGTTGCCTGCCTTCTCTTTTTTGTCCGTTCCTTCCGTGGCTTTATTGTTCCTCTTCTTGCAACTGTTTTCGCCTTGTGTTCTGTTTTGGGAGCGTCTGCCTGGCTTGGAATTGAAGGAAGCTCCATGCTGATTGTCCTGCCTGTGCTTCTTTCAATGGCGCTTTCCGTCGGATATTCAATTCATTACATAAACAGTTTCAGAATGCATTTCAGACGGATAGGATTGAGAAAGGATTCTGTTATAAAAGCTGTGGAAGAAAGCGGATGGCCGATTTTCTTTACTGTCGTTACGACAATGGCCAGCGTGTTAAGCTTTATGTTCTCGGGGATTTCTCAGATACGCTGGGTTGGCGGATGCACGGCTGCCTGTGTTTTTGCAGTTTTCCTTTATGTAATAATTTTGATTCCGGTTTTTATGAGCTATGGAAAGGATAAGGCAGTATCTTCTCAGGCATTTGAGTCAAAAGGTGCGACAAAAGCAGATTTGCTTTTTGAAAAAGGCGGAACTTTAATTTTAAGGCGAAAATGGACTGTGCTGATTGTATCCGCTCTCGTTGTTGGTTTTATGATTCCGGCCTTTACAAAAATAAAAGTAAACATGGATTACATTGAGATGATGGGGGGAAAAGTTCCGTATGTCGCAAGAGTCATCGAAATCACAAAAGCAAAAATCGGTTCCCAGTATGATTACGATGTCATGATTGAGTTTCCAGGGGAAAACGACATTAAGAAAGCAGATGTGTTTGAGAGAATTGATGAGCTTTCTGAGCGCATTGGAAAATTAAAAACTACAAAAATTTCAGGAAACAAGCCGCGCATAACATCTGTAACAAGCATCGTAAAGGAGATGAACAGAACGTTAAACTCAGACGATGAGGCTTTTTATGCCATACCGCAGGATGATGAAGAACTTGCGCAGATGCTTTTTATGTATGAGATTTCCGGCGGAGAAGATTTGTATGACTGGGTTGACGATGATTTTACGAGAACACACATTCACATTTCTATGACCGGCTACAATGCTGACGATGTTGTGCACGATATCAACCTCATAAAAAGTGATTGCGCCGCCCTTTTTCCTGACGCAAAATGCTCTGTTATCGGAGAGGTAGTAAATTTTGCTGAGATGAACAAAAAACTTGTTATGGCTGAGCTAAAATCCTTTGCGCTATCTTTCATAATCATTCTGATTTTAATGAGCATTGCCTTTGTTTCGCTGAGAACAGGACTTATCGGAATGATTCCAAACATTGCGCCGGTAGTTTTAATCGGCGGACTTATGGGGCACTTTGCTTTTTCACTCGACATGATGACTATGACTATAATGCCGATGATTCTTGGAATTGCCGTTGATGATACGATTCATTTTACGAACCACATAAAGTTTTATTTTGAGAAAAATGGCAGTTACCTGCAGTCAATAATCGCTTCTTATCGCGAAATTGGAAAAACAATGGTTATGACGACCGTAATTTTGTGCTCAATGTTTTTACTCCTTTCTTTCAGCCCAATTACCTGCATCGGACGAATAGGCATCATGTCTGTAGTGGGGCTGGCTGGAGCCTTAGTTGCGGATTATACACTTACGCCGGTCTTGATGCTTTTGTGTGAGCCATTCGGCAGAGAAAAGAAAGCATCAAAAAAATAATTCAGCGTAGTTAACGCGAATAGAATCTGGAGGTTTTTATGAAAAAAATTTTGATTTGTGCCATTTCGTTTCTTGCCGGAAGCCTGTGCTTTGCTCAGGAGCTGAGCGGTTATGAAATTGCAAAACGATGCGATGAGCAAAACGAGCCTAATACGGCTTCTTATTCTGCGACACTGACTTTAACAGACAAAAAAGGCAGGAGCCGGGTTCGGGAAATCTTGATGAGGTCAAAGGATTATGGTGAGACAGAAAAAAATGTCATAGTTTTTGTTACCCCGAAAGACGTTCAGGGTGTCGGCTACCTGAGCTTTGAATATGACGAAAAAGCAGACGGAACAAAACCGAAAAGTGATAACTGGCTTTACATGCCGGCCTTAAAAAAAGTCCGAAGAATTTCCGGCAGTGATACTGGCGGTGACTTTATGGGAACCGATTTTACATACGATGACATGGGAGACCGTGGCCTTAACGAAGATGTCTATGAACTTTTGGGAGAAGAAAACATCAGCGGAAACGAGTGTTATAAAGTTAACGCCGTAAGCAAAGATAAAACTGAAAAAAATCCGCGCAGAATCCTTTACATTTCAAAAGACAATTTCTTGCTGATTAAATGTGAGTTGTTTGACCGGCAGGATAACTTGCAGCGCGTTCTTTTGTGCTCTGACATAATCAAAATCGACGGTTACTGGTGCACTCAAAAAATGGTCATGACTAATGTCCAGACAAATCACTCCACAACTATGGAAATGAAAAACGTCGTTTACGATAAAACTCTTGATGACGGTATGTTCACCGTTGCTGCCATAGAGCGTGGAAGCGTCAGATAGAAATGCCAACTACAAAGGAATAAAAAATGGGAATTCGGAAAGTTTATCTCTCTCTTACAGTCTTTTTTCTTGTCCTTTTGCACGGATTTTCTCAGGAAATTGATTTTTCAGGTCGATTTACATCTCAGGCAGCCGTCGGATTGTGGCATACAGAAAATTCAGGTGATTTCTTAAAGGGGGGAATGGAAGCTGAGGGAGAACTTTCCGGAAATTATGGAGACAGTTCTTTATATATTGCCGGCATAACTGAGTATGATGCTGCAAAAAAAAGCGGAATTGATAATTTTTCCGGAAGGGTAAAGGAGGCCTATTTTGATTACAATGGCTCCTGGTTTGCCTTTAGAATCGGACGGCAGATAAGTGCATGGGGGGCTGCAGACGGTCTTATTGTAGCGGATGTTTTGTGTCCAAAGGATGACAATGCCTTTCTAGCAGATGACACAAGCGCAAGCCGACTTGGAATAGATGCGGCAAGAGTTTCTTTAACGCTGGACTCCGTGATTGTTGACGCTTATGTAATCCCATTTTTTACGCCGGAAGCACTTCCCTTAAAATCCACTGATATTTTTCATAAATATGTTTTTCCTGATGGAGTTCATGTCCACAAAATAAATACTCCCGACGTAAACTTAAAAAACATGGAATATGCGCTGCGATTCAGACGTGTGCTATTCCGGTCTGACGTAAACTTAAAGAACATGGAATATGCGCTGCGATTCAGCACTTACTTACGGTGGTTTGACCTTTCCCTTTACGGTTTCTATGGTTTTCAGGACAAGCCTGTCTTTAAGATTTTTATGATGGACAAAAAAACAGGTGAAATCGCGCTCGATGGAAGCTACGTTAAGCATTTAATGGCTGGAGGAGATATTTCCGTCCCTTTAGGAGATTTTACCATACGTGGCGAGGCGGCCTTTTTCCCGAAAAAATGTTTTGTTACAAGCACTTTTACAGACTGGGAGCGTCATAACGAATTTGTTTTTTTGGGTGGAATCGACTGGATGAAATCTTCCTGGACCATTACGGCACAATATTTTGGCGATTACATTCGGAAAAGTCTTGCGGATGTGGATGATGAACACTACAAGCACACGGCAACGCTGAGCATTTCATACTCGCTGGACAGGGCGAATCTTGAATTTTCAGCCAGCGGAGTCGTTAATCTTGAGGATTTTGACTCCGCCATTCAGGCCGAAATTTCCTATGATTTTTCTGATTCCATAAATTTTTCTCTTGGAACAAAATTATTTAATGCCGGACGTTACAAGGGAACTTACGGACGCTACAAAGATTTGTCCTGCGCGGTGCTGAAAGGAACATACAGGTTTTAGACGCGCTCAAATCTGCACAAAAACGTTTTTTTGAGCCGTTATATCAGATTCACAAAAAAAGGAAGAAATACGACCGTAAGGACTCCGCAGACAGCTATGCTCAATCCACTCATGGCCCCTTCGACCTCGCCCATTTCCAAGGCCTTTGCGGTTCCCATTGCGTGTGCGCTTGTTCCGCAGGCTATTCCCTTTGCGACAGGCTCAGAAATCTTAAAAATCCTGCAGAAAAGTATTGCGAAAATGTTTCCGAGGTTTCCAGCCACAGAAATCATCAAAACTGTAACTGACTGAATTCCCTCGTATTGTTCTGAAAGCGCGATTCCAACTGCTGTCGTGATTGATTTTGGAAGAAGCGAAACGTATTCCGTGTGTCCGACATGAAAAATCCAGCACATTGCAAAAACAAAGAATCCGTTCGCAAGGATTCCAGATATTATTCCAAGAAGAATCGCAAGTGCATTGTCTTTAAGTTTTTGAAACTGCCGGTAGAGCGGAATTGCCAGGGCAACTGTTACAGGAGTCATCAAATAATAGAGGAATTTTGCTCCTTCAAGGTATGAATCATAAGGCACTTTTAAAAGAACGAGCGCAACTATGACCAGTGAGCATGAGACTAAAAGCGGTGCAAAAAGGACGAACTTTGTTTTTTTATAAATCCAGCTTGCAATCCAGAATGCGACCAGCGAAATAAAAAGCCCGAACGAGGCTGATGAAGCTAAAAATTCCGACATTTTAGTTTTCCTTTTTGTTTTTACTTCTCTTTGAGAGCTTCATTATGAGTTGGGTTACGTGTCCAGAAACGAAAAACACAACCACGGTTCCAAAAACGCCTACGAGTAAAAACGAGAGCCAGTTTTTCTTGATTATCGGCCAGGCAACCATGAGTCCGACCGTAGACGGAATGAACAGAAGGGACATGACGCTCAAAAGATAGTCAGAAGTTTCTTCTACTGCAGAAAGAGGCATGATCTTAAACTGCAGCGCGCAGAACATTAAGACAAGACCATAAATGCTTGCCGGAACTGGAAGCGGAATCAGGCGGTGAAGAATCTCTCCGATAAAACATACGGTAACTAAAATTGCAAATTGCTTGATGTATTTCATATTTTTTGTGAAGACCTGAAAATAAAAAAAATATCGGGATAAAAAACAGACACGCTTTTTATCAGGGCTTGTATATTACTATAATTTTCATTCGTGAGAAAGTGTTATAAAATCTTTTTATGAAGAGTTCAGACATGTCCTTTGGAAAAATTTTGGATTACATTTCGTGGCGCGGCGACCTTTCATTTTCTGCGTCGGATTTCAACGATGTTGACGCTTTGATTTTGTGCCAGCTTTCATACCTCAACTTAAACTCCCTTGTTCCCGAAACTTTTGAAAAAACTGTTACTTTGAGGGAACTTGCCGTTTTGTTTGCCACATCACCTGATTTTGAAAAAAGAAAGCACATCGGAATGATGATAAATCCTCTGACCGTAGACTTGCTTTTTGCCTGTGGCTCATCAAGACGCTTTGGAAACATGATGGCTTGTGGCTTTGCCGACAGCTACAACCGCGAAAAAGAAGAGCAGTTTTCCGCCGTAACGTTTCTAATCACTGAAAGCGACAGGAAAAATAAGAAAAACCTTGCATTTGTGGCTTTCCGCGGAACGGACGACACCCTGATTGGCTGGAAAGAAGATTTCAACCTTGCATTTATGGAAAGCGTTCCATCACAAGAGGATGCTCTTTCTTATCTTGGAAATTTCTCGAAGTCTCAGATTTTCAAAAAGTGTGATTTTATGGTCGGCGGGCACTCAAAGGGCGGAAACCTTGCAGTTTTTGCATGTGCAAAGCTGGACAGAGGGATAAAATCAAGACTTTTAAAAGCCTACAATTTTGACGGGCCTGGCTTTCTGAAGGAGAATCTTGAAAGCCCTGATTTTCTTTCAATAAAAGAGCGAATCGTTTCTGTTTATCCTCAGTTTTCCATCGTCGGAATGCTGTTTTATCACTACGAAAACTATAATGTCGTGGCAAGCGACCAGAAATTCATAATGCAGCATGATCCTTTTTCATGGTTTGTCTGCGCGCGCAGTTTTTATGAAAAGGAAAATCTTGAGGAGAGCAGCGAGATTTTCTTCAAGAGCTTCAACACCTGGTTTGAAAAACTTTCTTCGTCTCAGAGGAAAGCCTTTGTTGAGTCCGTTTTTGAAGTGCTTTTGTCTTCCGGGGCGAAAACAAGCTCAGAACTTGCCCAAAATGCCTTGAAAAGCGCAAGAAAAATCATAAAGGCCTTTGCTTCCCTGGACAGCGAAATCCGGGATTCTTCTATAAAAATTGTGCTTGATTTTCTTAAGGTTACGGGGCACGAAATAAAGGCGTTAATTTTTGATGCTGATGAATGACATCACTCAACAACAGGAGCGTTTCGCACTCACTTTTGCTCATTATTTTTGCCGTATTCCACAAGAACGCTTTTTTCTGTTAAACTTGTTGCCATGTCTCAGCCAAAACTTTTCAGCATTATAGACAAAGCCGTTTTCGACTACAAAATGATAGAGCCGGGTGACAAAATCCTTGTCGGTGCTTCCGGCGGAAAAGATTCTACCGCACTGATTGAGTATCTGGTCAATCGCGCAAAAAGGCGGGACGCTGATTTTTCTTTTACCGCAATGCATATTGAGACCGATTTTGAGGCCTGCACGATGAGTCCGCGTCTTAGAAAGCAGCTTGAGGAATGGAACGTAGACACGCTGAATTATTTTGTTGATGTCCAGAACCGCGTAAAAGAAGGCTTCAAGATGAGCTGTTACTGGTGTTCAAACCAGAGGCGGAATGAACTCGTTCATTTTGCAGTAAATAACGGCTATAACAAGATTGCGCTCGGACATCATCTTGATGATATTCTTGAGACATTTTTGATGAACATGTTGCGCAAGGGGGAGCTTTCAACAATGCCTCCGCGCTTAGACTATGAAAAATATCCTCTTTCGATAATCCGTCCTCTGTGTTATGCCGATGTGGAGACAATCAAGGAACATGCAAAAGAAGCCGGCTACATAAGCACGACCTGCACATGCATGTATCAGGATAATTCAGGACGAAAAGATGCCCGCTCACGGCTCGAAGCCCTCACAAACGGAGACCGCCGCACAAAAGAAAGGATGCTGGACGCATTGCGCAACATCAACAAAGAGTACCTGCCATAGATTATTCAGCTTTTTACCTCGTTTTTTTACTCATTGAATCCAATCAAAGATTTCGGTAAAATCACTTTTATGAACGCAATTATTACTGTCGTTGGAAGCGACAAAGTTGGAATCATCGCGGAAGTAAGCGCACTTCTCGCAGAGCACAAAATCAATATTGCTGATATTACGCAGACAATTCTTTCTGGAAATTTCGTCATGATGATGATGGTAAGTCTTGAGTCATCGGATGTCTCAATCGACGGAATGAGGGATCTTTTGGAATCTGCCGGAAAAAAGATGGGTGTTGAAATCAACGTCATGGCAGAAAAAGTTTTCGGAGCGATGAATCGTATCTAAAAATGAACAGATTTGTTAAACGCTATTTTATTGACGCGATGTCAGGAATGGCTCAAGGCCTTTTCGCCTCGCTTTTAATCGGAACCATTGTAAAGACAATCGGCCAGCAGCTTCTTCGCCTTGGTGAGAATGCTTTCTTTAAGTTTTTTGTTGATGCCGGGAATTTCGCGACGGATGCTCATGTAGTGGGCGCCACAATGGCTGTGGGCATTGCCTTAATGATGAAGTGTCCGCCGTTGGTTCTTTTTACCCTTGCTGCTGTCGGTTCTGCTGCGAACGTGACTGGTGGAGCAGGCGGCCCTCTGGCTGTTTTGGTGATTGCAATAGTCGCTGCAGAGGCTGGATGCTTCGTAAGCAAAAAAACAAAGGTTGACATAATCGTAACGCCGGCTGTAACCCTTTTGATTGGAGCACTCCTCACTGTTTTGACGGCAAAATATATCGGTGCGGCGGCTTCTTCCCTCGGAAAACTCGTCATGTGGGCAACTGAACTCAGGCCTTTCCTGATGGGAATAATCGTTTCTGTAGTCGTCGGAGTTGCACTCACTCTTCCAATCAGTTCTGCCGCTATTTGTGCGGCATTTGGCCTTGTCGGACTTGCCGGCGGTGCTGCCGTTGCAGGCTGCTGCGCACAGATGGTTGGTTTTGCAGCTTTAAGTTTTAAAGAGAACAGATGGGGCGGTCTTTTGAGTCAGGGACTCGGAACTTCAATGCTTCAGATGCCAAACATCATTAAAAATCCAAGAATATGGCTTCCGCCGACCCTTGCTTCCGTTGTTACGGGGCCTGTTGCGACCTGCATATTTAAGATGCAGATGAACGGAGCTGCCGTTTCTTCAGGAATGGGCACATGCGGACTTGTTGGTCCTATCGGTGTCGTAACCGGCTGGTTTAATCCAGTAGCTGCAGCAGTTGAGCAGGGAGCGTCCTCAATAACGCCGACTGCTTTTGACTGGCTTGGTCTTTTGCTTGTGTGCATAGTTTTGCCGGGCGTACTGAGCTGGGGTTTCGGCCTGTTCTTCAGAAGAATCGGCTGGATAAAAGACGGTGATTTAACGCTGAATTGATTTTTTAAGCTTCAGGATTGCTTTTTTGAGTAAATGCAAATCTTGAAGCTTTTTTTTTCTTTCAATTGCCTAAATCTTTACAGAATACTAGAATAACAACATTATGGAATCAACGAAAAGAACAGTTACTTGCGGTGATTTGCGTGCCGCAGATGTTGGAAAAAAAGTCGTTTTAAACGGCTGGGTAAGCCGCACCCGTGATTTAGGCGGACTCATTTTTATTCGTCTCCGTGACCGATATGGAATTACTCAGGTTATGGTTGGTGACAAGGCGAGTGATGCCGTAAAAAAAACAGCGGCTTCTTTAAAATCTGAATATTGTATCGCAGTTGAAGGTATTGTCGCTGCCCGTGCCGAAAAAGACATCAACAAGGACATGCCAACTGGCGAAATCGAAGTCGAGGCGAGCGACATCACGGTGTTTACAACCAGTCAGGAACTTCCATTCTCAATTGAAGAAGTACGACAGAAAGACGGCTCAATCGTTTTGCCGAATGAAGACTTGCGCCTCAAATACCGTTACCTTGACCTTCGCCGTGAGCCGATGCAGAAAAACATCATCCTGCGCTCTCAGGTAACATTTGCAACACGCGAATATCTGACTTCAAAAGGATTCCTGGAGATTGAGACTCCGACCTTCATCAAGTCAACTCCAGAGGGAGCACGCGACTATCTTGTTCCAAGCCGCGTTCATCCTGGAAAATTCTATTCACTTCCTCAGTCACCACAGCTTTACAAGCAGCTTTTGATGGTTTCTGGCTTTGACAAATATTTCCAGATTGCACGATGCTACCGTGATGAGGATGCACGAGGCGACCGTCAGCCAGAATTCACTCAGATTGACATGGAGATGAGCTTTACAAACCGTGAGGAAGTCCTTGAGACAACCGAAGGAATGATGGGCTACATTTTTAAAAAGACGATGAATTACGAACTTCCAGCTCACTTTGACAGAATCAGCTGGGAAGATGCATTTGATTACTACGGAAGCGACAAGCCTGACCTTCGTTTTGACATGAAAATGCAGGATGCAAGCTTTATGGCTGATTTAAGTGATTTCAATGCATTTAAAGCCGGTGCCTTAAATGCAAGCCGCGACATTCAGCGTCACAAGCGAAGCGGCCTCAAGGCTCTTGTCGTAAAGAATGTTGCAGACAAGTACAGCAGAAAATCAATCGAAGCTCTTGAAGCCGTTGCAAAAACATATCGAGCAAAAGGCCTTGCATGGATGAAAATCGATGCTGAGGGAAAATTCGAGGGTGGAATTTCAAAATTCTTCACCGGAAAGGAATCAGAAATCTGTCCTAAGCTCGGCGCAGAAAAAAATGACCTGCTCCTGTTCGTAAGTGATGAGAACTGGCAGCTTGCATGTACGGCTTTGGGTGCAGTGCGCAAACAGCTCGGAAAAGACTTGAACCTCTACAATCCAAATGATGAATTCCACTTCGCATGGATTGTTGATTTCCCTTATTTTGCATGGAACGAAGACGAAAACAAATGGGAAACAGAACACCACATGTTCACTCTTCCTCAGCAAAAGTACTGGGATATTCTCGAAAGTGATCCTGGAGCCGTAAAAGGTGATCTTTACGACCTCGTTCTAAACGGTTACGAGCTTGCATCAGGTTCAATGCGTATCAATGATCCTGCCCTGCAGCAGCGCATCTTTAAGATTGTCGGTTACTCAGAAGAGCGTGCAAAGAAAGCTTTCGGCTTCCTTGTTCAGGCATTTAAGTTTGGTGCTCCACCGCACGGAGGAATTGCACCTGGTCTTGACCGCCTCGTAATGCTCATGAGGCATGAGGAGTCAATTCATGAGGTAATTGCATTCCCTAAGAACAATCTTGCCGCAAGTCCAATGGATGAGTGTCCTTCAGTCGTAGACCAGCAGCAGCTTGACGATTTGCACATCATTTGTACCGAAAAAGAAAGCGATTAATCAGAATTTAATATTTTGTGATTGACACAAGTCAATTTATTGAGCCGATTTTGTCTTTTTTAAGGCAGATATCGGCTTTTTTTTGCGTGTTTCCTTTTGTTATTGAAATTCCGTGGTATAATGAAAAGATATTCAATCGACTGGAGGTACGTATGCTTTCTTTTATCTATGAAAACTCATCATCCTATGCGTCCGCAACAATCATCTCCATGTCAATAATTTTGATGGCAGGCTTTTTCATGACGAGAATTACAAAGCGCCTTCGCCTGCCAAACGTCACGGCCTACATCGTTGCGGGAATCATAATCGGACCTTACTGCTTCAATCTCATTCCCGAAAAAGTAATCGAGCACACTGATTTTTTGCCGGATATCGCCCTTGCATTCATCGCGTTCAGCACCGGTGAATTTTTTAAGTTTTCAGTCCTCAAGAAAAACGGGGCAAAAGTCGTCGTCATAACTGTCTTTGAGTCTCTTTTGGCTTCCGCGGCGGTATTTTTTTTGACATTCGGAATCCTTCATCTTGAGCTGGCTTTTTCCATAGTGCTTGCGGCTCTTGCTTCTGCAACGGCACCTGCATCCACGATGATGACTATAAGGCAGACGAGGGCAAAGGGTGATTTTGTTGAGACGCTTCTTCAGGTTGTTGCACTCGATGACATCGTAGGACTTCTGGCTTACAGCGTGGCGATTTCTATAGCTGTCCATTCGTATACTGGTGATGGATTTTCGATTGAAAGAATTTTCGTACCGATTTTAACGAATGCAGCGGTAATGGCTTTAGGTGCTTTCTTTGGAATATTGATGACTTACATGCTTCGTCCTAAAACACGCAGCAAGGACAACCGCCTCATAATTTCAATCGCCCTTCTTTTTGCTTTCTGCGGTGTCTGCACTGTTTTTGATGTATCACCTCTTTTAGGCTGCATGTCGATGGGAACGGCTTACATAAACCTTACGGACGACGAGAAACTTTTTAAGCAGCTTGGATATTTCAGTCCTCCAATCCTCCTGATGTTTTTTGTCCGCTCAGGAATGTCTTTTGATTTGGAGGCGCTTTTCAATGCGACAGGCGCAATCGGCTCATCTCCGCTTCTTTTGATTGGTGTGCTTTATTTTGTTACGAGAATTATCGGTAAATATGCCGGTGCTTTCTTGGGATGCCTTATCGTAAAGAAACCTAAGGACACAAGAAATTATCTTGGATTTGCCCTTATTCCGCAGGCTGGAGTTGCGATTGGTCTTGCTGCCTTGGGTGCGAGAACTTTAAAGGGGGAGGCCGGAGATGCCCTTCAGACAATAATCCTTGCCTCAAGCGTTTTGTATGAGCTTATCGGCCCTGGATGTGCAAAACTTTCGCTTTACCTCTCAAAGTCTTACTCAAACAAGCTTGAGGATATTGCGCCTGTTCCAGAGCAGACGGAAACAGGAACTCAAAAAACAAGCCTTGAACTTTTAATCGAGCGGATTCAAAAAATTCAGCGCGAACTTCCTTCTCATCTTGAAAATGATGATGAGAGGGCATATACGGAAGCTGCCGAGAGCCTTTATTCTTCCCAGGCAGAAATCAACGGATTTCACCGTCCGTTTGTCAGGAGACGTAAAAAATGAGTCAGTTTGCAGATACTTTTTTCAAGCTGTTTGGCGGATGGTCAGGGGATTTAAATGCCCTGTCCATCGTATTGAGGATTTCACTTTCGTTTTTTCTTTCCGCGCTCATTGGCTGGGAAAGATCAAGCAAGCTTCACTCAGCCGGTTTCAGGACTTTCATTCTAGTCTGCCTTTCAGGAACCTTGTCCGTAATCATCGACATTTACTTCAGTGAAAAATACGGGGCAAAACTGTTCTTGCTTTCTGCGGTTTCTGTTGTCTGCTCCACAATTGTTGCAACGAATTCGCTTTTTTTCAGCTCTAGAAATCAGATTAAGGGGCTTACGACTTCCGCCGCTCTGTGGTGTACGTGTCTGATAGGGGTGTGTGTCGGGGCAGGATTTTATACCGTTACCTTGATTGCTGTTTTTGCGCTTTTGTTCTGCCTTTCAGTGCTTCCGTCCCTTGAATTTTATCTAAAAGACCGCTCAAATCATTTTGAAGTTCACCTCGAATTAAAGAGCAGCCTTCACCTACAGGATTTTGTGACGACAATCAGAAAACTCGGATTGATGATTGATTCCATCGAGATGAATCCTGCCTACGCTAATTCAGGCTTGAGCGTTTACTCAATTGCAATTTCAATAAGCATTCAGGAACTCAAGAAATACAAGACTCACAAGGAAATAATCGAAGCCCTGCGCACCTTGGACTACATTTATTACATCGAAGAAATTTAAGGTTAAAAAAAAGAAAAAGCGCATTTTTTGCTGAAAAATAAAAAAAACACGTAAATTTTAAGAATTCCGCTTTACAAACAGGAAAAAAAGCTTATAATGCAAAATGTAACCGGTTACATTTTGCATTATCGGTTCTACTTTCTTGATTAAAGGAGTTTTTATGAAATCAACAAAATTAGTCGCACTTGGATGCGCAGTCCTCGGACTTTTTACATTTGCTTCATGCAACAAAAAAGAAGGCGGTTCAAAGGCCGTAACGCTTCGCCTTGCACACAACTTGAACGAGCAGCACTCAGTACACATTGCACTGCAGAACTTTGCTGATCTGGTAAAGGAGCGCACGAACGGTCAGGTTGCAATTCAGATTTATCCAAACGGTCAGCTCGGAAGCTCTGAGTCAGAGGAACTTGAGCAGCTTAAGGCTGGTGCAATCGACATGACAAAAGTTTCTGCATCAGCACTTACTACATACAACGACGCTTACAATGCATTTACACTTCCTTATATTTTTGCTGATGAGGCTCACTTCTACAAATGCATGGCTTCTGATGCAGTAAAAGATGTTTACAACGCAACACTATCTCAGGGCTTTAAGGGTCTTACATTCTACGATTCTGGCGCACGCTCATTCTACACAAAAGACCGACCAATTCTTACTCCGGCTGATCTTAAAGGCCTTAAAATCCGCGTAATGGGATTCCAGTCACAGACAGACATGATGAAGGCTATGGGTGGTACACCTGTAAGCATGTCATTTGGTGAGGTTTTCACTTCTCTCCAGAGCGGCGTTATTGACGGTGCAGAAAACAACGAGACAGGTCTTACTGTTGGTGGCCGCCACGGTGAAGTTGCAAAATGCTACAGCTTTGACGAACATGCCCGCATTCCTGACATTCTTGTAATCAGCACTAAGGCATGGAACAAGCTCACTCCAGAGCAGCAGGAAATCGTTCAGAAAGCAGCGCTTGAATCAACTGAAGCTCACAAAGTTATGTGGAAAAAATCAGTTGAGGATGCAAAGAAAGAAGCTGCTGAGACTATGAACGTAAAATTCTACACTGTTGATAAAGCTCCATTCCGCGCTGCTGTTGCTCCAATGGTTGAGAAATACAAGTCAGAAATGCCTGATGTTAAAAAGCTTGTTGATTCTTTTGCAGCACTTGAGTAGCACTTTTTAGCCCGCTAAACGGGTTTGTTTGATGCAAGGCGAGCATTCTTTTTTGAAAGCTGCCTGCATCTGAGATTTATTTCGGATGATTTTTACGGGAGCTTTCAAAGATGATAGAAAAGATTCGTTCTTGTCTTAATAAAATTCTTGCTGTCGTAGTATCGGCATTGCTCATTGTCATGACGGTGCTGGTATTGTGGCAGGTATTCACCAGATATGTATTGAATAATCCGGCAATTTTTACGGAAGAGCTGGTCATCATTATTCTTGTATGGACTTCGTTCATGGGTGCGGCTTATGCTTTCGGCCGACGTGAGCACATGGCGCTTGTTTTCCTTCGTGACAAACTTAACGGCAAACCTAAAAAAGTTATTGCCGCTGTCATTGATGTCATCACGATTGCATTCATAGTATTCATTTTGATTTTCGGCGGTAACAAGATTACTGCATCTGTTCAGGGCGTAAAAACACCTATCCTGCACTTGCCACAGGGACTCACTTATTGTTCCCTTACCGTAGCTGGTGTAATTGCCCTTGTTTATCAGGTTTTGAACTTGATTGAAGATTTTATTCCGAGTGTAGCGGACGCTGCCTCTGTAAAAGATAAGAAGGAGGCATAAAAATGGCAATTAATGCAGCTCTTGTTCTTTTTGTATGCTTTTTTGCACTGCTTGTTGTAGGCGTTCCGATTTCTGTCGGTATTGGACTTTCTGCAATCGTAACTGCGTTTGTAGTTCTTCCTCCTGATATCGCTTTGTTTACGGTTGCCCAGAAAATGATAACTGGGGTTTCAAGTTTCTCTCTGCTGGCTGTTCCTCTGTTTGTTCTCTCCGGAAACATCATGAACAACGGTGGCATAGCACGCAGGCTTGTAAATCTTGCAAAACTCGTTGCCGGTCGTGTTCCAGGCTCTCTTGCTCACACAAATGTTCTTGGAAACATGCTGTTCGGAGCGCTTTCAGGCTCTGCTGTTGCCGCCTGTGCAGCTATCGGTGGAACCATGGCTCCTCTTGAAAAAGATGAAGGCTATGATGATTCGTTTTCTGCTGCCGTAAACATCGCGTCATGTGCAACCGGAATGTTGATTCCTCCAAGCGGCGTACTGATTCTTTATGCGCTTACTGCAGGCGGAGTTTCAATTTCAGCTTTGTTCATGGCCGGATATCTCCCTGGAATTCTGATGGGCATCTCTACAATGGTGGTCGCATTCATCTACGCAAAAAAGCACAACTATACAGTTTCTGAAAGCATTTCTTTTAAAGAAGGTGTAAAAGTTGTCCTTGATGCGATTCCAAGCCTCCTCATGATTGTAATCGTAATTGGCGGAATAGTTGGCGGAGCATTTACTGCAACTGAAGGTGCTGCGGTTTCTGTCGCATATACTTTGATTCTTTCAATACTTTATAAGAGCATCACTTTCAAGAAATTCATAAAAATCATCATCAGTACTGCCGTTACGACTGGCGTAATCATGTTCCTTGTCGCTGCTTCTTCTGCAATGTCATGGGTCATGGCATTCACTGGAATTCCAACTGCAATCAGCAACATGATCATGGCAATTTCTGACAACAAGTACGTAATCATGCTGATAATGAACATAACCCTGCTCATCGTCGGTACATTTATGGATTTGACCCCGGCAGTTTTGATTTTCACTCCTATTTTCTTCCCGATTGCAATGCAGATTGGCATGAATCCTGTTCACTTCGGAATAATGCTCGTATTCAACCTCTGTATCGGAATCATGACACCTCCTGTAGGAAGCGTTCTGTTCGTAGGTTGTGGAATTGGCGGAGTTACGATTGAAAAAGTCATCAAGCCTTTGATTCCATTCTTTGCAGCTTTGATTGTCACGCTTCTTCTGATTACTTACATTCCGGCAATCAGCCTTATCGTGCCGAAACTGTTCGGCCTGGTTTAAGAGAGCCTTGCAAAATTTTTTTTGAGGTCTTCTAAAAGTTTTACTTAGTTTTTATGCTGCCTGACTTTTTTCAGGCAGCTCTCACTGAACATATGAGGAAATTATGATTCTGAAACATACGATTTTTGAATTAAAAAGTGCGGAAGGAAATGTCCTCACATTTATAAATGCTGACACTCAGACTACAGTGCGTGTTTTTGTCCTTGAGAACGATATAATCCGAGTGCTTTTTTCTGACGGAGAGCTTCGCCCAGACAGGACATGGATGGTAGCTCCTGGAATGGAAGATGTCCCGCGTGAAGGCCGAGACCGCCTTGACATCACGCCTTTTTCAAAACCAAAATTCACAACGTCAGAGAAGGACGGCGTTTTTACTCTGGAAACAGAAAAAATAAAGGTTGAATTCGTTCTGGACGGCATGAAGGCAAGCTGGTATTACAAGACTTCCAACGGAGATGTTTTTGTTGCCCGCGACCGTCAGACTCAGGCATACAGTTTCAATCACTCTCTCGGTGAGGGCGTCTATCACTACGTTGAGCGCTCTTTGGAGGAGCAGATTTACGGACTTGGAGAAAAGGCTGGAAATCTTGAAAGGACAGGCCGCTCGTTTAAGATGATGAGTCTTGATCCTATGGGATATGATGCAGAGACTTCTGATCCGCTTTACAAGCATTATCCTTTCTATATTACACGCAACAAAAAAACAGGTCTCTCTTACGGAATTTTCTATGACAACCTTTCCACGGCAGAATTTGACATGGGAAAACAGATAGACAACTATCACGGATTCTTTAAGTCTTATCACGCTGAGGATGGAAACCTTGATTACTACTTTATTGCAGGACCTAAAATCAGCGACATAACTCCAAGATTTTCATGGCTTACAGGAAAAACAATCTTCATGCCTAAATGGACTCTTGGATATTCCGGCTCAACAATGGCATACACTGATGCAGACAACGCTCAGGAACAGCTGATGGAATTCATAAAGGAATGCGACGAAAATGAAATTCCTTGCGACTCCTTCCAGCTTTCTTCAGGATATACGTCAATCAACGGAAAAAGATATGTCTTCAACTGGAACTACGACAAATTTCCGGATCCAAAACTCTTCGCAAAGAAATTCCACGAGAATGGAGTCAGGCTTTGCGCAAACATTAAGCCGGCCCTGCTTTTGGATCACCCGATGTATAAGGAACTGGACGAAAAAAAATATTTCATCAGAAACCGGGACGGAAAATGCACAGAGCTTTCGCAGTTCTGGGATGATTTAGGCTCCTACGTTGACTTTACGAATGTTGAGGCTTATGACTGGTGGAAAAAACAGGTCACGAATCAGCTCCTTGAATACGGAATTGACAGCACCTGGAACGACAACAACGAATTTGAAGTGTGGGATTCAAAAGCCAGCGCCAACGGTTTCGGCCACAGGACAGACATCGGCCTGATCCGCCCTATTTTGACAATGCTCATGATGAAGGCAAGTTTTGAGGCTCAGAGCGAATTTGAAAAAGACAGGCGGCCTTATCTGATTTCGCGCTCAGGTTGTCCTGGAATCCAGCGTTATGTTCAGACGTGGTCTGGCGACAACCGTACTTCATGGAAGACTCTCAAGTACAACATCAAGATGGGATTGGGCTTGAGCTTAAGCGGAATGTACAATATCGGACACGACATCGGTGGCTTTGCCGGATGCGCTCCTGAGAGTGAGCTTTTGCTCAGATGGATTCAGAACGGCTCGTTCACGCCTAGATTTACGATTCACTCATGGAACGATGACAAAAGCGTAAACGTACCTTGGATGTACCCGATGTACACGCCTCTCATCCGTGAGACGATGAAGCTCAGATGCCGCCTTCTGCCTTATTTTTATGATTTGCTCTATAGGGCAAGCAAAGATTCAGTTCCGTTTTTGAGGCCGACATTCTATAACTACGAGGATGACCCTGCTACATTTGATGAAAACGACGACTTTATGGTCGGAGATGACTTGCTCGTGGCTTCCGTTGTTGAAAAGGGACAGTTTGAGCGTGATGTCTATCTTCCAAATGAGAAAAACGGCTGGATGGATTTCCATACAGGCCTCTGGTACGAAGGCGGACAGACTGTAACGATTCCTGCTCCTCTTCAATATAATCCTCTGCTGGTTCGTGGTGGAGCGATTATTCCAGTAAACGATGCTGAAATCAACTTTAAGACGAAAGGTGATGACAAGCGTGGATTTTTGCTGTTCCCGCCTGTAAGCGGCAAGGGAAGTTCATCATATGATCTTTTTGAAGATGATGGTGAGACAAAAGGCTACAAAGAAGGAAAATTTGCGCTCGTACATGTTGAGATGAAGTGGAACGCTGAGGAAGTTCAGGTCAAGCTCTCAAAGAGTGGAAATTTTGAGCTTCCATATAAGGAAGTTGCGCTTCACCTTCCTGAAGCAGACGGCAGAAAACTTGTTGTAAACGGCAAGGAGCTGTCGCGTGCTGAGTCATTGCATGCAGCAATATAATTAATCTGTTCCCTGTTTTCGGTCATCTTGCCTCGTGCGGATGACCGTTTTTTTTTCATTTGATATAATTTTTGCATGACTTTACAGCAGTTAAAATATGCCGTTGCAGTTGCCGATGCAAAAAACATTACGGAAGCGGCAAGAAGGGTTTTTATTTCTCAGCCGAGCCTTACCGCGGCAATCCACGAACTTGAAAGCGAGATGGGAATTTCAATTTTCTCACGCACGAACAAAGGCGTTTCCATCACGAACGAGGGTGACACTTTCTTGGCTTATGCGCGGCAAATTCTTGAGCAGAGCGCGCTTCTTGAAGCGAGGTACAAGGGCGAGCGGAACATAAAGCCGATTTTTTCTGTCAGCTGCCAGCACTATTCTTTTGCTGTAAATGCCTTTGTTGATGTAATCCATGAATTTGGCGGCTCTGACTATGATTTTACCTTGCGGGAAACTCAGACTCACGAAATTATCGAGGACGTGTCAAAACTAAAGAGTGAAATCGGTGTCCTTTATTTAAGCGGAAAAAACGCGGTCGTAATTTCAAAACTTCTGAAGAAATGCGATTTGATTTTCAATCCGCTCTTTACGACGCCGCTTCACGTTTTTATATCGGACTCAAATCCACTGGCAAAAAAAGACTTGATTACGCTTGAGGATTTAAAGCCTTATCCGTATTTGACTTATGAGC
>JAEEGL013741734.1_pt1 | contig 25542 bp, 23 predicted proteins | sample 9134231 | NCBI WGS metagenome assembly JAEEGL01 (sample SAMN16246548, study PRJNA631951) | gut metagenome | biome: gut microbiome; feature: rumen; material: fiber-attached | host: Bos | place: Iran: Karaj | collected 2018-10
CTGTAGGATCCTTGCCCGGATAGATACTCCGCTATCCGCGCAAGTATCCATTCCGGAGTATGTTTCCTTCTTGACATAATAATCCTCCTGAAGTAGATTTTGGTTATTTCTCTTGTCTACTTCAGGAGGATCATATCAAAGAGTCGAAGAGGGAGATTTTATTCCGTATACATCGTTGAAAAATAGCTCAGAACGGCATTTCTCACGCATTCCTCACAGGGACAAAGCGGAGCGCCGTCAGTTATTTGCTTCAGCTCAGAACATGTGACTGCACCGCACCGCTCTTTGAAGTCTGAGATCAGTTTTCTCGTATAACTGAGAGTGCGCAGTCCTCCGGTTTTAAGGCCGCAGATCATACCCGCACCGATAAGTGAGCCGCAGGTCGCTTCCATAGTTCCCATTCCCGCGCAAAAACCAGCAGACAGCTTATTCAGCGTGTCTGTGTCGAGCTCTGTCTCGCCTGAAAGAGCGGCTGTCACTGCCTGAGCGCAGTTATAACCGTGGGCCTTGAGATATACGGCGTAATCTGCCGTTTCCTGTCTATCCATACTGTGCTCCTTAAATAGTTATTACTAAAAAGAGGCCGGAAGAGTCCGGCCTCTTTTAAAAAGCAATAGATCACTCGTCGTCAGCTTCAGCCTTGGAGTCGGCAATGATCTTCTCCTGTACGTTTGCAGGCGCCTCATCGTAGCGAACAAATTCAAGAGTGAAGGAGCCGCGGCCCTGAGTCATTGAACGCAAATCAATAGCGTAAGTTCCCATCTCTGCCATCGGAACCTCTGCCTCAACTACCTGGTTGCCGTCCTTATCGACGCTCATACCCATCGGGCTGCCGCGGCGCTTGGAGAGGTCGGACATGATATCTCCCATGTTCGCATCGGGAATGGTGACCCTGAGAAGTCCTATCGGCTCGAGAATAGCGGGAGCTGCGTTCACAAGCTCCTTGAAAGCGAGGTTAGCAGCTGTCTTAAACGCCATTTCAGAGGAGTCGACGGGATGATAAGAGCCATCGTAAAGGGTTGCCTTTAGATATACCATCGGATAACCGGCAAGCACACCGCGGGTTACGCTCTCGCGAAGTCCCTTCTCAACTGCCGGGAAGAAGTTTTTGGGGACTGATCCACCGAATACTTCCTCGGCAAAGACGAGATCCTCGGTCTCATCCTGCGGCTCAAAACGGATCCAGACGTCGCCGAACTGACCGTGACCGCCGGACTGCTTCTTATGACGGCCGTGAGCCTCAAGCTTTTTGCGGATCTTCTCACGGTAAGCAACCTTTGCGGGATAAAGCTCAACCTCAACGCCGAACTTGCTCTTAAGCTTGGAGCAGAGCACGTCAAGCTGGGTATCGCCCATGCCGGAGATAACCATCTGCTTGGTCTCGGGATTGTTTACTACGGTGAAGGTCCTGTCCTCCTCGCGGAGTCTTGTGAGTCCCTGCGCGACTTTATCTTCCTGGCCCTTGGTCTTCGGCCTTATAGCCATCGTGTAGCAGGGAGCCGGGAAATCTATTCCGGGAGCGGCTTCAAGCGCCTTGGGATCGCAGAGAGTGTCGCCGGTCGCGGTATCGGAAAGCTTGGACGCTGCGCCAATATCGCCGGGGCAGAGCTCCTTGACCTCGATGTTCTTCTTGCCCTGCATCTGGTAGATGTGACCGAGCTTTTCCTGAGCGCCGGTGCGCGGGTTGGTAAGAGTCATATCGGGAGTGACCTTGCCGGCAATTACCTTAAAGAGGCTGAACTTGCCGAACTGATCGGAAATGGACTTATAAACGAGGAGCTTGGTGGGCGCATTCGCGTCGATGGGCTTTCCGAGTTCCTTGGGCGCGGGGAACATATTTATGATTGCGTCGAGAAGCACGACCGTGCCGAGGTTATCTGCTGCACTTCCGAAAAAGACAGGGCAAATATCACCGCTGGCAATACCGATAGCAAGAGCGTCGTGAAGCTCCTTCTCAGAGAGGACGCCCTCTTCAAAGTATTTTTCCATAAGCTCTTCGCTTGTTCCGGCTGCATTCTCGGTAAGCTCTTCAAAGTGCTCTTCAACCTTGTCCATAAGCTCAGCAGGGATAGCGGTCTCTACTCTCTTGCCGTTTACGATGTTGAAAGCCTTCTTGGAAACGACGTCGACTATACCTACAACCTTCTCGCCCTTCATGATGGGTTCGGTAAAGGCGCAGACGCTGCTTCCGAATTTGCCGCGGAGTGCGTCGAAAGCCTTCTCAAAGCTGGCGTTGTCCTCATCCATCTTTGAGACATAGATCGCTCTGGGAAGCTTGCGCTCGCTGACATATTTCCATGCCTTCTCTGCGCCGACGTTGAGCCTGTCCTTACCGGATACAACGATTATTCCGAGACCGGCAACGCGAAGCGCTTCATAGACCTCGCCGACAAAGTCGAAGTATCCCGGAGTGTCGAGAATGTTGACCTTGTAGCCCTTATATTCTGCGAACATAGTCGAGGTAGAAATACTCGTCTGCCTCTTGATCTCCTCAGCGTCGTAGTCGCTCACGGTGTTCCCGTCGCCAACTCTGCCCTGACGGTCAGTGGCGCCGGTAACGTAAAGAATGCTCTCAGCGAGCGAGGTCTTGCCGTTTCCGCCGTGACCGAGAAGAGCGATATTACGGATTTTTGTTGCGTCGTAGCCCATATGGAACAGTCCTCTCTTATTGTTATGTTTGTGATTTGTATTAAAGCAAAAAGCTAATAACCTTTGATATTATACACTATGTGCAAATGAAAAACAACACATTTTTCTGTAATTATAACAAACTATATTATGAACGCTTTCTGACAAGCTGGCTCAGCAGGAAAACGCACGCCTCAACCGCAAGCATAAAGATGAATGCGTTTCCGGATGAGGCAGAGTTGAAGGCTTCGGATGCACACAGGAAGTACATCAGCAGTAGTCCGACGGCAGTTCCTCCGAGAGAGATCAGCGTGTTAAGCTCGGCTACAGTCTTTACGAGTCTTGCCTTTGTTATTACCTCCGCAAATGGAGAGAGACCCTCTCTGCACAGGATTGCGGATACTCCGGTCTTTCCGTTATTCCCTGCATTTGCGAGCTCATAGCTCACCTGCGCGGGAAGATACTCGACTCCGTCCATTGACACCCGGAACTTCTGAGCAATAACTGCGGGCGTTACGTTGAAATCTTTTACCGCGAACATCACATTGACCTTAGTATTGAGCAGAGAGCGAAGGGACATCGCTACAGAGTTAGCAGGAACGTAATTGACTGAGAACAGAGCGGCAAGGACTCCGTTTACTGCAATAAATATGGCGTTATTGCTGTTGACCTTTTCCGGGACTCTTATGCCCATAAGATTCATAAAGGCTCCGGTTCCGGCAAGCACCCGCTCGCCTTCGATAACGCCGCCGACTCCGCCGCCCTCGTAAGGCTCAAACGAAGAGACGTTGCGCTTTGGAAGGCCCTGGCTGCGCAGGAGCTCTGAAAACACGCGAGTGAGTCCGGTATCCGACGCAGCAAGGAGGCTTGCGCCGTAAATTACCGCCTTCTGGTTATTGATACCTTCAAAGAACTTTATGCCGCTGAGAGATATGCTCCCTACAGGGAAAACGTCCTCGTCGGTGATGATTGCTCCGTCGGAATCATAAAGCTCGCAGGCTCCGCCCCAACCCGCAACTGCGCTTCCGGATCTTCTGAGTATTGAAGCGGCATAGCTGAACGGCAGAGCAAAAGCTGACGCTGCGGGAAATGCCGCTCCCACGGCAGCCATAATGGAAAAGGTGTGGGTGAACTCCTCGCCTCTTCCCTGACCTACGGACGCAAGCAGGGCAAAAAGGAAGGAAAGCACTACGATAAGCGGGAAAGCATAAGCGTAAAGCACTTCGCTTATATCCTTGCTGACAAGCTTTTTATAAAACCCGTCGGTTCCGCAGTGTACCTTTTTAAGAATATTCCTTACCGGGTCCTCACCCTCCTCTACGCTTATGACTCCAAACGGATTTGAAGACGCCTTTGTCATTTTGAGAGAATGGATATATGCAACGAGGTGCGTTCTCTTACCGCGCATAGCAAATAATACGGAAGCTGCAGAGACAAGCGAGAAGCTCAGTCCGTAGGCCACGTCTTTCTTGACCAAAATAATTATGCCGTCGATAATGCTGAAAAGGCACGATAAGAAAACAAGCGAATCTGTTCCCGGCTCGGCATGGATAAGATCGGTAAAGCCGGAGATCAGAACGTCTATGCCAAGCGCCATAACTATAAGCTGAAGTATCATAAGAACGCCCTGTGCAGAAAGCTGCTTAAAGCCAATTCCGAAGGGCAGAGGGCTCTGCGCTTCAAAAAGGAAAGTGAAAATCGCCATAACGATCACTAAAGCCGCGGCTATATAGGAACGTATCGTAAGAATAGGAACGGGGGACGCAAACCTTCTCATTTCATCTGCAAGGTCTGGCTCAGGCTCTTCCTCCGGGATCTCAAACTCTGCCTCGTCCTCGGTATTCTCCGCTTCGGCTCTGTGGAAACGGCCGAACAGCTTCTGAAAAACGGAAGGTCTCTCCTCTTCGTCCTCAAAGTCCCCGTCAGCTTTTTCCGCGTTTATCTCCGGGAAATTATAGTCATCTTCCTTAAACAGCTCTTCGGAGACCTTTTTTTGAAATTCGCGGGATTCAAAGTACCTGTCGTCATCCTCGGAATAGTGCCTATAATCGGAGCTATTCGGAGATGCGGGCGAAACATTTATCGGTTTCGGATGACTTACGCTTTCGGGCATAGGCTCAGCCGCCTTTTTTGGCGTGAAAACCTTTGCCTCAGGCTCAGGCGCTGACTTTTTCTGAGTCACAGGAGATACGGAAGGCGCCTCCTTCTTAGGAGCCTCTGTATTAACCGGCATGCCCGCGCTCTTTAGTATTTCGTTCACCTTATCGTCAAGCTCGTGAGACGGCGTTTTCTTTTCACCCTGAATGAAGGCGCTGCCTTTATATTCAGAGAGGATAGACTCCAGAGAAAAGCTCTCCGCGGAATCGTAGTTGTCGTTCAAAATGTCATCCAGGCTGAACTGATCGTTATTGTTGTTGTCTTTTGCCATTTCTGATTCACCCCTTATTTAGCTTTGATCTCTGGCGTACCGCTTCGTAAATCACTATAGCTGCCGAGCAGGACGCATTCAGAGAAGAAATGCTGCCCTTCATAGGGATAGACAGCTTGAAATCGCAGTTTTCTGAGACAAGACGGCTCATCCCGTCGCCCTCTGAGCCTATCACAAGGGCAATCGGTCCTCTGAGGTCTGTCTCCCAAAGATCATTCTGCCCGTCCGCCGACGTTCCGTATATCCAAACGCCTGCTTTCTTCAGCTCATCCAGAGCTGATACAATGTTCGGTACCTTTGCTATCGGAACGTATTCTATAGCTCCTGCGCTGGTCTTTGCAACGGTAGCAGTCGCTCCCGCGCTGCGTCTCTTGGGAATGATTATCCCATGAACGCCGGCAGCCTCGGCAGTTCTTATGATAGCACCGAGGTTATGCGGATCGGAAATCTCGTCGCATACGATGATAAACGGATCCTCGCGCTTCTCCTTTGCGGTATTCAGAATATCCTCAACGGAGACGTATTCCCTCACTGCACAGGCGGCAATTACGCCCTGGTGCGCGCCTGTCACGCTCATAGTGTCGAGCTTGCGCCTGTCGATATCTACTACAGGTATTCCGGCCTTTTTCGCCATTGCCGCTATTCGGGAAAGCGACCCGTCGGTATCACCCTTTGCAACGAAGAGCTTATCGATAGGTCTTCCTGCCTTCAGCGCCTCAAGCACTGCGTTTCTTCCCTCGATATATCCCTCGTTTTGGATCTCGGGCTCCGGTTTTACTCTTTCGTTTCTCAATTCAGGTAACCTCTCAGCTTGTCCGCCATATCGAGCTTTTCCCACGGAAGCTCAACGTCCGTTCTTCCGAAGTGTCCATAAGCCGCCGTCTGCTTGTATATCGGTCTCAAAAGGTCGAGCGTTTTGATAATTCCGGCAGGACGCATATCGAACTCTCTGTTAACAATTTCCGCTATTCTCTCGTCGGGCAGCTTCCCTGTCCCAAAGGTATCTATGAGAATGGACACCGGTTTTGCAACTCCGATTGCGTAGGCTATCTCTATCTGGCAGCGGGATGCAATTCCGGAGGCAACGAGATTCTTTGCAACGTATCTCGCCATATATGCGGCGCTGCGGTCGACCTTGGTCGGATCCTTTCCTGAAAAACAGCCTCCGCCGTGGGACGCCATTCCTCCGTAGGTATCAACTATTATCTTGCGACCTGTAAGTCCGGAGTCGCCTACAGGACCTCCGACAACAAATCTGCCCGTTGGATTAACGTAGAAACGCGTTTCGTTCGTAATATACTTTTCCGGGATGACCGGCTTGATTATAGACTCGATCACAGCCTCGCGCAGATCGGAAATTGAAATATCCGGAGAGTGCTGTGTTGAAACGACAATAGCGGGTATCGACTCTATATTGCCTTCAGCGTCGTATTTGACTGTCACCTGGCTTTTTCCGTCAGGACGGAGAAAGCTCAGTTCTCCGGTCTTTCTCGCAACGGAAAGCCTTCTGGAGAGAGCGTGAGCAAAAGAAATCGGCGCAGGCATAAGCTCTGGCGTTTCATTGCAGGCGTAGCCGAACATCATGCCCTGATCCCCTGCTCCTATTTCTGACGCGTCGTCAAAAGCTGAGTTAACGCCCATCGCAATATCCGGGCTCTGTTCGTCTATTGCCGTGAGCACTGAGCAGGAATTGCCGTCGAAGCCGTATTCCGGTCTGTCATAACCTATCTCTTTTATCGTATCCCTTGCGATGCGAGGAATATCAACGTAGCATTCCGTGCTTATCTCGCCCATAACGAGCACAAGGCCTGTCGTACATACGGTCTCGCACGCTACGTGCGCCATATTATCAAGAGTCAGAATATTATCGAGAACAGCGTCTGAAATTTGGTCGCAAACCTTGTCGGGATGTCCCTCCGTTACCGATTCAGACGTAAAAAATCTGTTTGCCATTTTTTGTCCTCCGAGTAAACTTTTACATAATCTATTGTATTTTATCACATTCGCGCGTAAACTGAAAGTATATTTTTTTATTTTTTTGCTTTTTTCAAGATTATCGGAAATTTACACATTATTTGTGGACTTTTTTTGCTTTTAGCTGTATTATGGACGGAAATAAAGATAGGGAGTCGATTTTTTTGAGAGCGTTTGACAAGGCGATAACTCGTTTTTTATATAAGCATCCCCGTTTCGGCGTCAGAAATCTGATGCTCTACGTTATCATCGGGCAGTTTATTGTTTTCCTTACAGGGATAATGGATACCACACATACGTTCTACAGCTACCTGTGGTTTAATCCGGAACTGATAATCAAGGGAGAAATTTGGCGGATAGTCTCTTTCATTTTTATTCCTCCCGAAACCGTTATTGAAGGCTTTTTTTGGCTTGCGCTTTCCTTTTACTATGACTATTTCATTATGCTGCTTCTCCAGGCACGCTGGGGTATAGGCAAATATACGATATATTATTTCCTCGGCATCATCTTTTCTATCGTTTACGGTATAGTCCTCCATCTCATAGGGATCTCTCCGATTTATCTTGACACGTCTTTTATTAATCTCTCTTTGTTCTTTGCTCTCGCAACTCTGTTTCCCGATATGCAGGTCCGTATTTTCTTCTTCCTTAATATTAAAGTTAAGTGGCTTGCTCTCGTTGACGGACTTTATTTTGTATACGCAACTGTCGTGCTGTTTCCCGTTCTCCCCTTCTTTCCGCTCATCCCGATTCTCAACTATCTTCTTTTCTTCGGGTACATTCTTGCGGGAAAATTTTTCCGTGCCGGCAAAGGTACTGCCCGTAGCGCATCTTTCAAGGCGAAGGTACTGCGTGCAGAAGGCGAAATGCGAAGCTTGCCTTATCGTCATAAATGCGAGGTATGCGGGAAAACCGACGTGAGCAACCCCGATCTGGACTTCAGATACTGCTCACGCTGCAAAGGATATCACTGCTACTGTATGGATCATATCAATAATCACGTTCATATCACCGAATAATACTAACAGACCGCGACTTTTCCGTCGCGGTCTGTTAGTGTAATACTCTTTTTATATTCTGTCTGCAATCTCAAGGGCTATGTCGAGCTTATCCAAGTTGTGATTTGCATCGTGAAGTCCGGAGTTGTCGTACTCAGACGCATCAAGAACGTCTCCCGTCGCGAGGAAATCGTAAAGCTCAAAGCCGTGGAAATCGCATACCGCCTGGACGCCGGCAAGCTCCATCTCGACGGCTAAGCAGCCTTCACTTTGACGCGCAGCGGTTTGAGCCTTGGTCTCCCTGTAAAAAGCGTCCGTGGTCCAAACCCGGCCCTTAACGTAAGGCAGATCAAGCTCCTTGAATATCTGCTCGACCTTTTCCGATTTTTCTATTCTTATATAATCCGCAGGCGGAGCATAGTGATACGACATTCCCTCATCCCTGTATGCCTCAGAAGGTATAACGAACTTTCCGGAGGTCTCAGCGCTGTTCAGGCTGCCGGCGGAGCCGAACATAATATACTTTTTTGCTCCTATAAGCCAGTTTATCTCAATAACTTCCGTTCCCGCCATAGCCGCGCCAATTGCCGAAAGGCAGACGGCAACGGTTTTTCCGTTATGCTCGAACGTATAAATCGGTCTGTCCCCGTTAGCGGCACGCAGTACGGCGCATTCCTTCAGTTCAAAACGGTTTTTAAGCTCCGATAATATCAAATGCGAAAATGTAATGATACAAATATCGCATATAAATCTCCGCTGCCCTTCAAAGTGCTCCGGGGTAACTATGGGCTCAGACGTATTGTCAAACGAATCTGTTATCATTTTTCTCCTCCGTTCATTATTTCTCCGAACGCCACACGAACGCTCTCGCTCAGATACAATGAGCCGAGAGCGCATACCGCAGCGCCATCTTTTTCAGAATCTTTGAGCGCTTCCGATACTCCTGCCTTAACGCTTTCATACGCTTCTGCTCTCCCTCCAATAAGTTCAGAGAGCTTTTCCGGTCTCAACGCTCTATCATAATCTATTGGAACGCACTTGAAAGAAAGCGCCATAGGTTTAAGTGGAGTTAATATCCCCTCAATATCCTTGTCCGCCATAACGCCGATAATGAATATGACCTTTCTGTCTCCGAGTATGGCCTTAAGGCTTTCTGCTACGGCCTCCGCGGCAGGAGGATTGTGCGCTCCGTCCAAAAAGAATAGCGGTTCATCAGAGAGCTTCTCCATTCTTCCCTTCCATACCACTTTTCTTATACCGTCTATTACATCTTTATTCTTAATATTCCAGCCCTTTCTTTTAAGAGCTTCGCAGGCTTCTATTGCCAGGGCTGCGTTCAGCGGCTGAAAAACCCCTGCAAGAGGCACAGATATCTCTCCGTAATCCTTATAAAAGAAACGTGTCCCGTCCGGTGTAAACACCGGGTCTTTAATATCTTCCGGGTAGATCTCCGTAAACGGAACGCCCGCAGTTTTTGCCTCGTTTATTATTTCGCGCCTTGCTTCGTCCTTAGCGCCTGCAAAAACGAGCTCACACCCTTTCTTTATTATTCCCGCCTTATTAAACGCGACGTCTGCAAGAGTCGGGCCCAGATAGTTAAGGTGCTCGGGTCCTATCGAAGTTATAATTGCAGCTTCCGGACACGAAATGACGTTTGTAAAATCAAATCTACCGCCCATACCGGTCTCCAGAACTACGATATCACAGTTTTTCTTTTTGAAATACATAAGCCCTATAACAGTCAAAAGCTCAAATTCCGTAGGCTTATCCTCAAGCGCTCCAACGACTGGCCTTACCTCTTCGGTCAGCGCCTCAAGCTCAGAAGCTTCAATATCCTCGCCGTTCACTCTTATGCGCTCGTTGAAGCGGGTAACGTATGGCGACGTGAAAAGCCCGGTTCTGTATCCTGCGCATCTTAGAATGGAATCAAGCATCGCTGATACGGAGCCCTTTCCGTTAGTCCCCGCAACGTGTATGAATTTGAGGTCTCTGTCGGGCGCGCCGAGCAGGTCTATTAGTCTCCGGGTATCGCTGAGTTCCCTTTTTTTATATCTTTTATGACCAAAGGAATGGATATACTCAATCGGCGATGCGGTATCAGTCATCGATAACGCCCCTTCCTTATAGTGCAAGGCGACGTCGCAGAAAGACGCCGCCCAGCAGTATGTAGTAATTTATTTTTTCACTTGTTATGCTCTCGGATGAGCTTTCTTATAGACGTCCTTTAACTGACCTGCAACGATTTTCGTATACATCTGGGTTGAAGAAATGTCCGCGTGACCCATCATCTCCTGGATGCTTTTGAGGTCAGCCCCATTCTCCAGAAGATGAGCCGCAAAAGAATGTCTAAGTGTGTGCGGCGTGATATCCTTCTCTATGCCTGCCTTTTCCTGATACTGCTTAAGTACCTTCCAAAAGCCCTGTCTTGAGATGCGGCTGCCGTTTACATTGACAAACAGAGCGCGCTCCTCAGGTGAAGATATCATATTGCTTCTCACAAGCTCCATATACTCCGACAAAGCCTTAACCGCTGCGGGGTACATAGGAATAAGTCTTCCCTTGCCTCCTGCGGAGCAGTGAACCATACCGGCAGAAAGGCGGACGTCGTCGACATCAAGGGAAATAAGCTCCGAGACTCTCATTCCGGTAGCATAAAGCAGCTCGAGCATAGCCCTGTCTCTGTATCCTTTGAAATCGCTGAGCTCCGGCTGCTTAAGCAGAAGCTCCACTTCCTTGCCCGTCAAAATCTCGGGCAGCTTTTTTTCAGCCTTATCTACCTCAAAGCCCTGAGTCGGATCCGAAGTGATAAGCTTTCTTGACAGGCAATAGCTGTAAAATGAGCGGAGAGTCGCCGCCGAGCGGCAAACGGTCGCATTGGATTTTCCCATGCTTTTCAGATGATCGGCATAAGCGCTGAGATCAAGCAGGTTTGCCGATAGGATATCCTCACCCGTCTCAGCCAGATAAGAAGAATACTGCCTGATATCGCGCATATACGAGGCGAAAGTATTGGCGGAGGCATGTTTTTCATTTTTTAAGAACAACTCATAATCCTTAATCGGATCAGCCTGTGCCAATTCGTTCACCTCCTTACTAAATGCTGAATAGCAGAGAAAAAGCAAGTCTAAAAGCAAAAGAAACAACTAATAATAAGAATGAAACCGCAAAACGGGTGAAACGCTTTCCAAAAAACAAAATCGGATCCCGTTTTCTTAAAACCGAAGCTCTGAACAGCGAAAAAGAATATGAAAAAGAATAAGAAGACAAAAAAATAAAAGCAGCCGAAGAAAAAATAACGGAAAAAAGCAAAAGAATCGATCTGACGGACAAACCGTTACTAATTAAAACTGCTGAAACGAACGCGGATAAAAAGCCGCAAATAAAAGCAAGAAAAGGTAAAAGTATAAAACCAAATAGATAATGGCCGAGTAATAATGATAGAAGCGGAAATAAAACGCAGTCAAGAAAAGCAGACAGCAAGTCAGTTTTCGCCGAGAATGAAAGAGCAACAGATACATCTGCAGAAAAGACCGCGCCAAAAGACGAACCAATAATAAAAAACAGAAAAATAAAAAAGAAAAAAATATAATCAGGGATTAAAAAACGCCTATCCTCTCGCTTCATGATATCACCGCCAATAGAATTTATTATAGCGGCAAATGAAATATGCGCAGAAGAGGCAAAATGAATAATAGTACAAAAACGGAAAATAATCAACCGTTTTAACCAATGTTTTTCATTTTTGTGAATTATGCCGGAATTTTATGTTAACAATATTATGTAACCCGTTTAACTGCCTGATCCGCATTCCCTTGTAATATCAGCAGTTTCCCTCAAGATTTTGGTGTTCTTTTCTGGCGCTGCACAATATATAGGTTATTAATTTTTTCTTATGTCAACTTGTCGTTTTGATAACAATTCGTATACAGTTTAATGATTATACAGTTTGTAATCGTCAGTGTTTCCTTTGCTTTGCTTTTATCGGCATAACGCCCGCTATTGCGAAGCCTGTAATAAGCGCCGGATAAGTCCAGAGGTTTGAAGGCCCTGCGCTTACTATGAATGAGATGGTCGCCTTGATGATTAGCGCCGCCGCGGCAATAACCCCTATTATTCTCCATTTATCTCCCTTTATCAATAGCCTTCCCGATATTCCGCCAATAAGCGAAGCCAAAAGCGCAATCAGCGTAACAGCGCTTTCTCCCCTATCCAGACTAAGCTTTCCGCTCGCTGTCAAGCTGCTCGTTATTCCTATCATCGTTATTGAGAGCAGTATCGTCAGTATGCCGATTATTACGCCCGTTCCGATGATATCCGTTTTATTTTTTGTTCCTTTCCTTTTTCCCATAAAGAAAACCTCCCAAGAAATCGTCTTCTATAGACTATTCCTAGGGAGGTTTTGATATAACCGAATAATTACTTCTGGTCCTCTTCAGTCTTTTTGCCGACGGAGGAGATGCCCCATTTGGCAAATTCGACGCGAACCCTGTCCTCACTGGTCTCGATAGTGACAAAGTCGTCCTTCATCTCAACTACCTTGCCCACGATGCCGCCGATAGTAGTGACGGTATCGCCGACTGCAAGACTGTTTCTGAGCGATTCAGCTTCCTTGCGGCGCTTGCGCTCCGGTCTTATCATAAGAAAATACATAATTGCGACGATTGCCACGACGTAAACGATGGTTATCCAGGGGAAGCTTCCGCCGATATTGCCGGCGTTTGCAGCCTCATCCAGGAAAATAAAAGGAAATCTCATTTTTTGTCCTCCTGTTTTTTATGTCTTTTTCAATTATACTGTCTATTAATAATAATTGCAAGAATTATTTTATGCGAATCAGCTTTTCGCTCATATCCCGCTCGGTAAAAAGCGCGCTTTTTAACCCGTACTCCGATATAAGCGCGTTTTTATTTGCTCTTCCCTGCCCTACTGCCTGAGAGAGCCTGCCCTTTTGAACTGCGAAAACTATTTCTTTGCCTTCGTCCTCGCGGCTGAGAAGCGACCTTTCGAGCTTCAAATACCTTCTGGCTTCGGCAAGCTCACGCAGCGCGGGATGATAGGCGCCGCCTGCTGCGTCGCCGTTTGAAAGATCCTCCGTCGGGTTCAGACCGAATCGTATGACGGGTATTCCGGCGGCTTCAAACATATCCAGAAGCTCTGCGCCCAGCTCGACCGCGTCCTCAACGGTATGCTCCTTGTAGCTACCGTTTTTCCAGTGCTCAAATAATTCCGTATCTTTTACTATAACCGTCGGGTATATGCGGACGCCGTCCGGTTTGAGCTCTATAAACTTCTTTGCTGTTGAAACGTCCTTTTCCACTGTGTCACCGGGCAGGCCTGTCATCATCTGCAGAATCAGCTCAAAGCCCGCGCATTTTATCGCTTTTGCAGCCCGTTCCGCATCCACGGCCGTGTGTCCCCTCCCCGACGCTCTCAGCACGTCCTCGTCCATAGACTGAACGCCGAGCTCCACGGTTCTGACTCCGTATTTCTTCAGGCGTGATATTACCGCGCCGTCAATTGCGTCAGGACGGGTCGAAAGCCGAAGGTCTCTGACTCTCCCGTTCTTTACATACTCATATGCCGCTGAGAGCAAAGCCTCCTGCTCGCTTTCAGGGATAGCGGTAAAGCTGCCGCCGTAAAAGGCGACGACGGGCTCCGCTCCTTCTCCGAGCCTGGAAAGCGACTCCTCTATCGTTCTTCTCACGTCATCTGCTGTAGCAGACTTTTCGCTCCCAGATATCCTGTTCTGGTTGCAGAATACGCAGAAATGCGGGCATCCAAGATGAGGAACGAAAATAGGTATTATTGACCTGCGCGGCGTCATCCGAGCTTCTCCAAAGCGGTTTTGGCGGCGTTCTGTTCCGCCTGCTTCTTTGTTTTTCCCTCGCCCCTGGCGAGCTCTTTTCCGTCGAGCAGCGCAGCGACAGTAAACAACTTGTCGTGATCCGGACCGCTCTCCCCAATCTCGGCATAACTGAGCACGTGACCCGCATCCTGCTGGATAAACTCCTGAAGCTGTGTTTTATAATCTGATGCGGCGTGTTCTTCCGCGCTGAACCCGTTTAGTATATATTCATATATTACTCTCTTAGGCTCTTCAGGCCCGCCGTCAAGGTAAAGCGCCGCGAGCAAAGCCTCTGTCGCGTCGGCAAGTATTGATGCGCGCATTCTGCCTCCGCCCTTCTCCTCGCCCTTTCCCAAAAGCAGGGAGTCTCCGAGTCCAAGCTTTTCAGCTACAGACGCAAGGCTTTTTTCGCAAACAAGGTCTGCCCTGAGCTTGGTCATCTTTCCCTCGGGAAGCTCCGGAAAAGCCCTGTATAGATAGTCCGCCACGATGAAGCCGAGAATAGAGTCGCCTAAAAACTCAAGTCTCTCGTTGCAGGCGCCTCTGCTTCTGTTCTCATTTGCATAGGAGCTGTGAGTCAGCGCCATCGTCAGAAGCGTTCTGTTTTTGAATTTATAGTTTAGCTTCTCCTCGATCTCAATCATTTGTTTTCTCCGGCAGCTTCATATTTTTTACGTTCTTCTCTATCATATCGCAGACTCCGGCCTCATGCGCAAGCATTGCCTGTCTGATTGCGCCTCTAATATCTTTTGCCTTTGAAGAGCCGTGCGCCTTAATAACAGGCTTTGATATTCCGAGAAGCATAGTTCCGCCCACGTCTGAGGCGTCGAATTTCTTCATAAGTCCTTTCAAACCCGACTTTATTGAAAGAGCAGCCAGCTTTGTAAATATGTTTTTATAGAATATGCCCTTCAGTTCGCCTTTAAGCATAAGTCCGATGCCCTCAGTACCCTTCAGCAGAACGTTTCCCGTAAACCCATCGGTGACGAGCACGTCGCAAGCGTCGCGAAACGCTTCTCTTGCCTCTACGTTCCCTGCAAAGTTTAATTCACCGTTCAAGCCTGCCTCGCGCAGGAGCTTGTACGTTTCAACCTGGAGAGGCGTTCCCTTGGTCTCCTCCGTACCGATATTGAGAAGCCCTACTCTCGGAGATTCCATTCCCATAATGCCCTTCATATAGTAGCTGCCCATATATGCAAACTGCAGAAGATACTCAGGCGTACATTCTGCGTTAGCTCCGCAGTCGATTATCAAAAAGCCCTTGCCCGCGCTGGGAAGCATAACCGAAAGGACGGCGCGTCTTACGCCTTTGATCCTTTTAACAATAAGGGTCGCGCCCGAAAGAAGAGCGCCGGTGGAACCGGCTGAAACCATTGCGTCCGCTCCGCCATCCTTCAGCATTTTGAGTCCTACCGTCATTGAAGAGTCGGATTTCTCCCTTGTGACCGTAGCGGGATCGTCCTCCATAAGCACGACCTCTGACGCGTTGGCAATCTCCACTCCCGCCGGAAGATCCTTGTATCCAAGCTCGCTCAATGCTTTCAGTATTTCTTCGCCTTTTCCGACAAGGACAATACTAACTCCAAGCTCGTTATGAGCATCGAGCGCGCCCTTTACTATTTCAAAAGGTGCGTTGTCGCCTCCCATTGCGTCGACTATGACCTTCACCGATACTTCATCCTTTCCCACATTATGCTTCTTTACAAAGCCCGTCTATAATATTCAGCGATCTTTCGCTGATCGCCGCGTTCTTGTTTCTCTTGCCCTTAACTCTGTAGTTAAGCGGGGTTATTATTCCGAAATTAATATTCATCGGCTGAAAATCGCCTACGCTGCCTCCGGAAACGTATTTTGCAAGAGCTCCGAGGGCTGTCTCCTTCGGGAAATCCAAAGGTGCAAGTCCGAGCGCCTCGCGAGCTGCACAAACTCCGGCAACAAGTCCCGACGCCGCTGATTCAACGTATCCCTCAACGCCTGTCATCTGACCGGCAAAGCTTATTCGCGGATCGGTTTTAAGCCTGTACGCATCGTCCAGAAGCCGCGGAGAGTCAAGATAGGTATTTCTGTGCATTACTCCGTATCTGACGAATTCTGCGTTTCTAAGCGCGGGTATCATCTTAAACACTCTTCTCTGTTCCGGAAACTTCAGGTGCGTCTGAAAGCCTACGAGATTATAAAGGGTGCCGTCGGAATTGTCCATTCTGAGCTGAACTACGGCATAGGGCTCCAGACCTGTCCTCGGGTCCTTCAGCCCTACGGGCTTTAGCGGACCGTATCTAAGCGTGTCCAGTCCCCTGCGAGCCATAACCTCGACCGGCATGCAGCCCTCAAACACCCCTCCGTCGTCAAAGCCGTGGAGCTCGGCCTCATCTGCGCTTCTCAATTCAGCCACAAAGGAGTCGTATTCCTCCTTCGTCATAGGGCAGTTAACATAATCCGCAGTACCCTTATCGTAACGCGAGGCAAACCATGCGTTTTCCATATCGACGCTCTCAAATGTAACGATAGGCGCGACTGCGTCGAAGAAATGCAGCCCCTCTCCGCCCGTAAGATCAGCAATCCTGTCTGCCATCGCGTCGCTCGTAAGAGGTCCTGTGGCTATAATCACTCGTCCCTCAGGTATCTCGGTCACCTCGCCGGAAACGACCTCGACATTTGGATGTGAAGAAAGCGCAATGGTAACGTCCCTTGAAAAGCCCTCTCTGTCAACGGCAAGAGCGCCGCCTGCAGGTATTCTGTTTTTATCAGCGGAAAGCATAATAAGGCTGCCGAACCGGCGCATTTCCTCTTTTAGAAGTCCGACTGCATTCGTAAGTTCGTCGCTCCTCAGCGAATTTGAACAGACGAGCTCTGCAAAAGAATCCGACGAATGCGCGGGTGTTTTTTTCTCAGGCTTCATCTCGTAAAGCTTTACCTTCACTCCGCGCTTTGCAAGCTGCCATGCAGCCTCGGCGCCCGCAAGTCCGGCGCCTATCACCTTCACTTCATTCATCGATCATTCCCTGCTCTTTTTAGCCGGGCTCTTCGCAGCGCTTTTCTTTCCCGTACTTTTTCCGGCCTTTGCGGTTTTCTTGGCTGCGTCCGTCTTTTTCTCTTTGTCTTTTGTCTCGGCTGTTTTTTTCTTATATCCCCGCTTATCCTCCGGAAGGAAATTTGGGCAATCCTCGTTAATGCAGAAAGGCTTATTAAAGCCCTTGCCGGATTTCTTGAACATAGTCTTTCCGCAGCTCGGGCAGTTGTCCTTAACCGGTACGTCCCACGTCATAAAGCCGCATTCCTGTCCTCTCTCGCAGGCATAATAGGTGTAGCCCTTTGATGAGGTACGTTTCAGTATTCGGCTGCCGCATTTCGGGCATTTGCCTGGCATTTCTATCACTATCGGCTTGGTAAAGGTGCATTCCGGGTATCCGGGGCACGCAAGAAATCTTCCGAAACGCCCTGTCTTTATTACCATCTTCCTGCCGCAGACGTCGCATACCTCGTCTGATTCCTCGGCAGGGATCTTCAAATGCTCGCCCTCAAGCGCTTTTTCCGCGTTATTCAGCTCCTCGTTGAATGGTGAGTAGAAGTCGCTCAAAACGGCCTGCCACTGTCTTTCACCCTTTTCAACGCTATCGAGCTCGCCCTCCATCCTCGCAGTAAACCCGACGTCGACTATATCCGAAAAACGGTCCTTCATAAGCTGGGTTACTACCTCGCCGAGAGGCGTAGGCTTGAGGTTTTTGCCCTCCTTAACGACGTATTCTCTGTCGAGTATCGTTGATACCGTCGGCGCATAGGTACTCGGACGCCCGACTCCCGATTCCTCCATTGCCTTAACGAGAGTTGCCTCGGTATATCTTGCGGGCGGCTGAGTGAATTTCTGCTCATCGGTAAGCTTCTTGAGGATAAGCTCTTCGCCCGCCTTTATATCCGGAATAGGCGTTTCTCGCTCGTCGTCCTCTTCATCTCTGCCCTCTTCATAAATTGCGGTAAAGCCGGTGAACTTAATCGAAGAGCTTGATGCTCTGAACAGATGCCCGGCAGATTCGATATCTGCCGTCACGCTGTCGTAAACTGCGGCAGACATCTGTGAAGCGATAAACCTGTTCCATATAAGTCTGTAAAGTCTGTACTGTTCTGTTGTCAGACTTGAGCGCACAAGCTCCGGGGTAAGCGCCGGATTTGACGGACGAATGGCCTCGTGGGCATCCTGTGCAGAATTCTTTGACTTGAATTTCCTCGGAGACCCAGGATAGTATTCCGCTCCGTAACGCGATAGGATCAGCTCCTTTGCGGCTCTCGTCGCCTCATCGGACAGCCTGAGTGAGTCAGTACGCATATAGGTTATAAGACCGACGGTGCCTTCTCCCTCGACGTCCACGCCCTCATAAAGCTGCTGAGCAATGGACATGGTGCGTTTCGGAGTCATACCGAGCTTTCTTGAGCCCTCCTGCTGCAAGGTCGAAGTGATAAATGGAGGCGCCGGAGACCGTGACTTATCCTGTCTCTTGACGTTTTTCACAATAAAAGGAGAATTCATTACATCGCTCTTGACTTTGTTTACATCGGCTTCCGAGCCTAACTCGCGCTTTTTCCCTCCGTCACCGTAGTATCTCGCAATGAAGTCGGCGGCTTTTCCGTTACTCAGATATGCATCAAGATGCCAGTATTCTTTGGATACGAAGTTTCTTATCTCTTCCTCTCTGTCAACGACCATCCTCGTTGCAACAGACTGAACCCTTCCCGCAGAGAGCCCGCGGCGCACCTTCTTCCAGAGCAGAGGCGAAAGCTTATAGCCGACGATCCTGTCCAGAATGCGCCTCGCCTGCTGTGCGTCTACAAGATCCTGGTCGATCGCTCTCGGGCTCTGTATGCTCGACTGAACGACGCGCTTCGTTATCTCATTGAAAGTTACCCTGAAAACGTCCTCGTCCTTTATCTCGAGAAGCTCCTTCAGATGCCATGAGATAGCCTCGCCCTCACGGTCCGGGTCGGTCGCAAGAAAAACCTTTTCGCTCGACACCGTGCTTTTTTTCAGCTCGTTAATCGTATCCTCTCTGCCCTTGACGGGAATGTACTGCGGGATGAAGCCTCCCTCGATGTCAACTCCCATAGTGCTCTTGGGCAGGTCCCTTAAATGACCCATCGACGCAACGACCTTGTAATCGGGGCCGAGGTATTTCCCGATGGTTTTTGCCTTTGCCGGGGACTCGACTATAACGAGATACTTTGTTTTTGCCATTTATATTCCTCACTTAATTGCTTTCTGATACATAATATTATACTTTTATGTTAGCCTTAAATCTTTTTCCGGGCTCCTGAGTTACAGCCCCGGAAATCTCAAGAATTGTCAATGCGGAAAGCACGTCGCTCATCGGCTGACCGCTCTTTTCTGCGATAGTGTCAACGTGAAGCGTCTGCCCTTCAAGAGCCTTCAAAACCGCAAGCTCTGTCTCTGAATATTCCTCCGGATTGACCGATATATCAATATAAGCCCTGTTTTCTTCCTTGTCAATCGGTTTTTGTTCCGATTTATCGGCAGCGTTAGTCTTTGCCCTGCCCGTTTCCTTCAATTCACGCTCGGTCACGGCCTCAAGTCCGCCTTTGTCGAGCTCGTAAAGCTTCAATACTTCTTTGAATTTCTCCGGAAACCGTGCGGCATAATTCTCCATAACGTCAATGCCGCCGGTTACGGGCTGCGCTCCTTCCTTAAGAAGATTATTCGAGCCCCTGCATGAGCGAGCGTCAACGTTTCCAGGTACTGCAAAAACGTCTCTTCCCTGTTCGAGAGCTCTGGAGGCGGTTATCAGTGCGCCGGATCGCTCCGGTGCCTCCACCACAACGACTCCGAGACTCAATCCGCTCATTATTCTGTTTCTTGCGGGGAAATAGCCTTTATCAGGTCTGGTGCCTGGGGGATACTCGCTTACCAGCGCGCCAAAGTTTTTGACGTCCCAGAACAGACGTTCGTTTGAAGCCGGGTAAACTACGTCTATTCCGCAGCCGAGTACTCCGACTACTCTGCCTCCCGCTCTGAACGCTCCGCGTGCAGCGGCCGAGTCTATCCCTCTGGCAAGTCCGGATACGATCAAGCCGCCCATCTTAGTTATCTCATAACCAAGCTGCTCTGATACTTTTATTCCGTAGGGACTGCAATCCCTCGTTCCAACAATGTTTACGGCTATTTCCTCGTCTATTATCGGCAGCTTTCCGTTAACGTAAAGAACTATAGGAGGATCATAGATATTCTTGAGTCTTGCCGGGTATGCCGCGTCGCCGAGAGTCAGTATCGTGATGCCTTTATCGTCGCACGTTCCTAAAACTTCATAGGTTTCAGACAGCCGCTTGTCTTCAAGCGACGTTGGATCTATTCCAAGCTCTTTCGGGTAAGCGCCCTTACGGACAAAGTATATCTCCTCAGGAGACTCATAATACCTCAGAAGCTCGTAAAGCTTCCTGACGCTAATACCCTTACGCGTTGCAAGCCATACCCAGTATTTGAGCTCTGCCATTTTTTAATCCCCCCAAGAGTTCAAAGCCTGTCTCTTGACATTTCCCACATTACCACAGCGGCGGCGGCTGCCGCGTTAAGCGATTCGCATTCCGGCTGCATAGGTATTATTATCTGTCCGTCACAGAGCTCCAGAAGCCGATCACTGAGACCGCTGCCCTCGTTACCAATGGATACGGCTGCAAAAGAAAGCGAAGCGCTTCTTATATCGGCAGACTTTTCGCTCAGTGCGGCGCCGAAAACCTTAACTTTCTTTTTGTTCTTCAGTTCTTTCAGGTCGTCAAGGCTCAGATTAAAGCATTTTTCTCTGAATACCGCACCCATACTTGCCCTTACTGTTTTCGGGCTCCACAGGTCTGCACAGCTTCCGATCAGTATAACCTCGCCGACGCCGAGCGCGTTAGCAGTTCTCAGTATAGTACCAACGTTTCCGGGGTCCTGCATATTCTCCAGGATAATCGCGCCTGAAAGCTCGGGCTCACCCCTTGTTCGCGGTATCTCTGCAGAGCAGACCACGTTCTGCGGAGTTTTCTGAGATGAGACAAACTCAATGATATTGCGCTCTGCCTCCTTTGCCTCAAGCTCAGGCGGGATAAACTCCGGTCTTTCACCGCAATAAAGTATTTCCTTTACTGCCAGACCGTTCTGCAGTGCCTCTTTCAGCAGCTTAGTTCCCTCGATCAGAAATTCGTTCTGCTCTTTTCTGTATGCCGTCGACTCGCCAAGCTTTTTCAGATGGCGCACGGCATCATTTTTTCTGCTCTGAATAATCACTTTATCTCCCATACGACGGAAACAGAGTCCGAAACTGTTATATCCTCGGGTGTGATCTCATTTGCCGAAGCCTTGCAGAGCATAGCTCCGGCGTCTCTGTTATATACCGTCGGAGAGATGAGAGCAGTCTCGCCAAAGGAGTAGTTTATCGCCACTATTTCGCCGAGAGCAACGCCTGCGGCGTCTGTAAGAAGCTTTGCCTTTCTTGCCGAGTCCTTCACCGCTTTGGCTATTACTCTGTCCTTTGCCTTAGTCTTATCCTTTACGGAAAAGCTGATATACAGCTCAGGATTGCACGAGCTTTCCGTCACAGCGTTTAGCAGGTTGGCAAGAAGCTTATTGTCCAGCGGTATTTCGAGCTTAAGGCTCTCAGATGCTCTGTAGCCGACGAATCGGTTTTTCCAGACTCCATTATCATCGGAGTAGCCCTCGTATTCCGAGTTCACGTTAAAAGAAGCCGTCTTAAGCTGATTAACGTCGATGTGAAGCTTTGAGACCGCCGTCTTGATCTCGTTTACGCCAGTCTCAAGCTGATCTACGGCCTCCGCATAGTTCTGCGACAGCCTTGAAATCTTCACACTTAATACTGCAATATCAGGCTTTATGCTAACGGAAGCTTCGCCGGTGACTTTAATAATCCTGTTGGACTGTTTCCCGTCTGAAAATCTCATTAATAGTAACTCCTTTTGTTATAATGTCCCCTGTCCCGACCCTCGTCAGGCAAAAAATGCGCGGTAATAACGATAAGCAATAATCATACGTTTATGCGACGTCTGAGCATAACAATACGGAGGATTCGAACCTCGCTCCTGCCCGATAGAGCACCAGTCAGTTGTGCATATTAACCCAACGCACAGAAAGGGTTTGCATTCACTTTGCCGGACTACTCACAAGTTATTTACAGCAGCTCTGTCAGCCAGTTAAGCTCCTGCAGCTTATTATCCGTCAGTCTGAGCTCGCGGCTGAGCTCGTCAGCCTTCTTCTGAAGCGAAGAAACGTCAACTGCCGGGAGTATCTTTATCTCCGTTTTCGAAGCCCTTCGTGCCGTCTGACTTGCGGCTGATATAAGGTCTCTGTATGCTCCGATTCTGACCTTCAGCGTGTCTTTTTTTGCGATCAGCTCAGTCAGCGAAAGGCCGTCGCTCACCGTCCTGCAATTTGTATAGTTGATCCTTCCTATAAGCTCGCAAAGTCTGTCAGACGCTTTATCCAGCTCCGCAATGAGTTCGTTGGGGTCCTCGGCCGGCTTTTCCCCCTCTTGAAAAATAGCGTTATTGTATAGCCTTGAACGAAGCTCGGATATTTTTGTGTTCAGATCCGCTCTCTCCTGCAACGCTTCTGCAAGTTTCATCTCATACACCTCCGAAATTCCTATATCTATGCAAATCGGCTCATACTATGCCAATATATCGTATACTATAGCATCTGTAATTGTTTTTTTCAAGTGGTATACATTAAAATAAAGAAACAAAAATGCGGGCGCTGTGGAAGCGTCCGCAGTATTCACTATATGACTCTTAATTCTTTTCAATGGAATAATACGTAAGATCTCGTTCTTCACCGAGGTACTCGAGCTCTTTCTCCGAAAAGCGGCTGAACCTCATGCCGTTTTTTTCCATAACGCGCTTTGACGCCTCGTTCCCGGAAAAGAAAGACGCGTTCACCTTGTGAAAGCCTTTATCATTGAACAAATAATCAATAAACCGCTTTACAGCCTCTGTGGCAAAACCTCGCCCCCAGTATTCGGATCCGAGTCCGTATCCTATCTCGCAGGAATCATCCTTAACGTCAAAATAAAGTATGATACCGATAAGCCTTCCGCTGTCCTTAAGCCGAACCGCGAAAAGACTGTCATTTGAAAGATACGGGGAAAAATCAAGGTCGCTCAAGTTCTCCGCATAGCGGCAGATAAAGGTTTCAAGCACCCTCTTATCATGGGAAATGCAGTGAAAGTAGTCCTCTTTATCCGACTCCTTTATTCCATCGATTATAAGCCGTTCAGTTTCCATCTTAACACTCCCAAAATCAAAAGCTCCAGAATAGAGATGGGGCATATTAAATCACTCCGCCGCATTGAAAAGCGAGGCGGCGCCGTAAAGAAATGTGACCGCATCGCATCGCGGGCAAGGCGTCTTATCGTCGATATCTCTCGGAGTACCGCCGAGTATAAGAGTCTCCTCAGCGGCCCATTTTGCCGCTTCCTCATACCAGCCGTCAGCGCCCTCGTTTACCGCACGGTAAATAAACGTTATCATATGAGCCGTTTTAAGCTTTCCGTCCGGAGTAAACTTTCCCCCGCCGGTCCCCGAAGCTATACCCTGCTCTGCAGCCCAGAGCACTGCTTTATAGTAATATGCTCCCTCCTTAACGTCAGAAAAAGGCTCGATATCTCCCTTTGGCTCCGGCTTTCCAAATGCACGCCAGAGAAACGTCACGGCTTGAGCTCTCGTGACCTCTGCATCAGGGCTAAAATGAGTTTTATCGGTTCCTTTGGTTATTCGAGGCACAGTGTTGTATGCCCAGACGACAGCTTGATAATAGTATTGATCCTCAGCTATATCAACGAACGGGTTTTCTTCATTTGTCCCAGGCTCAGGCTCAGGCTGAGGCTGAGGCTCCGGTTCGGGTTCCGGTAGGGGTTCAGGCTCGGGCTCTGGCTGCGGCGACGGTTTGCCCGCAAACTGCTCGAAATAATCTTCACCGATCTTAGCGCGCTTCTGCTTATTCTCTTCGCTTTTATTCGGAGTGCCCTCAAATTTTGCAAGAAAAATATCTGAAGCCCCTCTGACAGATTCAGCAGATTTAAGGCTTTTAAGCACAGAAGGAAAAACCTCTTCAAGCTCCTTTATAAGAAAAGCGAGCTGAACCTCAATGCTTCCGACAGAGCCGTTCATTTTCTTTGCAAGGTCTAACAGACCCTGTTTTCTTGTTTTGTATCCCCATTGAGCAAGCCCGTAATAATATCCGTCGCTTGCAAACCTGGTGTATTTCCCGGTATCTACGGCATTTGTATATTCAACGTCAGTGTATCCAAGCTTTTTATTTGAGCTGTTATTAAGGTTATTCGGAACAAGCCCGCTTTCATAGGTCAGGTTTGCCATTATTCCGGCAACACCGTATTCGTTTCCTATCTTTTCAAGGAGATAATTCCAAACCTTCTCCGGTTCAGCCTTAGACGACTGCTCATACTTAAGCGCAAAAGCGGAAAATGGAAACGCACTCAGAAGAAGCAAAAAAGAAAGAAAAAAAGATACAATCCGTTTATGCAAAATATAACCTCCGATCATTTTTTCATTAATGACAGATAACAATATTATGATAACATAAAGCAAACTGTTTGAACAAGAGTAAAAGTGCATAATTTACAGTTAGTACCCGGGCAAACGCGAACTGCTCCCCCTATGAGAGACAGTGAAACAAAACACACTGTCAAACATAGGGGGAGCATATCATTGCAGCCGGGTACTAAACATTGTTTCTTTTTGTGAATTAGTCTTCTTTACGTTTTCTGTATCTGAGGATGAGATAAATCGCAAGTCCGAAGAGCGGGATCATCAGCATCGCGGCTCCGTTCGGTACGTCCACTCCGGTCGGAATAATCGTCCGCCAGTTATTTTCGTATGCGCATGTTACGCTTTCCGTTTCTCCGGCTATCTCGCCTGCGACTATTCGTCCTTCTATTTCGTCTCCGTTCATTGTAACGGTCACACTGTAGTTCCCGTCCTCTTCTTCGGATAGTTCAAAGTGAGTTCCAATTGGAAGCGATACAGTTACACTTTCTCCATGGGCTAAGCTGAAGCTATACGCTCCGCTCTCTAGCTTTCTCCAGCCTTCGGGCAGTTCTGCAAACTCATAGCCGGTAAGCGTCAGTTCAAACACAAATTTTCTTTCACGGTTTGCCATTAGTCCGCTGACTTCCTTCGTAACAGTCAGACTTCCGCTCTCCCTATTCACATAGCTTACTCTCTTATTTCCGTCCGCTACCGCTACTGTTCCTTCCACTGTCCTGCCGATTCCCTGTTCGCTCGTTCCAGATTCATTCGTTACGGCATACTCGGTATAGTAGCCTTCCGTCGTCTCGCTTACTCTGTAGCTCACTCCGCTGTGTACGTATACGCTTTCGCTTCCTCCGCCTCTCAGCGTGAAGATATAGCTTCCAGCTTCTTCCTTCTCCCATGTTTCGGGTACATCCGCCGGATCGTATGCAGCTCCGTCTCTCGTGAAGCTTATCCTGAAGCTGTAATCCGCCGCTTTTGCCGCTGCGCTTCCCTCGACGCTCTTGCTGATGCTCAGCCGGTACTTCCGCACGTTTACAAAGCTCGCGCTCTTGTCGCTCGTCATCGTCCCGCTTTCCGCTCCGCTCGATTCGTAATCTGCGCGATATACTTCGCTCACTTCGTAC
>JAEEGL016389111.1_pt1 | contig 25541 bp, 19 predicted proteins | sample 9134231 | NCBI WGS metagenome assembly JAEEGL01 (sample SAMN16246548, study PRJNA631951) | gut metagenome | biome: gut microbiome; feature: rumen; material: fiber-attached | host: Bos | place: Iran: Karaj | collected 2018-10
CCGATATGTATCAAACTGACACCGTTCTTTTGCAAATATATCTGTCCTTCGGGAACGGTTTCGGGCATACTTCTTTCTATATCAAACAGCGCCGTGGCATCAAAGCTTGGCAGGATATTTACATGGAAACTGATCGTTCTTTTAAGTGTACTTATTTCTTCGCTTATCATATTCCGACCGTTTTGCAAGTATATCTGTCCTCTCGGGGCGATCTATGGATTGTTTAATCGGTTTTCGCTTGTAAAGATGGAGTGTGATAAATCAAAGTGTATAGAGTGCGGTAAGTGCGCGACCGCATGCAAAATGTGTGTGGATCCTTCCAAATCTCCAAACAGCGCAGAATGCATACGGTGCGGTGACTGCATAAAAACATGTCCGGTCAATGCACTTAAGAAAACGGTTAAGCTATAGATCATTCGCCGAAAAGTCTGTGCTTTAAAGGCTTAAGAGCGAAATACAGTATCATACCGAGTACCATTATAGAGATAACCTCTCCGATCCCTACCGTAAACATAAGGAAGTAAAGCGCGTCTTCAAGGCCGTATGCATATTTAAGCACAAACGGGATGATGATAGCGTTTGAAAGAACCGGCGGAACGGTAAAAATGAATTTTGTCTTTCGAAGCATATATGTACCGACAGCACCGATCAGGGTTGCGAGTGTACCGAATATGATATCGGGAAGCGCGCAGCCGGTTATGATGTTACTGAGTAAGCAGCCTATGGCAACACCCGGGATGGCTGCGGGAGTAAAGACGGGAAGTATGGTCAAAGCTTCCGAAATCCTTACCTGAATGGCTCCGCTTGCTAAGTTGAATACTGAGATAAATAACGTAAGAACTACGTAGAGCGCGGCGATCACCGCCGCATGGGTGATAAATAAAACTTTTTTGTTCATGATGGTCTCCTTTAGTTTTGTCAAAACTTAACGTTTTCGAGTGGGAAGGACGCCCGTGGGCAAACACTCGTTTAAGTAACTTTTGTGATACTATCACTGATTTGTATTTTGCGCAAGTAAATTCTCAAAATATAGGATGGTAACAGTTTGAAAAACAACAATTTTTCAAAAAAGTGGATACTCATATTTATGGCGGCGGTGTTGCTTGTGCTTGCCGTTACAGCCTCGATGGTCATATATGTCGATCCGTTTTTTCATTATCACAAACCGCATACGGATAAGTACTATTATGTGCTGGACAATCAAAGGAGTCAGAATGACGGTATATTAAAAAGATTTGACTATGATTCTTTGATAACCGGTTCATCTATGGCGGCCAATTTTAAGACCTCGGAAGCCGAGGAACTCTTTGGGGGAAAGTTTATAAAAGTTCCTTATCTGGGAGCGACAAACAGAGAAATAGGGGAAAATGTCAACATTGCTCTTTCGAAGAAGCCGGAGATCAAAACGGTTATAAGGGCTTTTGAAATGTCGCATTTTATTGAAGATAAGGACGCCATACGATATGACATGGGAGTATATCCCGTATATTTAAGCGACAATAATATATTTAACGATGTTGAATATGTTTTTAACAGGGATGTGATCTTTAAAAGAACGCTGCCCATGATCAAAGCTTCAAACAGCGAAGGCTTTAAATCGGGAATTGACAGTTTTGATGAATATTCGCGATGGGTTCATGAATACAATTCTTTCGGTATTAACACAATTGTTCCTGACGGGCCTTGGGAGATGACTGTAGGTGAGCCTGTCCACATGACAGAGGAAGAGCACGAATTGCTGGTCGGCAACGTGACCCAGAATGTTATCGTACAGGCCGAAGAACACCCGGATGTGGATTTTTATCTTTTCTTTCCTCCGTACAGTGCTTTCTGGTGGGAATACCTTGTTGAAAGCGGGAATATATACAGGCACCTTGAATCGGAGAGAGAAGTTATCGAAATGCTGCTTCCGTATGAGAACATCAAATTGTTTTCTTTTAACAACATTCCGGAGATAACAATGGATACGAATAATTATACTGAAGCCCTCCATTACGGAGAATGGATCAACACTCTTATGCTTAAGTATATGCATGACGGAAAAGGAAGGCTTACAAAAGATAATTATGAGGATTACTTAAGTGAGACAGAAGATCTGTATCTTAATTTTGACTATATGACATTATTCGATCAGGAAGATTACGAAGACGATTATCTGGTTTCGGAAAAACTGCTTGGATCGTACGGTGATTAAATACATTGCGGGTTTTTCCCATAAGTGTTAAATTGTTTTTATGAAAAAAACGGCTCTTTTTATATCAAAAATCGCATATATCATCGCTGCGTTCATTCTGCTTATACTCATGGCGGAATCGGCGCGATATACATATCATTACAGCATCACCAACCTTCTTGATTCCTCGATAAGAGAATACAAAGATCATATTATATTGCATATAATAAGACTTCCTATCGGGACTGCTTTGTTTTACCTTTCGGGCAAAGTAGCTTTTATGGACTGTAAGGATGATGCGGCAAGGAAAAAACGCCTCAAAGCTTTTTCGGCGATCGTGGCCGTCATTGTCTTTGCGCTTCTGGCCGCATGGGTATTTTATGCGTTTATACCGCCGTATTGGGATCAGGCTCAGGTTTACCTCGACGCACAAGCCTTTATGCTGGGCGATTATACCGATGTCGGGCTTAAATATCTTGCCATGTATCCGCAGCAGTACGGTCTCATTTTCTTTGAATCGATCCTCTTGCATCTTTGGAATCATTTCGGATGCCTTCAGATCTTTAATGCGATCTGCATAAGCCTTTCAATTTATCTTTCGGGTCAGCTTGCATATGAATTTTCCGATTCCGTAAAGGCCGGACTTTATACTTCGCTTCTTACGGCAATGTGTCTTCCGTACGATTACTATGTAAGTTTTGTGTACGGTGATGTGTTCTTTACCTTCTCGATGATCCTGATCTGTTACCTTCTGGTAAAGTGGCGCAAATCCGAGAATGCATGGTTTTTGCTCGGGTCTCTTCTTTTGTCGGCGATCTTAGTACCCATAAGGCAGAACGCACTTATTTTTATGATAGCGATCATAATATATTTGATCATCATTGCCATAAAAGAAAAGCGCGGAGCTCTTGTATTTTTCTCATTGCTCTTTATAGCCCTTCCGCTTCTTACGGATAAAGGGATCAAGGTTTATTACGAAGCAAAAAGCGGGATGGAGATCGAAAATAACGGTATCCCGGCGATAAGTTGGATAGCGATGGGAATTCAGGGCGATGTGTACGCGGGTGAAGGTGTAGGTTATTACAACGGCTTTAACCAGTTTTCCTATGTGACAGGTGAATATGACAAAGAAAAAACAGCTGAATATGTCACAGAGGTTTTAAATGAAAGGATCGAAGAGTTTAAGGCCGATCCTAAGATGACTGTTGATTTCTTCAGGTTTAAAGCCTTTGAGCAGTGGCTCGATCCGTATCTGGATTCTGTTCAGATGACAACCGGTGATGTTGAATACGATACGATAAAGCTTTTGTATAACAGTACGGTACTTAATGTTGTGGGATTTTTCATGAACGGTTACCAGACATTTTTGTTCTTCTTCGCATTTGTGTATATCATTCTGTGCATTAAAGGCGATAAAAGCCTTCACTCGTTTGTGCTTACCGTTGCGTTTATAGGAGGGTTCATTTTCAGCCTTATCTGGGAGGCAAAAGGCAGGTATATTTTCCCGTTTTTTGTGATCTTGATCCCGGCTGCGTCGATAGCACTTGACAGATCCATTGATTACGGCAAGGTTTTAACCGATAAGATCCGTGCACGAAAGAAAAAGAAAAATGAAGAAAACAGTTGATATACTTTCAAAAATTGCATATGTGATCGCAGGACTTATATTACTTTATCTTTCGGTTAATGCGATCCACTATTCCTTCGGCATGAATCTGTATTATTACGAAGGCATTTCTTTTATACGTGAAGGTCCGGATTCAAGGCTTAAGAGTATAGTGGTCGTGGCATTGGCATTTTTGGTACTTTTCGGCCTTGCAAAACTTTTGTTTATAAAAACCAAAGATGACGATAAAAGAAACAAGCGTGTACTTATACTGGCTTTGGTCTTTTCGGGCATTATCCTGACAGGCCTTGTCTATTATGTGGTAAGAGTCAGATTCTTGATAGAGTGCGATCAGTACGAAGTTTATACAAGAGCGCTTTTATTTGCAAAAGGTGATTATTCGCCGGTTTCCGACTACTATTTTCAGATGTACAAGCAGCAGATAGGTCTTGCTTTTTATGAAAGCCTGTTTCTTAAATTTACGTCGGACCATCTGATCTTTCAGATATTAAACGCATTTTTCATAGCGGGAGCGGTGTTCTTTGTATACAGATTGAGCCATGAGCTTTTTGAAGATCCGTATATAAGTTTTTTCACACTTATGCTTACGGTCATCTGTTTCCCGCTTTATTACTATGTGAGCTTTGTATACGGCGACGTATTCATGATATTTGCATCGCTTTTCATATCATGGAGTGCGGTCAAATGGATAAAGACAAAGAAAGCCGTATTCCCCGTTCTTTTTCTTTTGACAACGCTTGTAATGGTGCCTGTTCGGAAAAATTCTTTGGTATTTTTGGCGGCGCTTTCGATCATGCTTATATTGACCGCGTTAAAAGAAAAAAAGAGCTCAGCCTTGATCCTCGCAGTATTTACGATAGTTCTTCCGCTTGTTTTTAACGGGATCGTTCTTTCATACTATGAGACAAAAGCCGGTTCAAAGATAGAAAACGAGATGCCTGCCGTTAACTGGATAGCCATGGGACTTTATGAAGCGGTAAACGAAAACTGCAGCGTCGGCGTTTACAACATGTATAACGAACTTACGTATTTCAGTGCAGGCAGGGATAAGGAAGCATCATCCAAGGTCGCAAAAGCCTTTATCGACGAGCGTATTAAGTTTTTTAGGGAAAATCCTGAAGAAGCTAAAAAGTTTTTCAGGTTCAAGATACTTGAGCAGTGGGCGGAGCCTACATTCAGTTCGATCGATTCAACGGTAGGGCTTCATAAAATGTGTTGGGAAGAAGTCAGATTCTCATACGATTTCCATACTCTCGACAACATGAGCAAATCCACAAACTATCTTCAGAGTTTTGTCTACATTTTTGCACTTATATACATGATATTTGCGGTATTTTCAAAAGAAGGACCGGGTAGTGTTCTTTTACCGGTTGCTTTTATAGGAGGATTTTTGTTTAGCCTGTTATGGGAAGCAAGCGGAAGATACGTATTTCCGTACTTTATTCTTTTGATCCCGCTTGCGGCGGCTGCTGCAGGAAAGTCGTTTAACCTGTGTGCGGGTCTGTTAAAAAAGATAGCCAAAAAGGAAAACTGATGGAAAACCTTGTTAAAAATTCCGTGGTGACAATTAAAAAGGGTGAGGGTCGAAGTCTTAAAGCCGGCGGTGCCTGGATATATGATAACGAGATCGAGTCGATCATGGGTACTTTTAAAAACGGCGATATAGTTAAGGTCAACGATTTTGACGGGTTTCCTTTGGGTGCCGGTTTTATAAATCAAAATTCAAAGATCCGTGTGAGGATGCTTACAAGAAGCCGGGACCAGATCGTTACGGATGAGTTTATAAAAGAACGCGTCTTTTCAGCCTGGAAATATCGAAAAGACACCATGCCAAAGGAGGATTTAAACTGTTGCCGCCTGATATTCGGCGAGGCTGATTTTCTGCCGGGGCTCGTGGTCGATAAATATGATGACATTCTGGTGGTCGAATCGCTTGCTTTGGGTATAGATAAGCTTAAACCCATGATCCTTGATTATCTTTGTGAGGCGCTTTCCTCAGACGGTTATAAGGTCCGCGGTATATATGAGCGTTCCGATGCGCCGGTACGCAAAAAGGAAGGGCTTGAATCTTATAAGGGATTTATAGGCGAAGAGTTTGACACAAAAGTAAAAATTGTGGAAAACGGCGTAAAATATATTGTCGATGTGGAAAACGGACAGAAGACAGGTTTTTTCCTTGACCAGAAATATAACCGTCTTGCGATACAAAGACTGTGCAGGGGAAAAAAGGTTCTTGACTGCTTTACGCATATGGGAACATTTGCACTTAATGCGGGAATCGCAGGAGCGGAATCGGTTCTGGGCCTTGATATATCCGAATTTGCGGTTTCCCAGGCAGAGGCAAATGCAAAGTTAAACGGCCTTGAAGATACGGTTAAGTTTAAAGCCGCAAATGTCCTCGATGAACTTCCGAAACTTCTTGACGAGGAAGAGTCTTATGATGTTGTGATCCTGGATCCTCCGGCATTTACAAAATCAAAGGAAGCAACAAAAAACGCGATCAAGGGTTATCGTGAGATAAACATGAAGGGGCTTAAACTCGTGCGGGACGGCGGTTACCTTGCTACATGTTCCTGCTCTCACTTTATGACCGAAGAGCTTTTTAAAGAGACAATCTCCCAGGCGGCAAAGGCCGTTCATAAGCGTTTAATGCAGGTTGAATTTCGCACCCAGTCATGGGATCATCCGATCCTATGGGCAGCGGATGAATCATATTATTTAAAATTTTTGATCTTTCGTGTAACGGATGAGAAGTAAAAAAGATTATAAGGATAAAAACAGGCAATTGTTTACCAAATCTTTATTGGGAATTGCCTGTTTTTTGTTGTATACTGATAAGCACAGGCTAACTATTATTATTTGAGGTATATACATGAAGCAGACATTTGATATAAAAGGTATGGCTTGCGCGATGTGCGTAAAGGCTGTCGAGAAGGCGGTTACACCGCTTGAGGGCATGAAGGAAGTAAACGTAAGCCTTATAGAAAACGTTATGACCGTGGAGTACGATGAGACGGTACTTTCTGCAGATAAGATAATAGAAGCAGTCAGTTCGGCGGGATATAAGGCATCCTTACCTAAGGCAAAGGGTTCGGATGTTAAGGAAAAGAAAGAACTCTCGGTATTTTGGGCAAGATTTCTTCCCTCGCTCATTTTGCTCCTCCCACTTGTATATTTTAACATGGCGGGTATGATGTCGTGGCCGCATCCTGCAGATCTTTCGCCGTATATTCAGTTTGTTCTTGCGGGTGGGATCCTTATCATCAACCGGACATTCTTTAAAAAGGGCGTAATGGGCGTGAAAAATATGGCACCCGGTATGGATACTCTTATATCGCTCGGTGCGGCAGCAGCATTTTTATACAGTACTGGTTTGATCATAAGAAATATCATAGTTACAAAAAGCGTTCTTTTTACGTCGATCCTTAATAAGAGTAATGATACAACGCCGCATTCGATGTATTTCTTTGAATCGGCAGGCATGATATTTACACTGATCACATTAGGCAAGATGCTTGAGGCCAATTCGAAGGCTCATACAATGGATGCGATAAATGCGCTTTCGGATCTTACGCTTGGCAAGATCACCGTCATCCGTGACGGGGAGGAAAGAACGATCACTTCCGACGCTGTAAGAGCTAAAGACATTGTGTATGTAAGAGAAGGTGAAAGGATATGCGCGGACGGAACTATAATCGATGGTCTTGGAAGCGTTGATAAATCGGCCCTTACGGGTGAGTCGGTTCCCGAAGATGTTAAGGCCGGCGATAAAGTGCTTTCGGGAAGCCTCTGTGTAAGCGGGTTTTTTAAGTTCAATGTCGAAAAGGCGGGTGAGGAGACAACTCTTTACTCGATAATAAGACTTGTAAAAGAAGCAGCGGAGAAAAAAGCACCGATCCAGCAGCTGGCCGATAAGATAAGCGGATACTTTGTTCCTGTTGTAACAGCGATAAGTTTGATAACATTTATCGTCTGGATGGTAACGGGGCACGGATTGTTCTTAGCCCTTAATTTTGCCATAAGCGTTTTGGTGATCTCATGCCCGTGTGCTTTGGGGCTTGCCACTCCCGCAGCCATGATGGCGGGAACGGGAAATGCTGCGCGTCACGGTATCCTGATAAGATCTTCAGAATGCCTTGAAACCGCTAAGGATGTGGACTGTGTAGTCCTTGATAAGACAGGTACGCTCACAGCAGGCGTAATGACTGTAACCGATGTGATATCAACCGATGAAGCCCATACGGAAGAATATATGATAAAGGCATCGTCGCTTGAGTCGGGTTCAAAACATCCTTACGCCATTGCCATAAGGGATTATAAGGAGAAAAATCATAGCGGCGAAGATCTGAACGTATCAGATGTCGAGAATGTACCCGGAGGCGGTCTTAAGGGAAAGATCGGCGGAAAAGAATATTATATAGGCAATGCGAAATTTGTGTCGGAAAACGGCATATCGCTTGATGATGATACTTTAAGGACGATAGATAAGCTAAGTGCCGAAGGAAAGACGGTTCTTTTGCTTGCGGGGGAATCCCTTTATTTAACGATCGCTCTTATGGATGTGATAAAAGAAGATTCTTATAAAGCCTTAAGTGAATTTGAAAAGGAAGGCTTAAGCGTGATACTTGCAACGGGTGACAATAAGATCACGGCCGAAGCTATAGCCAAAGACCTTCCTGTTGACAGGATTTATTCGGAGATCCTTCCCGATGATAAGTTTAAGATCGTGGAAGAACTTCAAAAAGACGGTAAAAAGGTTGCCATGATCGGTGACGGCATTAACGATGCACCCGCTCTTGTAAAAGCAGATGTCGGAATAGCTATAGGAAGAGGATCCGATATAGCGATCGATTCGGGTGACTTTATCCTCATGAAGGATTCTCTTAAAGATGCCGCATATGCTCTTTCATTAAGCAAAAGAACAATGAAGATCATAAAGGAGAATCTGTTCTGGGCGTTCTTTTACAATATGATAGGCATTCCGATCGCAGCGGGAGTATTATTTATTCCTTTCGGCCTTCGTCTTACTCCCGCGATAGCCGCCGCATGTATGAGTTTAAGTTCTCTCTTCGTGGTCACAAACGCGTTGAGGCTTCGTAAATAACTTTTGAAAAGTTGCATTATCCGTTTGACTTAAGCAAGTGATAGAAAGTATTATATTTTATAGGGAATTATTATTTCTTTTTAAGGAGGCAACTTATGTTTTACGATAGCAAGATACTTATTGGTAAGGCCGGCGACGAAGACATTTACATTTATCCCAAAATGGCCAATCGTCACGGTATGATCTGCGGTGCTACCGGTACAGGTAAAACCGTTTCGTTGAGAGTTATGGCTGAGTCCTTCAGTGATATGGGGGTTCCGGTATTTTTGGCTGATGTTAAGGGTGACCTTGCAAGCATGATGAAGCCGGGTGACGACAGTGAAAATATCGTTAAAAGAGTTGAGGCCATGAATCTTAATGAGAAAGGCTTCGAGAGCAAGGGTTATCCCGTTAATTTCTGGGATGTATACGGAGAAAAAGGTCTTGCGCTTCGTACGACCGTTACAGAGATGGGCCCGCTTCTTTTAAGCCGTATTATGGGTCTTAACGATACACAGACGGATATCCTTACTATCATTTTCCAGATAGCCGATGAAGAAGGAATCCTTTTGATAGATACAAAGGACTTAAAGGCTATGTGCCAGTATGTAGGCGAAAAGTCCAAGGAATACAGTTTAAAATACGGTAATATCGCACAGGCAAGCCTTGCAGCTATTACCAGAGGAATAGTGGCAATGGAATCGGACGGTGCCGATCAGTTCTTTGGTGAGCCCGCACTCGATATAAGAGACTGGATGAAGACCGATTTTAACGGCAGAGGTATGATCCAGATCCTTGATGCACAGAAACTTGCGCTTAATGCAAAGATGTATTCGATATTCTTACTCTGGCTTATGAGTGAGCTGTTCGAATCACTTCCCGAGATCGGTGATCCCGAGAAGCCCAAGATGGTGTTCTTCTTCGATGAAGCTCATATGCTTTTCGATACTGCCAATAAGGTATTGCTTGATAAGATCGAGCAGGTTGTTAAGCTCATCCGTTCAAAGGGCGTAGGTATCTACTTTATCACACAGAATCCGAAGGATATTCCCGATGGCGTACTTGCCCAGCTCGGCAACAAGATCCAGCACGCACTCCGCGCATACACTCCCAAGGAGCAGGAAGGTGCGAGAGCAGCCGCTAAGTCATTCAGAGAGAATCCTGAATTCAATACATATGATACTCTTCAGGAACTCGGAACAGGTGAAGCGCTTGTATCCGTACTCGATCTTAAGGGTATTCCCACTATGGTACAGAGAGCGAAGATCCTTCCTCCGCAGAGTTTGCTCGGAACACTCGATGAGATGACGAGGCAGTCAACGATCAACAATTCCGAATTCTATAATAAATATGCGGAATATGTTGACAATGACTCAGCTTATGAATTCATGCAGAGAAGAAGCTTGCAGCTGGAAGAAGAAGCAGCCAAGGCTGCTGAAGAAGCGGCTGCGGCAAAAGAACAGGCTATAGCCGATAAGGAAGCTGCAAAGGCTCAGGCTAAGGCTGAAAAAGAAGCTGAGAAAGAAAAGGCCAAGAAGGGTAAGGCGGTCAAGAGTGCAGCCAAGTCCGTTGCTTCCTCAACAGCAGGCACGATCGGCCGTGAGCTCGGTAAATCGCTCGGCGGTTTCGGCGGTAAGTTCGGAAAGACTTTGGGCGGTAACGTCGGTGCATCTTTAGGCCGTGGTATTATCGGAACATTGTTCAGACTTTGATAGGATATATAATGAAACCCGGTTCACTTTATTGTGAACCGGGTTTTTACTTTTTACTCTGCAAATAAGATCAATGCTGTCAGCCGTTTAACTTGATCACAAGCACATCGTCTATGATCTTAAAACTTCCTTCGGCCGGGAATTTGTCCATTGCTTTAAATTCATCGGTATCGACGATCTTAAGTTCCTCTTCAAGAGTCAGGATCGGGAAAGTAAAGTTCAAATATCTTTCACAGAAGGTCTGATACGAACCCGAGGAATTGCACACCAGATTTCCGTCCACACCGAAATAACCGCTTAAGTCGTCTTTGGTGATATCGGTTGAAGGATAATAGTTTTCATCCGGGAATCCGCCCAGTATCGCTACAGGCATACCGGCCCTGTAGCCTTCGGTCTGTTCTATCCTGTCCACAAGTCTTACGCATGTCGCAAAGGTTTTTTCGTAGCGTTCGTTAAGATTAAAATAAGCGATATTTCCCGCAACGGCAAACTGAAGTATAAGCACAAGCGCCGATACAACGGATACGATCGAAAGGCAGGTCTCAAACTTAACCGCCACTTCTTTATTAAACATATTAAGAAGCGCTACAAAGAATATCATTATGACCACCCACGGCATACGCATCAAAAGATGGAAGTATGTATCGGGAGAAAGGATCGTGATAAGGCATGAAGCGAAAGGCGTGACCGCTGCAAGTATTACAAGAAATACGATGTTTAAAGGGTTCTTGTATGTTTTTTTCTTTATAAAAAGATATATAAAAGAAACGACACCCAATGCCATAAAGATAAGATAGAAGATCTTTAAAGCCAAAGTCGTTGAAAAGGCTCCGCCGTATCTTACAAAGTAGTAGAAATTGTCCCAGGCGGCTTTAAGTCCCGCGGTAAGTTCGGAAAGCTTAAATGTCGATACGCGGTCTGTACCCTGATAGCCTGAGATCGCGGTATTTTTAACGGAAAGCATTATCTTCAGCGTAATAATGTAAAATGCATATCCGCCTATACCCATCACAACATATTTTAAAGCCTTTGTAAGAAGCTCTTTTGTTTTTTCGCCGTTCAAGATATCAAGCATAAGACCGAAGATACAAAGAAGTATCGTAAAAGAAAACTCCGCCTGATATATTCCGATGCTTAACCCAAGAGCAAATATTCCGGCGATAAAACCGTATTTAAGATTTCTTGAAAGAAGATATGCAAGGCATGCAAGAAGAACTGCGAGCATATATCCGTCTATCGTATATGTATAGGCAAAAGTCGAAGAAACCGAGGGAAATGTTACAAGAAGCCCCCCGGCGATCACGGGAAGCACCTTTCCTTCTATATTAAACGCAGAAACGATCGCGACTGCGGCAAAAGAAAGATACAGTATCGCAAGAAGACCGTTTATCAAGGGAAGATCATAGTAAGAACCAACCGAACAGGCATAGGTTAAAAACTGCCTGCCGGAAGTGATCATATCCTGGTCGGAATAGATATTCCACATTGAATCAAAGGTGAGAAAGTTATTGGTTATCGCATAAAGATGTGCGAGTGATCCGATTATAAATGTGCCAAAGAAAGCGGCCTTATATTCAGGTTTTATCTTCTTATAAAATGAAGACCAGATCTTATCGGGTGTCATAAACATGCTCCTATATCCATTGGGTACAAACCCTTATTTGATTATAAACGAGGGCCAATAAATTGACAACAAATTGATTTGTCTGACTTTATTTAATCCACTTTACAACCAAAAATCCAAGTGTAATAATAAAAAAAGTATAAACTTTTTTGATTATGGAACAGGAGGAGAAAGGTATGAAAATGATTTATACTGTTGAAGACAGGCCTTCATTCGGAAAGACCCTGGTCTTCGCACTGCAGCAGTTACTGGCTATCCTGGCTGCAACGATTGCGGTTCCCGCAATAATAGGCAATAACATGTCACCTTCGGCGGCGCTGTTCGGTGCAGGTGTCGGTACTCTGGTTTATCTTCTTTTTACAAAGTTCAAGAGCCCCGTTTTCTTAGGCTCATCATTCGCTTTTATCGGTTCTATGTTCTCTGCTTTCGCAGGCGGTGTTTCAATGTCTCTCGGTTATTTAGGTCTTATCCTCGGTGCAGCTTTTGCAGGTTTGGTATATGTGGTTATCGCTGCTATCGTTAAGTTTGCGGGAGTTAATTGGATCAACAAGCTTATGCCCGCAGTAGTGATCGGACCCACAGTTGCGATCATCGGTCTTTCGCTTGCAGGCAATGCGATAGGCGATCTTACGACCGGTAAGGTATTTTTGGCAGACGGTACACAGGCAGCATCACCTTATGCTTGTCTTATCTGCGGCCTTGTTACATTGTTCGTAACAATGATCTGTTCGGTATACGGTAAGAAGATGCTTAAAATGATCCCTTTCATTATTGGTATCGTATGCGGCTATGTGGTTGCGGCGATCATGACTCTTACAGGAATCGAATCACTTCAGATTATTGATTTTTCAGCTTTCTCCCATATGCAGTGGTATCCTTCTTTTACCTTTGTAACCGCATTTTCCGGCGGATTTACATTTGGTGATGTCGGTTCCATGGGCGCATACATTGCTACTATCGCAGCAGCATATGTACCGGTTGCTTTCGTAGTATTTGCCGAGCATATCGCAGATCACAAGAACCTTTCATCTATTATCGAAAGAGACCTTCTTGAGGAGCCCGGTCTTCACAGAACATTACTCGGTGACGGCGTTGGTTCCATGGTCGGTGCATTCTTCGGCGGATGTCCCAACACCACATACGGTGAGTCCGTAGGTTGTGTAGCTATTTCCGCTAACGCTTCGATCGTAACGATCCTCACAACTGCTGTACTTGCAATAGTTGCTTCCTTCGTAGCTCCTTTTGTAACCTTCCTTTCCACAATTCCCAATTGTGTAATGGGTGGTGTGTGCGTAGCTCTTTACGGATTCATTGCAGTATCCGGTCTTAAGATGCTTCAGCCCGTTGACTTAAACGACAACACAAACCTCTTTACCGCTTCGGTCATCTTGATCTCCGGTATCGGCGGTCTTGTGGTAAGTTTCGGTTCAATCACGATCACTTCCGTAGCATGCGCATTGATCCTTGGTATCATTACTAACAAGGTTCTTTCCGCAAGAAAGAAAAAGGAAGATTAAGATTTAGATAAAGAAAACCGGCTCACGCGAGCCGGTTTTTTTGATATTTGAAATTATTGAAACGATAGAAGATCGATTACTCGATAACTTTGATCCATCCCTTGGGAGCTTCAAGTCTGCCCATCTGGATACCGGTAAGAGTATCATAAAGCTTCTTGGTAACAGGTCCCATTTCGTTCATGCCTGCAGGGAAGCAGATCTCTTTGCCGTGATCGACAACCTTGCCTACAGGGGAAATAACTGCAGCGGTACCGCAAAGTCCGCATTCAGCCATATCTTTTACTTCATCAAAGTATACTTCTCTTTCTTCAGCCTTAAGGCCTAAGATCTCTTTTGCAACATACATCAAAGATCTTCTTGTGATCGAAGGTAAGATACTGTCAGATTTGGGAGTTACAACTGTTCCGTCCTTTGTTACGAACAGGAAGTTTGCTCCGCCTGTTTCTTCAACCTTTGTACGGGTTGCGGCATCAAGATACATGTTCTCATCGTAACCCTGTCTGTGAGCATCCATGATAGGATAAAGGCTCATTGCATAATTAAGACCTGCCTTGATATGGCCGGTTCCGTGAGGAGCCGCACGATCATAATCACAAACTCTGATCGTTATGGGCTTTGCTCCACCCTTAAAGTAAGGGCCTACGGGTGTGGTGAACATTCTGAACTGATATTCTTCAGCGGGCTTTACGCCGATGACCGGAGAACTTCCGAACATATAAGGTCTTATATATAAGGTCGCACCGGATCCGTAAGGAGGAACATATGCATCATTGGCCTTAACGGTATCAACAACAGCCTGTACAAATCTTTCTTCGGGGAAGACAGGCATCTCAAGTCTCCTGCAACTGTCTGCCATACGCGAAGCATTTAAGTCGGGGCGGAAGCAGACGATGTGACCGTCTTCCGTAGTATATGCTTTTAATCCTTCAAAACAGCTTTGCGAGTACTGTAATACTCCGGCGCACTCGCTGATGACGACTTTATCGTCCTCTGTAAGACAGCCGTCGTCCCAGGCACCGTTTTTGTAATTGGATACAAATCTTTTCGCAGTGGGAAGATAGCCGAAACCGATATTGGACCAATCGATATTTGCTTTTTCCATAATCCGAACACTCCTTTTGATTCTTTTTGATTTAACACGCTAAATCTTTGAAAAACATTATCTGCTTATTTTGGCGAAAAGTCAATAAAGCGGAAGACTTCCTTGCATAAAGATGCATATAGGTTGTAAGATACAAGAGGAATGCGGGAGTATCATACATGGGGAGAATGGAGTCAATATGGAATTTCGTCCATGCATAGACATTCATAACGGAAAAGTGAAACAGATAGTGGGTTCGACACTTAAAGATGAGGGAGACGGCGCAAAGGACAATTATGTGTCGGATAGGGATGCTTCTTTTTACGCGTCTCTTTACATGAAAGACAATATAAAAGGTGCCCACGTTATATTACTTAATTCCAAAGACAGCGAATATTACGAAGCCACGAAAGCGGAGGCGATCTCGGCATTAAGATCTTATCCTTCGGGCCTTCAGGTCGGAGGCGGGATCACAGCGGAAAACGCCTTTGAATACATTAAGGCGGGAGCATCCCACGTGATCGTCACAAGTTATGTTTTTAAGGACGGGAAGGTTGATTTTGAGAATCTTTCAAAACTTGAAAAAGCGGTGGGCAAAGAACACATCGTGCTCGACTTAAGCGCCCGCAAAAAAGGCGACTGTTACTATGTGGTAACGGACAGATGGCAGAAGTTTACCGATGAAAAGATAAGGCTTGCTCTGTTTAGAAGTTTAAGCGCATTTTGCGATGAGTTTCTGGTCCACGGTGTGGATGTGGAAGGAAAAAAAGCCGGTCCGGATCCTGAACTTATCGGGATACTTTCAGAGGCTTCCGATGAGCTTGATATGCCGATTACTTATGCCGGAGGGATCTCATCAAAAGAAGATGTTGAGGCAATAAATGAGGTCTCCCACGGAAAGCTTAACTTTACGGTCGGGAGTGCGCTCGACCTTTTCGGGGGAAACCTCAAATATGAAGAAATGAAAAAATATCGTTGATCAGCCTGTGGCTCCTGCGTCGGTGTGCATTTTCCTGTACTGATGAGGAGTCACTTTGTTTTTCTCTTTAAATGCGTGTATAAGATGCGAGCAGTCACAAAACCCGGTTTCCTGACTTATGTAAGTAAGATCGTAATCGGTGAAAAGAAGCATGTTCTCTGCCTTACACAGTCTCAAAAATGAAATGTAGTGTTTACATGATTGTCCGTACAGCTCGGCAAAGCATTTCGCAAAATAGGAATAACTCATATTACATTTCTTTGCCAGATCTTCCACTCTCAGATCTTCGTTTAAATGATCGTCTATATATTCGGTAATGTTATTGATGTTTTCGGATCCTTTTACATCTTTTAAGTCATCCAGTTTAAGACCCATCGCACGTCTTTTTCTTAAATAGTGGATCAAAAGCTCGCATATATAAGATCGCGTAACGGAGAAGTAACCAAATCCTTTGCCATTCATTTCTTTTATGCAGCCCTCAAAAAGCCCTTTGACTTTTTCTCTTTCCAAAGAATCCTCATCGGATGAAAGATCGAGTTTTAAAAATTCTTCTGTTCTGGGCATACTCGGCGGAAAACAGGAAGTAAAGCGTATATTGCCGGTTTCCGAAGAATGTACGGCCGATTCAAGCTGGTTTAGGTCAAATTTCAATACGTAGTATCGTAAGGGACCGTAACTTGTGGAATAGATCGAGTGTACCGAAGACGGCGGAAATATAAAAACTTCGTCGGGCGACAAAACAAAACTCTCCGAGTCACAGTTAACAATAGCATTACCTTCGAGCATATAGAGAACCTCCGTAAAGTAATGCCAGTGAGAGCGAATTGGAAAGGTTTCTTTGGACACATCAAACAGAAATGCCTCATATGGAGCGTTAAGCGTATCCGTGTACTCAAAGAGTGAGTTCATAGACCCTCCGAAAAATAGGTTTGTACAATTTTTATATAGTGTGATTATAGCGGTTTTACTTTGCAAAATCTATATTATTTATTGGAAAAAGGTTTTTTCATTTTTTAAGAAACGGAGAAATTTATGGAATACATATGCGGTATGACTTTTGCACCGTTTGTGCCAGGGGATCATCTATGCTCAAAAGAATCAAAAGAGAGTTTTCTTAAGATGAAAGAAAACACCCATGCAGATTTTGTGACCTTTGTGCCCAACGCACTTCAGGATACGCCGCAGTCCGAGACCATTACGGTCGGCAGGGAAAGCGTTACAAAAGAGCAGCTTACGGAAATGATCCTTTTTGCAAAAGAACAGGGTATGAAAGTTGCCATTAAGCCTACCGTTAACTGCAAAAACGGAACGTGGAGAGCCCATATCAATTTCTTCGATGAAGATGTACCCTGTGAGCCCAAATGGGGCAACTGGTTCAGATCATATACGGAGTTTCAGGCCGGTTTTGCAAAGATCGCCGAAGAGGCAAAGGTTGATCTGTTTATTCCCGGTTGTGAAATGGTAATGAGCGAGCACCGCGAAGAAGAGTGGAGAAAACTGATCTCGGATTTAAGAGATGTATATAAAGGACCTATTACATACAATACCGATAAATATCAGGAACATAACGTAAAGTGGTGGGATGCGCTTGATTATATATCGTCCAGCGGTTACTATCCGATAGATAAGTGGGATACTGAGCTTGACCGTATCGAAAAGGTTGTTAAAAAGTTTGATAAACCTTTTATCTTTGCAGAGACAGGCTGTATGTCGGTCAGGGGTTCCAATATGGTTCCCAATAACTGGGCAATCCGCGATGAATGCGATCTAAAAGGCCAGGCAGACTGGTATGACACGATGTTTAAAGCATGCGAAAAGCGTGACTGGATCAAGGGAATGTTTATATGGGCATGGTGCCATAAGCTTTATAATCCAAAGGATGCGGACAAACAGTTAAACTACGATGTTTATTCAAAGCCCGCCGAAGAAGTGATAAGAAACTTTTATGATAAAAAGCGTTTGTTATAATAAATTCTCTCCCTAAATGTTAATACCCCGACTCATTTGAGCCGGGGTATTTTCCTATTTAACAAGATCGGATAATCTTGCAAACTGTTCAAGGGTCAATGCCTCGCCCCTTATCGTTTGAGGCAATTCCATCTTTTCAAGAGCATTTACTACGTTTTCTTTTGCTATTCCCTGTAATCCGGCATTGGAGATACTGTTTACAAGGGTCTTTCTTCTTTGATTGAAGGCTGCTCTTATAAGTGCAAACATTAAAGCTTCATCCCTGACAGATACGGGATTATCCTTATGCAGAGTAAGCTTTATGACTGCGCTGTCCACATTGGGCTTTGGTATAAAACAGTTGGCAGATACATTTAAAACTGTTTCGGGATGAGCATAGTATTGAACGGCCAAAGAAAGCGCACCGTAATCCTTTGTGCCCGGACCGACTTTCATGCGGTCGGCCACTTCTTTTTGTACCATTACGGTTATACTGTCAAGCGGAACATGGCTTTCGAAAAGTCCCATGATAATGGGAGTTGTAATGTAGTATGGAAGATTGGCCACGACTTTAATGGGTTTTCCACCGTTATACTCATCACAAAGTGCATTAATATCAACTTTTAACACATCCTTGTTGATAATTGTCTTATTGTCGTATTCCGATAAAGTATCGTTAAGTATCGGGATAAGGTTCTTATCTATTTCAACGGCAATCACAAAACGGGCTTTTTCGCATAAATACTGGGTCATGGTACCGATACCGGGACCGATCTCCAAAACGCAGTCGTCTTTTGTGATGCCGGCCTTATCGGCTATGGATTCAAGAATATTTGAATCTATAAGGAAATTTTGCCCGTATTTTTTCTGAAAATTGAAATTGTATTTTTCAAGTACTTTAAGCGTATTTGAAAGATTACCGAGATCTGCCATAAATTTTCCTTCGTTTTTTATGTGTAATTATAATATATGCCGTAAAAAGATACAAATATTGGCAAAATCCGCTGTCTGTATGCTATAATAATCACTGTGTATGCACATTTTTGCAGGTCTAACGTTGGGTTCGGAGGTTGATACCGATGGATGAAAAGAAAAATCCTATCGATGCGGTCCTAAGATTCATATATTTGGCTTTTCTTGCGGGTACGATCATTTTCTTCATATATTGCATGTCTGCCGTTAATCTGCCGGTTCAATTCAGAAATGTATGCGAAAGCTTAAGTGACGGCTGGAAGGTGACATTTCCTGACGGTACCGTTGAGGATAATCTAACGCTTCCTTATGCCTATGACGGTGTAAAAGAGGAAGTAGTTACCTTCGAAAAGACGCTTCCCGACAGCATTCCGGTCGACAGCAGCATATGTATTTCAAACAGTGCAAACGTTGAAGTGTATATAGGCGATGAACTTCGTTCTTCTTTCTATCTTAACGATATCAATATGCCGGGTACGGTTGTCAAAGATTTCTCGATGTTTATAAAGCTCAATCAGAACGACGCCGGAAAGACATTAAAGGTCATAAGATGGAAGCCCACTGATTTCAACGGTCTTTTTAAAGAAGTATATATAGGCAATGTTAACGGTATAATTATCGAGAAGGTTTCACGAGAGTTTTATCCGATCATTCTTGCGCTTATCCTTCTTTTCATATGTTCTTTGATAGTCATTACCAATATCGTATATTACTTGATCAGCAAAAAAACGTTGCTTGTGGCCAAGCTTTCCGGAGCAATAGCGTTGGGCGCTGCCTGGTATTTAACCGACAGTTATGCATTTCAATTTGTTTTCGGAAAGTATGTAGTGGACGGTGTTACTTCATATCTTGTGTGTATGCTTGTACCGCTTTCGTTTATTTCCTATGTAAACGCCATGCTCAAAAAGAGGTATAACAGAGCTTTCCGATGTCTTACCGCATTGTCATTGTTATGTTTTACCGTGTTTACGGTGCTTAATTTTACCGGCGTTTTCTATTTTATCAATGCATTGCTTTTAATAGATGTTCTGATCGCGGTTATAATCGCTATAATACTTGCCATAATCGTATATGACGTAAAGCGCGGATACAGTAAGGATTACAGACTTTATCTTTACGGTCTTATAGGTTTTACGGTTTTTGCCGTTATAGAGATATTGATGATAAATCTTGTCCCTCATCTGATCGACGGATATTATATGCTGACAGGTTTGTACATTCTGTTCATTTCGGGTGTTCTTCAGCAGATATGGGATATAAAATCAGTTGATGTGGAGAGAGCGAAGGCTGTTGCCGCCAATGAGTCCAAGAGTGCATTTCTTGCAAAAATGTCTCACGAGATCCGTACGCCCATCAATTCTATCATCGGTATGAATGAGATGATACTCAGGGACTCCGATGACAAGCAGATACTCGAATATGCCGATTATATAGATCAATCCGGTCATATTCTTTTAAGCATCGTCAACGATATTCTTGATTTTTCAAAGATCGAGTCGGGAAAGATGGAGATTGTGGAAGCTCCGTACAAGACACTTGCGTTCTTGAAAGATATGAATGCTTTGATGAAAGAACGCGCTTCAAAGAACGGACTTGAGGCGATATGTATATTTTCACCCGATGTAGCTTCCTCTTACAGAGGAGATATAACGCTTATACGTCAGATTGTGACAAATCTTATTTCAAATGCGTTTAAGTACACAAAAGAAGGGCGTGTAATACTTGAAGTAAGTAATGAGGCGACGGATATCTTTGATGTAGACCTTTTGAAGATCTCAGTTTCCGATACCGGAATCGGCATTAAGGATGATGATATAAATAAGCTGTTTGTTTCTTTTAACCGTGTGGACGAGATCAAAAACAAAAACATTCAGGGAACGGGACTGGGGCTTGCGATCGTTAAAAATCTCGTGGAAGAGATGCACGGCGAGATAAGCGTAAAGAGCCGTTACGGTTCGGGAAGCGTGTTCAGTGTTTCGATCCCGCAGGCTGTTGAAGATCATTCTCCGATCGGAGCATTCAGAGATGCGGTTGTTTCAAACAATACAAATAAATCCGGCTACAGGGAACTTTTCCATGCGCCGGAAGCAAAAATACTTGTTGTGGATGACAATAAGACAAATCTTGATATAGTTAAAAAGTTATTGTCGCGTACAGAGCTTCAGATCGATACGGCACTGAGTGCCAACCAGTGCCTTATGAAGTGCCGTGACAAGCAATACGATCTTATATTTATGGATCACATGATGCCTGAGATTGACGGTGTTGAGGCGTTCAGGATGCTTAAGACCGACAGCAGGAGTCTTAATAAAGACACGAAAGTGATCGCACTTACTGCCAACGCCATAAACGGTGTCAGGGAAGAATACTTGGAGATCGGATTCGTGGATTATATTTCCAAACCCATAGAACCCAAGCTTTTGGAAGAAAGTATCATAAAACATCTTTCAAAGGAACTTGTTACCATAGTATCAGCCGATTAGGATCTTCTTAAACCCCGTATATCAATATTGAACAGTGTGGCCGCGTTTTTCTCCGTGACATCTTCGACCTGTTTGGGATGCATGGACTTAAGCGCGGCTATTTCGTTGACCACATACGGAAGATACAAAGAAGAATTTCTTTTGCCTCTGTTGGGTTCGGGAGCAAGATACGGTGCATCGGTTTCAAGAAGGATCCGCTCCAAAGGAATGGCCTTAACGGTTTCTTTAAGTCTTTTGCCGTTTTTAAAGGTTACAACACCGCCTACACCTATGTAATATCCCATTTTCACATATTCTTTTGCCATTTCGGGAGAGCCCGAATAGCAGTGTATAACGCCTTTTTTGTCCGGGCCGTATTCTTTTATGATCTCAAAAGTTTCTTCCGAAGCTTCTCTTGAATGGATGATGACCGGAAGATCGTATTTTTGAGCCACTTTAAGCTGATATATAAATGCTTCGTGCTGCACATCGGAAGATGGTTCGGGATAGTGGTAGTCAAGACCGATCTCGCCTATCGCTACAGGCTTTATCTCTTCTATTAAAGCATTCATTTCCCGTCTTTTATCCTCATTAAAGTCAGTCACTTCGCTAGGATGGATACCTATAGTGGGAAAAAGAAAATCATACTTATCGCAAAGAGCTTTTATCTTTACTATTGAAGGAAATTCCGCACAGGCACATATCGCACCGGAAATTCCGCTTTCATAAAAAGAAGACAGAAGGATATCTCTGTCTTCATCAAAAACACTGTCATCATAATGGGCATGTGTATCAAATATCATATTGCCTCCTTACAAAGTTTCTGTTCATAAGTAGCCTGAAAGGTTTCATTGTTGATTATGAACAGCTCATCGGGTGCATCAAGTTTTGCGGCAAGATAATCACCGGGTTTTCCCAGGGTATATTTTTCTTTGTCCCATACTGTGAAAACCTTTACCCTCTCGCTTAATTTTCTGGCATAAACGGGAGTTGCCTCGGATATTATACACGATCTTGCATACGGAATGACAGAAAAAAGTTGTCCGGAGTTGGCATCCTTTACTGACGGCTCATATTCACCGGGGAATTTGTAAGGTATATCGGAAATCGAAAAACTCTTTTCAAAATCGGTTTTCTTTATAGGGAATATCTCTCCGTCAATCCTGATCATTATATAAATGGAATCATCGCAGTATACATCGATATCGCCTTCAATGGAACGTAAGGTAACGGTTTTTCCGATAAGATCCATTTCGGCGGGATCCACATAGCCCATAAGAAGGGCTTTTTTCGTGTAGATCGGGGAATAAGTAAGGTCTTCATTGCAATTTCCCGCGTGGAGGATCTTTGTGTCCGCAAAATAATCTCTGATACGTTTTTTGATGAATCCGTTAACGGCTTTCTGTTTATAATCAACGCCCATAAGATCTAAAAGAGAGCGTTCCATATAACCGCCTGCTTTGTCGTAGTGCCCGCCTCCGGAGCCGAGTCCGTCCGAAAGGAATTTCACAAATTCATTGCTTTGCACTTCTTTGATGCAAGATCTTACGGAAAGCTTTATGCCGGCATTTAAAAGGGTGTAGGCTATACATGTATCCACACCGTCCACTTCCAGGAGCATATCGCTTATAACACCTAAGATATTGGGGTCGCAAGGTTTTACTTCAACGAGTCCGCAACGGTATTTTTTGCTGTAATGAGTCTTTTCAAGTGCCTCTCCGGCAATTTTCAACTCACTTAAGGAAAGATTGTTGTTTCTGAAGGATTGTATGCTGCTTTTACTGTATTTTAAAGTGTCGCGAAGGTCTCTGTCCAGAGGATGGTACAGTTCGGTAAAACCGTTTGTATCGGTCATAAGGCCATAGTAAAGAGCTGTAGCCAGATCGGTATTTTTATTGACATCAAAGTTTTCTTTTTTGAGAAGATGCCATACAATAGTCGAACATGAGCCCAAATTGCTCTTAAGCACGTTTAAAGAAGGAAGCGGGCCCGAAGCCTTGTGATGATCGATCACCGCAACGTTTTTTGCGGGGAAATACTTAACGTTTCCTTCTTTGTACTGGCAGTCTACAGTTATCAAAAGATCGGGAATATCAATGGATTTAACGTACTCGATGGGAATGTTTAAAGAATCTTTCATTAAAACGAGGTTAGACTTGTGAATGGGGAAATCTCCTCCGTACACAAACCTAACCGGGATATTGTTTTCTTTAAGATAAAGATAAATACCGAAACCGCTTGCAATAGCATCGGCATCGGGATTGTCGTGACACTGGATCACAACGTTCTTGTAATCCAAAAGTTCCCTTAATCGCATATTTTCCTTCTTTCCCAAATCTAATATCTTATATCACAGCAAACAATCAAATTCAAGAAATCTAACATACTTGTAAGACTATTTAACATGTTTTATATTAAAAATATGGAAAAGAAAAAATTATCTACTTTATTATATATATTGTCTGCGGGTGTGCTTCTTGTTGTTGCTTTTGTGTATCACAGGGAAACACCTTTTATGATGGACGATCTTTGGTATTCTACCAATCTGGTGACCGGGCAGCCTCTTTCCGGACCAAAAGACATAATCGAAAGTCAGATCTGGCATTATTTAAACTGGGGAGGAAGAAGTATAACGCATACACTTCTTCAGTTTATTCTGATGGGCGGTGAAGTCTTTGCCGATATCTTGAACATATGTGTTCATGTTCTTCTGGCCGTTATAATGACTTTATTTATTAAGAAGGAAGATAAGGCGGTTTCTTTTGCGGAAGCGGTCGTTTTTATAATCGCGCTGAATCCCGGTCTTTTCTACAGCATATTCTGGCAATCGGGTTCGGTTAATTATCTGTATTCGACTGTATGGATCTTGCTTTTTGTATACATATATATACGGGAGTTTTCGGATGATGTTAAACCGTTAATGGGAGCATCGGTATGGATGGTTCCTCTTGGGCTTATCACGGGCTGGAGTAACGAAAATATGGGGCCCGCATCATTTTGCCTGGCTGTCGGGGTTTCGTTCTACCTTCTGATTAAAAGAAAAAGACGTATAAAGGCATGGATGATCGAGGGTATTGTTTTTTCTTTTATCGGAAGTGCTTTGTGTATACTTGCACCCGGAAATTTTGTAAGAAGCGAGTTTAGCGAGAGCGGTTCTGTTATCGAAGCGGTAAGGAACAGATTTATATCTATGCTTACGGCAGGGTGCGCTTATCTGTTTCTTTCGGTGATAATACTGATATTTTTGATCGTGATATCTTTCAAATATTGCAAAGTTAAGCTCGATGAATGTGAGATCTCTCTGCTTGTCATGTCTGTCCTGGCTTTTGGCGCTATGCTTCTATCACCGCATTTTCCGGACAGGGCGGCATTTGGGATCATGATATTGAATACGGTGGTATCACTTAGGCTTATAAATAAGATTACCGCCATTTATAAGGATTTTTCGGTATATACCGCATTGTTGTTTTCTTTTGCATGGGTATACAGTTTAGTGATAATAGTTACAAGAATTGTGTAGGATTAAGATGAAAAAAGCTGTTTCAATATTTTTAACCGCATTATTGGCGATCGCTTTTGTGTATGCGGTACATGATTCACAGACCGCAACGGGAGTCGGTTACTTTTTCTGCCTAAAAGCGGGAAGTGATCTGAGGATCGTTTTTGATATCATAACAGATGCGGCTTATACGATCATAGCCGCATTGCTTGTGATCATTCCGCTGGTTCGCTTTAAATATATGAATATCGGAGCGGCATGCAGATTTTTTGTCATTTTTACCGCTCTTATGCAGATTGTATCTCCGGATTATGTAATAGAGATATTCAGGGCTGAAGCGTATAAGTCAAATCCGGGATTGCCCGCGATGCTTTTAACTTCCGTATCGGATCTAATCCCTTCGATCATTGTTCTTATTCTGGCGGCCTCGCTTTCGTACATAAAGGGCATGAAAAGGGGCAGGACCGGTTTTATCTGGATAATTCCTTCTCTTTTACTTCTTTCCCTCGGAATTATCGTTCCCGGACTTTATCCGGTAATAATGTTTATGCTTAAATATCTTACGACCGTACTTATATTTGATATTCTTGAGTCCGCAGAGATCAGATCCTCGCTTATATACGGGTTTTTGTATTTAAGAGCGGTATATATGATCGTATATATTACTGCGGTTTAAAGTTTTTTATTTTGGTACAGGTAATACAAATTTAAAAAAAATTAAAAATTTTCTTGCCAAAATATAAAACCTGTGCTATATTCATTTTTGCGTTGTGAATATAGTATAAATGCGCTTCTAGCTCAGTTGGTAGAGCACCTGACTCTTAATCAGGGTGTCCAGGGTTCGAGTCCCTGGAGGCGCACGCGG
>JAEEGL011199659.1_pt1 | contig 25540 bp, 16 predicted proteins | sample 9134231 | NCBI WGS metagenome assembly JAEEGL01 (sample SAMN16246548, study PRJNA631951) | gut metagenome | biome: gut microbiome; feature: rumen; material: fiber-attached | host: Bos | place: Iran: Karaj | collected 2018-10
GATCCTCGCGTAAATCGGCGGCGTCAGGGCGTCGATCCAGTGCAGGGCTCCGACGTAATAGCGGAGCGACCGGCTTAATTCCCTGCTCTCGTCGCCCACATGGAAGGGAATAAACGCCATCTCCTCGTGGTCACGGAGCCGCTGAATCCCCAGATTGATCTCGCTCACCACGTCGTGGGACTCCGACGCCGGTTTGTTCAGGATCAGCAGGAAGACCCTGCAGGCGTCGATCGCCTCCACAATCGCGTCCGAATAAAGGCCCTTCACGTCCCTGGGGGCATACCAGCAGCGGATGCCCTCAGATTCCAGGCGGTTCACGATCGCCTTGACAATATTCAGTGATGAACTGGTGTGATAGGAGATGAAGACATCGATGTCCATTGGGTTTCCTCTCTGTTCCGCTGTGAAAACTGCCTCTTAAATTATATCTTACGGAGGAAGATAAGGGAGACGGGGACCGTTCCGGTGCCTTCCTCCTTCTGCCCGCGCGGGCAGTACATCGGCATGGCCGGATGCTGCTGGCAGGACACCGGCAAATCCGGACGCCCAGGCTCCGCTCAGGTTTCATACAGAAAACCCATGGTTTTCATCATCAGCGGGAAGTCGACTTCGCACTCCCCGTTCCATATAAGTACCGGGATCCTGGAAGAGAATCCGTAAATCAGAGGCAGTTCCTCATGCTCGAGATCATAGACGACAACTGTTTTCCTGTCCGGATCGATCATCCAGTATTCCCTGGCCCCGGCATTCGCGTACTTGAAGAGTTTCAGCTGCATATCCTTCTTCCTCGTCGAGGGGGACAGCACCTCTGCAAGGAAATCCGGGGCTCCGAATACGCGGCCGTTCCTGAATTTCGACCGGTCGCAGACAATCAGGACATCCGGCTGCACAACTGTTCTGTCATCGCAGTCCAGCTGGACGTCCACCGGGGACATAAAAGGCATGCATTCTCCCCCGTGCTCCATCACGTAATCCAGCAGCTGCTTATGAATAAATCCCCCGATCGCCTGGTGCACCGTGGTCGGCGCAGCCATATCATAGAAAACGCCGTCGATAAGCTCCACCCTCTGCTCGTCCGGAAGGGCGAGATAGTCCTCCAGCGTATAATCGCCGGGCCGCTTTACCGCATACTTCCGGCCCGGCTCCGCAAGAAGGCCGCCCTCCCCCGGCCGGCCGCCCGAGGCGATAAGCGCATCCACCCGGGCGGGATCATCCGGGGCATTCAGCGCCCGCCACAGCTTCTTAAGCGTCTCCTCCCGCGGGGATAAAGTCGCGCCGCTCATGATTTTCTGTACCGTGCCGAGCGGTACACCGCTTAAACCGGCCAGCCGCTCATTAGTGAAGCCGAGCTCCTGTTTCCTTCGCTTCATTTCTTCCAGGGTCATCATGGTTTTCTCCTTTCCCCTTACAGAGTATATCCGAATTGCAACCTATTTACAACCGTTTATCCGTTTTGAAATATTTATTATTCCATTGTTGGATAATTTTCCGGCCGTCTGTCGTCTCGGCTGGCGCCGCTTCCGCCGCTGAATGCAGGTAAATCCTTACCCTTACGCGGCCGCAGGTGATACTCTTATGTAGATATATAGCAATACCTGACGCAAGGAGGCCTGTCATGCCATCAGTCAGCATCATCATCCCCGTGTACAATGCCGCGAAGCCCTGGAAGGAGGAGAAAACAGCGCTCCACCGCTGCCTGGACAGCGTGCTCAGCCAGGATTTCGGCGACTTCGAGCTGATCCTCGTCGACGACGGAAGTAAGGACGACTCCCCCGCGATCCTCGACGCTTACGCCGCCGCGGACGACCGGATCAGGGTCATCCACAAGCCCAACGCCGGGGTCTCGGACACGAGAAACCGCGGCATCGCCGAGGCCTCCGGCGAGTATCTTCAGTTCGTCGACGCCGACGACTGGCTGGATCCCGAGGCCGTAAAGCTCATGGTCCGGACCATCCGGAACACCGGCGCGGACATGGTGATCTCCGACTTCTACCGGGTGGTCGGCGAGTACACCTCCGCCAAGGGGGACATCGAGGAGGAAACGGTCATCGACCGGACCGCCTACGCAGAATATATGATGAGAAACCCGGCGGATTTCTACTACGGCGTGCTCTGGAACAAGCTTTTCCGCGCGGATATCGTCCGCAGGCACGGCATTCTCATGGACACAGACCTCTCCTGGTGCGAGGACTTCATCTTCAACCTGGAGTACGTCCTTCACTGCGGAACCATCGCCGCCCTGCACGTCCCGGTCTACTATTACGTAAAAACCGAGGGCTCCCTCGTCGCGAAGAGCCTCTCGGTCAGCAATGCGGTGCGGATGAAGCTGAGCCTCATCGAGTATTATGATGATTTCTACCGCGAGATCCTTCCGGAGTCAGAGTATCTCCTCCGCAAGCCCGTGATCTACGGCTATCTTGTCAGTATCGCCGGGGACCGGCTGGCAAGCCCCATAAGCCCCTCCACGAAGAAGCTCGGAAAGGAGCGGGTGAGCGCGCTCCTACGTGATACAGCCGGCGAAAACGCCTACACCTGTCTCTACTACATGGACAAGCTCATGGACCGCTACCTTGAGACAGCGGCCGCCGGTTTTGACCTGGAGCTTAAGGACGCGAAAATCCTGCTCTACGGCCTTACCGTGGACGGCTACTGGGAAATCCGCGAAGCAGCGGATTTCGCCGGGCTCTCGCTCCCCTCCGCGGCGGCGTCCATGGAGAAGCTCATCCGCAGGAAGCTCGTAAACCGCTCCTTCGAGGGGCTCCGGGCCTTCTTCCGGTTCACCGCCGAGGCCGCGCCGGTTCTGGACGCGCTCCGGCAGGTGCTCTCCGATTACGAGGCGCTCTTCTTTACCGGCTCGGATGCCGGTGTGCGTCACGAGTCTGTCGACCAGGCCAGGCGGATCCTCAGCCAGGGCTGAACAGAGTTTGCTGAACAGACACACCGAAATGAACAGCGGCCGGAGTGCCTGCCGTTTATCCGCAGACACTCCGGCTTTATTTGTCTTTAATACATCCTGTGTGTTTTACTCCTCCCCTGCCTCAAATCCTGACTCTTCCACAGGGACACATCTGTACCAGCTCTCCGAATCCTCGTAAATATCCGTGTGAAGTACTGTCCGAATGACGTTTGCCGCACACCGCTGGAGATCCGCCAGAGAGAGCATTCCATCCTTCATAGCAGCCAGTATCTCGCTGCGGTCCTCGTCCGAGCCCGGCATGATGATATCGTTTCCTGCATACATGCAGAGGTGAGGAACGGTCAGTCCGTGCCTTGCGGGGCTGCTCTTGTCCGATACGGCAAAAACGTCTACGCCGGAAAGCGTCGTAAACCAGTCCGTCATGATCATGCCCTGATAACCCCATTCGTCCCTGCACACATAGGTGAGCAGATCCTTCGAATTTGCCGTATGCACCCCGTTTAACAGATTGTAGGAGGTCATAATGCACATAGGCTGTGCCGTTCGCACCGCAATCTCGAAGCCCTTCAGATAAATCTCGCGGATTGCTCTTTCACTCACATGCGCACAACTGTGAAATCGGTTCCATTCCTGGGAATTGACTGCAAAGTGCTTGATCGTGCTTCCAATGCCCGGATACTGCTGGATTGCCCGGATATCGGCTGCCGCCATCATTCCGGCTACAAGCGGATCCTCCGAGTAGTACTCAAAATTCCGTCCTCCAAGAGGATCCCTGTGGATGTTCATGGATGGCTTTAATGCGATCTGGATACCGACCTCCTTCATCTCCTGGCCGTACATCTCACCACAGGCGGAAAGAACTGCCGTATCCCAGCTTTGGGCCAGTGTCGACGCCGCAGGGAAGGCGGTGCAGTATTGATAATGATGCTCCGCGATTTCACTGTCCCTGCTGTGGTTGAACTCCCGTCGAAAGAAGCCTCCGCTTTCCGGGAGTTCCTGGATTGTTCCGTCATTATAAACCACGAATTCCGGGGTGACGTGCAGTCCCGCAGGTCCGTCCGAGCAGGCCGCATCTCGAATGTCTCTTGTCTCAAGCGCACAGTCTGTGGTCTGCGCGGCAGCTCCGGGCACCCGGTACTCGTCCATCCAGAATGTGTCCAGGCTCTTCCCGATTCCGGTACAAAACTTGACCAGTTCCTCCGGGGTCAGCTGTGCGACCAGTTCCTCCACAGTCCGTTGTCCCTTCCGAACCATTTCCGCAGTAATCAATTCCCCGGAATGATGGTCTTCCATAATCTCCGGCTCCGGGTAGTTCATCTCATTAACGGCAAATTTCGCCGCGTTCAGTCTGAACACCGGCGCTGCGGCCGCTTCCTCCTTCTCCCCTGGCGCGTGGTATGAGACCGCCTGCCGGCAGGTGATTTCCGGCCTGCCCTCCGGATCGGCGAACAGGTTCCGATGCTTCTTCACGACTGCGACCACGTCCAGACAGAGTTTTGCCGCAACGAACGTCCGGCGGGAGCTGGTACCCACCCGGATCAGGTAATCTCCCGGTTCCAGACACCAGGCAGCCAGCTCTTCACTGTAGGAGGCAAACTCCTCTGTCCGCATGGATATCCTGATCCTTTCGCTCTCCCCCGGAGCAAGGTGTTTCGTTTTGGCGAAGGCTGCGAGAACCTGAAAAGGTTTGTCGAGGCTTCCCTTTGGCGCGGAGACATAGACCTGCACGGTCTCCTTCCCGGAGTACTGCGCTCCGGTGTTGGTCACCTTTACGGTCAGCTCCGTTTTCTCTTCATCCGCCGATACCGAAGTGACTGCCAGGGCAAAGCTTGTATAGCCCAGGCCATAGCCGAACTCATAGGCCGGTGTGATATCAAAACTGTCGAAGTACCGGTATCCGACAAATAATCCTTCCTCATACCACACATCGTCCTTGGTGCCGGACAGCAGGCCAAAGCTGTTTGCTGTACTGTAATCCGTGTAGCGGTACGCCCAGGTGTCCGTCAGATGTCCCGACGGCTCAGCCTTCCCACACAGCACATCCGCCACGGCCTGTCCCCCGACAGCCCCAGTCATTCCCATGGACAAAATAGCGCCAGCTCCGCAGCTTTTCAGGAATTCCCCCTCTACCGGCGCGCAGACGTTCAGGATCAGGATGAACTTTGGGTAGTGTTCTGCCAGTGTCCGGATCTGCTTCTTCTCGCTCCCGGTAAAATAATAGTCCCCTTCCCCGGGCGTCCGGTCGGCACCCTCTCCGGAGTTGCGGGTCAGCACGTAGATCGCCGTATCCGCCTCTCCGGCCGCAAGATCCTCCGCAGTAATCTCTGCAGTATCTAAGGTGCTCACCGAGGTCATGAGGGCCATTCCGATCCCGCCGGCATCCTTCTGCTGCTCCAACCGCTCCACGGCATCGTTCATTATATTATCGTATCGGTCCAGCCAGTCTGTCGTCACAACAGTGAACCCAGCCTCCCGAAGACCTTCCTCCACTGTATAGGCATGGCGCGGAAATGTCGTCCCGGAGCCTCCCCCGCCGCGCACCGTATGTCTTGCACCCGCGCCGAAAAGCGCAATCCTGCCGGGTGCGGAGAGAGGCAGCACGCCGTTGTTTTCAAGCAGTACCATACAATCCGGCGCAAGGCCGCGTATCCGTGCGTGATGACGCTTCTCCCGTTCGGAAACAGCGGGATCGGTCGTGGATACATAAGTGTACTTTTTCATTCTGCTCTCCTGCTCCTTTAACATCCTGCTGTTCTATTTCAATCCGCGGGAAGCGGCAATGGTGGTGCAGGCCTCGATCATGTAGTCCCGGTCCTCGGGAAGAATAAAGCCTTTCGCCACCGCCTTGTCCGTACTCGCGGCAGCCTTCGCCCGGTAGCCCTCCAGATCCCCGTACAGCTCGGTAAGAAGCCCGACGGAAAACGGCGCGCACTGTCCGAACATCATCTGAATCTGGCCGTCCTCCCGGTCGGAATAGCTCTGGTACCTGGCGGTCGGGCAGTCCGCGACGGGATAGCGGATGCCGCCCAGGGCGTTGCCGAAGACATCCTTTTCATTGGCAATGAGCGTCATGGTCCGGTCGGTCGGCTTCTCCGTGATATAGGTCTGGATTGCCGGCGCGTGCGGCGCGGGGATTCCTTCCCTCACCCAGTTGAACAGCGCCTGAAGCGCCGCGCAGAAGATGGGCTCATAGGGCGTGTTCATCGGCTCACCCAGATACCCCTCCCAGGAGAGCTCGACACCGCCCCGGGCAAGATCCTCCTTAATGGGTTCGTAGTAGTCCAGAAGCGTATATTTGGTATCGTGGCTGGAGCAGGGAATCTGCCAGGTACGGAACCGGTATCCCGGCTCATCCGCATCCCCATGCCAGTAGGTGAGACGGTTCTCGCTCTCCGTGTTCACCGCGATGACCGGCGCGTCCGCGACCATAAGGCTCGCGCCGCCGGTCCGGCCGCCGGTAAAGAGATGCCCGCCGCCGCAGTACGAGTTGATCGGTTTATTTCCCGAACCGCTTCCGGTGTTGAGGTATCCGTCAAAGAGCGGCCCGTCTGCACGGTTCTCCGGCATAGGCGCGAAAGTATTGATGATCCTCGCCAGATAGCTTCCGGACTGGGACCAGCCGACAAGATAAAGCCAGTTTCTGCCGTACTGAGCGATGGGATTAAGCTCACTTCCGGTGCGGAGCAGTTTTGCCAGATCGACCAGCATGTCCCAGAAAAGGCCCAGCTCATACTGGGGCCTGTAATCAAAGAAGGTCGTCTGTGCCGGGGGCTCGCGGTCCGGCGTGGGATTGGCCCAATTGATGTCGGCGTAGCGCACCGGATCAAACTTTTTCAGCGCGTCAACGACGTGTCCCTTGCTGGTTATGCCGATGTAAATATCGCCGTGGCGGACGATATGACGCCACGTCAGAATCCAGTCGCGGTCAATGTCAAAATCCGCGGAGGAGTTGAGGATCTCGATCACCACATTTCCGGAGAAACGGCTGAAATCGGACGGCCTGCGGATGAGAAGCCTGGTCGTATACGGCGCATCTGCCGTACTGACCGTAAGGTCGCTCTCCGGTTCCCCTCCATGCAGAATGCCGCCGCCGTCGGTTTTCTCCTCATAGATGTTTGCTGTCCCGGACTGAAAATACTCCTCCTCCACATAGCCGTACTGACTAAGATTCAACGCTCTGTCTGCGGAAATGAAAGGCCAGGAGCTCTCCGTAACGGCGATTTTTCTCATTTCTGTGATCATCTGATGCTCTCCTCTCTGTTGTGCCCTGATCCGGGTGCCTTGCCTGACTTGATCCTGGACATCCTCGTCCCGGCCAGGCTGCCTGCGCCTGCTTCCTGTTACGAGTCCCTCTCCGGGAAATTCAGCCTCAGCTTGCAGAACAGGTCCTCCAGCGTGAGGCGGTCGTTCACGTGATGATATACCCTGATCGGCCGGTATCCTGTACTGTGAATGTAACGGAGGCTCTCCTTCTCCACCCTTGGTGCCTCAAGCATCTGGTAGTCGTCCTCCTTCTCATACTCCGCCATCAGCGCCGCGATCGCGGAATTGTCGCCGAGTCCCCAGATCTCGCCATGGGGCCAGACAGGCGACTTCGCGAGCTGCAAATTCAGCTCGTTCATCTGGTCGCAGAGGTACTCCCCGATTTTGCCGCAGGGGCGGACCTTGTACTCCAGCTCCGCCAGTGAGACCGCCATCTGCTTGTACACATTCTTCGGCAGCTGCCAGAGCGGCATCGCTGAACCGAACACCACATTCGCACCCGCGACGTCCATGGAGAGATTGAACTCCGATCCGCCGTCCGGATACTCGCCGCCGCCAACCCAAAGCGCGGTCATCCTGGAACAGATCGCCGGCTCCATGAGAATCGCGGAGGCCAGGAACGTAATCGCTCCCTGCATAGCTATAAAAAGCTGCCGCGGATCATCCATCATCGCCTCCTCGACAATGAATCTTGCCCCGTCCGAGGCAATCGGCGTGTTCTCATCCTCCAGTGCCGTCTCGGCGCCCAGATAAACCTTGTACCCATTCCGGACGTGCATCAGCTCCAGGACCTTCTCCACCTCGTCATAGCTTGCCCTTGCGGTAACGTGCCCGTTATAGCGGAACTTACTGCCGGCCGCGTCGAAGTGCCCCGCCACGATCCCGACGACATCGAACTTGGGCGTCATGACCGCCTGCGCCAGGGCAAACTGGTCATCTGCCTCATTCTTGCAGTCCGTGTGCACGATAAGCCGGATCTGCTTCTCCTCCGGCACGGAATAATGGTATTTGAACATCTCTGACCTCCTTTATTTGCGTTTCAGATAGAGCAGCACCGGCCCCGTCACCGGTGGGGTGAAATCGACGGCGGAAGGACAGGTAAACGATGGCCCGGCCATCTCCTCATCCGTTTCCGGGTTGTACCACACAACGCCGAATTCCGCGTCCGCGCCGTAAAGGCGGACCTTGAACTGACCGGATTCCGGCTGATAAACCAGATACTCCTTTCCCGGATCAGCCAGGCAGTAGCCGGTCGAGCTCACCCAGCCGGCCGGTGCCATATGCGTGAGGTCAATCCTCTCCGCCCACTTCCTTGTTCTTCCCAGCGCGACCCGGACCGGTTCTTCCCAGTTCTCCGGCAGCCCGTACTGAAACCGGCCGAAGAGCATTGAGATTCCTTCCGGATTGCCCCCGCCGATATCTCCGGGTTTCTGTCCCTTCATCCCGATATCATCCATAAACACCGGGTTCAGTCCGCGCATGAAGCTCTTCCAGGCCCACTGGGCCGTTCCCCAGATGCCGCCCAGATGGTCCGTGTCCGCGATAATTACCTTTGTTCCGTCACCGGCGGGCGGGTCCGTGCAGTAGTTGTCGGCAGTGCTCTCCACGCCGGGGGAGATTGCCTCCGCGTCCGAGATATAAAGACTCTCATTCTGTGCCTGCACCAGATGGCTCATCCAGACCGGGTGCTGCTTCGGCATCCGCTGTTCCGTCTCATGAATAAAGCCGATCATCGCGTACTGCCAGTATCTGGTCCAGCGAAGTCCCTCATTGCAGATCTCATACATCACGTTGTCCAGATCATTGACCGCCTCGATGACCTTCTTCACATACGCCCTCTGCAGCGCGGTGATCTCCGGATTCTCCAGGGTCTGCACGACGATATGTTCCTCGGGAGCAAAGGGGTTGGAGTCGTTCTCCCCGGAGAGCGCAGTCTTCTTCTCCGAGGGCGGATTCCCGTCAATTCCATTGACATTGTTAAGAATGTTGTACGGATGAGACCCGAAGACATAGCTGCTGCGGGTATCCACGCTCCATCCCTCGAACAACATGACGGAAACATAGATTCCGTACTTTCCTGCCAGGATGCAGCGCTCTCTTATCCGATCAAAGTACTCCTGGTTCAGCTGTGTCAGGTCATATACGGGAATGCGGCCGTCCCGGGTCCCGACCTGAACATACGGCATGGGATATGTATAATACAGCGCCTGGCCTCCCCCGAACATGGACACCGAAGATTCCTGCGTCCAGAAGCGGAGGAAATTATGGCCGTACGCCTTCATCGCCCTCAGATAACCCTCGTAGTCAAAGCAGATATCCTCATGCTCCCCGTCCCCTGCCCTTGCATCCTGGTTTACCGGCCAGGTATGCGCACCGGTCAGGTAGATGGCTTTTCCGGAATTATCCGTAAAATAACGGGGATTTTCCGTACATCTCCGCAGCGGCCCGTTAAACATGCCCCTCCTCCTTTTCCTTCTTCAGCCTGTCTGTGGCAATACGCCCCCCGCACAGAGGGTCTCCCGCGAGCACAGGCCCCTTCCCGTGAAATACCAGGGTCTGCCGCTCCTCCCTGGTAAATGGCTTCCAGAGGACGGACTGCCCGTCCGTACCGTCGGTCACCGAAGGATCTCCTGTCCGCATAAACTGCGCAAACAGCCTGGCATAGTCCCGGGACAGCTTCTCAAGCTCCGGATAAGGCACGATTCTCAGCTGCAGCGGAAGGTCAAAGGTATGCCAAGCAAATGCAGCGCCTTCCAGATAATTGTGCGGGACAGCCGCGGTATTGAGATACCGGTAGACAGGAGCGCCGCCGCTTCCGGCTTTGCGCATCGCCTGGATAAACGCCCCTCCGCCCAGCATGCTTCCCTGGGACAGAATCCGCATGAAGAGGCGGTATGCGGGAATTCCCTCCGCATCCTTCCGAAACGCGGCGATAAGCCCGTCCACATTGCCCTCATCCGTAAACAGCCCGTACGCGGGCCCTGTTTCCAGAAGCTTCTCCCGAAGATTATCCTCCGTGACCGCCATGGCATCCTCCGCGGAGAATGCGGCCAGTTCCTCGGAGGAGGAGCCGATGATCAGAGGAACATCATTGTAGAACTCCCCCGGATCATACCCGTCTCCGGATGCCGCCGGGAGGATTGCGCCGTCCGCTGCGGGGCCGAAGTCCATAATGCTGTATCCTCTTTTCCCCCCTCTCGCCGTCTCCGCGAACATGTCCTCGGAGGACAGGGCCGCCCTGATCATTGCAGCAGCCGGCATGGACTGCAGCGCGCAAATGATCTCCGCGGGAGATCCGCTTATTCCAAGCCGTCCAAGGTACCAGTCCCGAACCGCCGCTGCCTCGCTGACGGAGGTCTTCCCCACCGGCATGGATCCCGAGTTCAGGATTGCCTTGTGAAAGAGCCCCGCCGCGGACGGCATATGGAGAAGATTGTTGATCTTACCCGCGCCGCCCGATTCTCCGAACAGGGTCACGTTGTCCGGATCTCCTCCGAAGGCGGCGATATTGTCCCTGATCCACTTCAGCGCGAGGACCAGGTCCTGCTGTCCGGCATTGGCATCCTCCTTAAAGGAAGAGTCCAGATCGCCCAGATAGAGGTAGCCCCAGAAATGCAGACGGTGCGTAATACTGACCACGACGATATCCTGCTCCTTCGCCAGTCTTCCGCTGCCCAGCCCGAGCGTTCCGGAATTTGTGGCGAAGCCGCCACCGTGGATATACACCATGACGGGCCGGTGCCTATCGTCCGCGTCCGGCGTTACAACGTTGAGGTGAAGGCAGTTTTCTCCCTGCCGCTCCGTATTGGTGCCGAACCGCTCCGGGTGTCCGCCGCTGAAGTAAAAGCCGAAGTTTTTGCTGTCGACGATGCTCTCCCCGGGCTGTATGCAGATTTCCCCGTTTCTCGTGCAGTCCAGTACGCCCTCCCAGGCCGGTGCCGGCTCCGCCGCCCGAAAACGCCGTTCCCGGTCCACACGCCCTCCGTAGGGAATTCCGCGAAAGCGGATGACTCCCTCCGTGCGCTCGCCTGCTATTGCTCCTGAACCAGTTTTTACAATAGGATATCTATCCTCTGCCATGCAGATGTCCTCTCTTTCCCGCGCTCCGATACCGCCGGCAGCATTTCCGCTGTGCCGGCAGGAGGTCAGGAATTAAGCCGGTCCTCTATAAGCGCCAGCTCCTCCGGTGTAAATGCCGCCGGTCCGAATCCTGATCCCTCCGCCATGCGGTAGACGGGGAGCGCGCCGATAAGATCCGCCATCACACCTTCCGGGGAAAGCGCCTGTACCGCAGTCTCCGAAAGACCCTGAAGCGCCTCTTCCCTGCGGCCGGATTTCATATACCACTCCACGGCATCGATGCCCTTGTAGACATGGGCTCTCCCGCTGCCAGCGACCTCCGCTTTCACCACGGCACAGATCTCCTCCGAGCTTGTGCCCAGGCGGAATTCATAGACCCCGGGCTCCACCACCCAGACATGCCTGCCCTCGTGCCAGCGGGCCAGATCCTTTACCGGGACGCGGATGCTCACCTTCTTCCTTTCTCCCGGGGCCAGCCTCACCTTGGCAAACCCCTTCAGCTCCTTCACCGGGCCGATAAACTGTGAATCCGGCTTTCCCGCATAGAGCTGAAGCACCGTCGATCCCTCACGGCTCCCGGTATTGGCCACCTCCGCGATGACCGTGACCTCGTCTTCCTCCTTAAGAAGGCCTTTCTCTTCTGCATGTATGCCGCTGATGTCAAAACTCGTATACGACAGCCCGGCTCCGAAGGGAAACAGCACCTTGATTTCGCGCTTTTCGTACCAGCGGTATCCGACAAAGATGTCTTCTCCGTACAGTACGTCCTGCATCTCCTGCGGATAGTGAGGAAAGCTCATGAACGCCGGGGTGTCAGCCAGCCGCATGGGGAAGGTCTCCGGGAGTCTTCCTCCCGGTTCCTTAATGCCGCAAAGCACATCTGCCAGCGCCCCGCCGATTGCCTCTCCCGCAAGGTAGCCGTGAAGAATCCCCGCAGCCCTGTCCGCAAAAGGCGCAAGGTTCACTGCGGAACCGGATACATTGACAATGACGACGGGCTTCCCGGTCCTGAGCACCGCCTCAAGCGCACTCTTCTGGTCCCCGGGGAGCTCCAGGGACTGCCGGTCATAGCCCTCCGACTCATATCCTGTAGGCAGGCCGGTGAAGAACAGCACAAGATCGGCAGCTTCGGCCGTCTCAACGGCTTCCCGCACGAGCTCTTCGCTGCCCTCGCTCTCCTTCGACGGCCGGTCCGCCGGAGAATAGGCGGGAGCATATGTAAACTCCGCTGTTCCCAGCTTCTTCATCTCTTCCAGCGTGCTGTCGATCTTCCAGCCGTTCATATGGCCGGACCCGCAGCCCATATAGTTCGGTTTCTCCGCCAGGCATCCGATCACGGCTGCCCGGATACCCTTCTTAATGGGAAGATGGCCGTCATTCTTTAACAGCACCAGCCCGTCTGCCGCAAGCTCCCGGGCCCTGGCGTGGTCCGTCTCCGGGGCCACCTTCTCCGCGGGACCTCCCTGACCAGTTCTGTCCAGCAGCGTCAGAAGCCGGTCAATACAGTCGTCAAGCACGGATTCCGGAAGGCTTCCGTTCTCAACAGCCTCCTGCAGCTCCCGGGTGTGCACGCCGCGCTGGCCGATCTCGAAGTCCAGGCCGTTGCGGTGGGAGGCCACCTTCTCCGTCTGAACCGCCATGGCATCCGAGATGAAGGCGCCGTCAAATCCGAACTCCTTCCTGACCGGCCAGATCACATCCGGATTGGCCGGCACCCACTGTCCGTTGACCCGGTTGTAGCTGGTCATGATCGTCCACGGATTGCCTTCCTTTATCGCGATCTCGAAGGGCTTCAGGTACAGCTCCCTCAGTGCCCGCTCCGAAACGACAGCATTGGTGGTCATCCGCTCGAATTCCTGTGAATTCACCGCGAAGTGCTTCAGATCTGCCGCTGTATGCTGGGACTGCACTCCGCGGATGAACGCGCCCGCAAGCTTGCCCGCAAGGACAGGATCCTCCGAATAGTACTCGAAGTTCCTTCCGCACAGCGGACTTCTCTTGATATTGGCACCCGGCCGGAGCAGAACCGTGATCCCGCGGTGCCGGCATTCCCTGCCCATCGCGCGGCCGATTTCCTCCGCCTGCGCCGGATCCCAGCTGGCTGCCTGCGCCGCCGCCTGCGGGAAGGCGACCGGGAGATAGCCGGCAGTTTTTCTCTCCTCCTCCGTCAGGATCATATAATCCTCGTCTCCGCGGGGATTATCCTTAATGACGAAGCCTTCCTGTCCCAGCCGCTCGATGACGAAGCAGCGGCCGTTCTCCATGACGGTCGCCTCGCACTTCTCCTTGAGTGTCATCCTGTCGATTAATTCTCTGTGTTTCGGATTCATTTTTCTCCTTCTCCGGATCCTCCTTCACAGGGAAGACCATCCCGGAAAGCTCCCCCGCCGCACGGATCCTGTCTGAAATCATCCCTTAACTGCGCCGACCATAATGCCGCTGGCGAAGTACTTCTGCAGAAACGGGTAAATGCAGAGAATCGGCAGCAGCGCGACGAAGGCGATCGCCATGCGGACGGATATCGCGGGGATCTGGCCCACTGAGCCGACGCCGGCGCTGGCATTCTGCTGCAGCGCGCGGATATTGCTGATCATGTCGTTAAGCAGCACCTGAATGGTATAAAGCTTGCGGTCGTCGACATAGTAAAGACCGTTTGTCCAGTCGTTCCAGTAGCCCAGGCCGGTGAACAGCGCGATGGTGATGATGATGGGCTTGGCCAGGGGCAGGACCAGCTTCCAGAAGATGGTCATGTACCCGGCGCCGTCGATCTGTGCAGACTCATAAAGGGACTCCGGAATGCTGTTCTGGTAATAGGTGCGGACAAGAATGATGTTCATTGCATTCATAAGCAGTCCCGGCACCAGATAGGCAAACAGCGTGTTCTTGATGCGAAAGGTGCTGGTCCACATGATGTAGGAGGGGACCAGTCCGCCGGAGAACAGCATGGTAAACAGGAAATAGAAGGCAAAAATGCCTCTGCCCGGGAGCTTCCTCAAAGAGAGCGGGAAAGCCGTCAGGCTGGTCAGCATGACGCTGACCGTCGTCCCAATCGCTGTCACGAGGATGGTGTAGCCGTACGATCTGAAAATGACCGAAGCGTTCTTAAAGATATAGCGGTATCCCTCCAGGCCGAACTTCTTTGGCCAGTAGGAGTAGCCATAGGCAAGCAGCGTGCTCTCATCCGTAACCGAAGCCATAAACAGAAGCACGATCGGCATAATCATGAACAGCGTCAGCAGGATCAGGAGAATATTGATGACGATCTGATAGATCCCGTCGCTGGAAAGTTTTCTGGTTTTCATAGCTCCTCCCTGCTCTAAAAGATCGCGTTTTCCTTACTGATCCTGCGGACGACCGCATTGGAAAGGATCACAAGGGTAAAGCCGACAACGGACTGGAACACGCCTGCCGCCGAAGACCGGCCGATACCGCCGGCGGAAATCATCGCTCTGTACACATAGGTATCGATCGTATTGGTCACCTTGAACAGGGCGCCGGAGTTCTGCGGCACCTGGTAGAACAGGCCGAAATCCGAATAGAAAATGCGGCCTACGGAAAGCAGGACCAGCGTGATCATGGTCGGGACGATATTGGGTATGGTGATGAAGAAGATCTGCTGAATCTTGGTCGCGCCGTCGAGCTGTGCTGCCTCGTACATCTCCCGGTCAATTCCGGCAATCGCCGCGATATAAAGGAGCGTTCCGTAGCCCAGTCCCTTCCACGTATTAACCAGGCAAAGAATAAACGGCCAGTACTTCGTTTCCGAATACCAGGCAACCGGACTGTTCTTAAACAGCGAGTGGTTTAACAGGCCGTTCTCGACGCTCAGAAACGCGAAGACGATGTAGCTCACAATAACCATCGACACCAGGAAGGGCAGAAGCACCGCGCTCTGGTAGAGTTTTTTGGCCATCCCGTTTACGACATCGCTGATAAAGATGGCCGTCATGACGCCGAAGACCAGGTTGATAATAATAAAGGCGATATTATACAGAAGCGTATTCCGCAGGATGATCGCCGCATCGCTCTTGAACAGGTAGGTAAAATTGGACAGGCCTGCCCACGGGCTTCCGAAGATGCCGTAGCGTACGTTGTATTTCTTAAACGCCACGACGATGCCGGCCATCGGAATATAGTTATTGATAAAGGCGTATATAATTCCGGGTACCATCATGAGATACAGAGGCAGATATTTCCGGAACCGGATCTTATTGCCTGCGGGTACTCCCGCGGTATCTGCATTGCTTTTTTTACTCATAAACAACCTCTTTACCTTATAAGTCCGTGCGGGGCAGGAGGGCATCCTTCGGAGCGGATATCGGCATGGCGCCTGTAACCGGCGGCTTTTCCTGCTGTACTGAGATATAGTCAGGGCGCCGTTGCATAACCGACGCAACGGCGCCCCTCAGGCTTACTTGCTTAACAAATGCTCAGTTCACACCGTTTGCCGCCGCCCACTCGTCAAGCTGTCTCTGCTTCTCGGCGATAACGGTCTGCAGACCGGCAGCATCCAGCGCTTCCTTGAACTGCGGAACCGCGATTTCCGGATCGACGGAGCCAGTGCTGATCTGCGGCAGCCACTCGTCAACCACCGCCTGGCAGGCGATTACTTCATCCACAACACGTGTGGAATCAAAACTGAAGCCATACGCCTTGGAGCCATGAGCATTATTGCGGAATTCCTGATACTGCTCATAGAGGTCCTCGTCGTTTCCGGTCCACAGATGTCCCGCGAACTGGTTCGGAATTGCCCAGCCCCAGTCGAGATGATAACCGACGGAATTAATATCCTTGCCCTCGGGATAATCCGCGATCTTGTCGCTCACGGCAACCCAGTCCTCGCCCTCGACACCGAAGTTCATGAGGTCATTGACCTCTGCGGAACCGAAAAGCCAGTCAAGCAGTTCTACCGCGCGGTCCGGATACTTGGTAACTCCGGAGACGGCGTAGCCCAGGCCGGAGGTGGAGGTTGTCGTGCGTACAGGCTCTGAGTAGGAAAGGACCTCGACATCAAAACCGTACTGGGACGCCTTCTCGGCGCGGGTGTTGGGCTTCCAGTTTTCGCTGTAGGAGAAGAGATTGCCGGCCGCAAACAGGGTCGCTCCGGAATCGGTATTGGTCGGCATATCCTTACTGATATAGCCCGCCTCATACCACATGCGGTCATACTTAATCAGGTTGTTCCAGTACTCCGTGTCGTACCAGGAGACCACCTTGAGATCTTCCTCTCCCCAGTGATCCAGGACACCCAGCTTGTCGTTTAACGGATCGCAGTTGCCTGCCATATCACCGTTATGACCGACACCGTCAGTAGAGGACCCGGAGAATACGACCATCTCAGGGTGTGCTTCCTTCACCGCGGCAAAAACTGCTGTAATGTCGTCTAGCGTTTTGATGTCCTCCACCTTGAAGCCAAGCTCGTCGAAAATATCCTTGCGGACAGTAATGCACTGCGGATTGCAGCGCTCACGCATGGTCGTGACACCCCAGATATAGCCGCCGACATTGTCGCACCGCACATCGTCAAATCCGACCCATTTCGCGGTATTGGGCATCAGCTCCTCGGTAAGGTAGGGAGCAAGGTCCAGCACATAACCGCTGGAGACGAAGGACGCCTGCTGATTTGCCCATGCCGGGAAGACGTCGATGTCCTCGCCGCCGGCGATCATAAGAGAAATATTGCTGAGACAGTCATAGATCGACATTGCCTTGACGGTCAGATCAACATTGAGATCGCGCATGGCAAGCTCGGCGATCCTGGCGTTGACGGCATCCTGATTCTGGAAGGTGCCGGACAGGGGATATACCAGCGTCAGCTTCACCACTTCCTTATCCGCTGCCTCCGGTTCCGCCGCCTCGGCGAACTCCGCGGTCTGCGGGGCACTGCTGTCCGCGGCAGCCGTATTTCCCGATGAGCTGCTGCCGCACCCTGCGATCACTGACGCCGTCGTCATCGCCGCCATGAGGATCGCGAGTTTCTGCTTTAGATTCTTCATTCCTTCCTCCTGCACACAATAGCGTTACTGCTGTTCCGTTTGCCCGTCCGGTTTAAACCATCAGTTCTGTCTGTTTAAATATTCTGTCCATGCCCCCAATTGCGAGATTAACTGCTCCGAAATATAAACATTAAGAATCGGAGTTTTACCTGTTTTTCCAGGGGCCCCGGCTGCTGACGCGACTGACAAAAGGTCATGTCTCCGGACATTCCGTAATCAGATTGTATGGTAAAATCCGGGTAAATTGCAATTAAATCCGTGCATATTATCCAATTTCGTGAGAATACGAAAAACCGGGTTCCCCCGATTGACAAAAACGCACGAAAAAACCCTCGGCTTCTTAAACGCTTAAACTTGCAACCGGGTTATGTTTGAATTTTGTGAGATATTCATTTAATTTCAGTTTAGATTGCCGGATTTCCGTGGTACTATTGTTCTATGCACGAAAATGTTTTTGTGCATCAGGAAATGGGGGACCGGAACAGAATGGCAAAACGAATGGATGTCCGGATGACGGAAGTCGCGAAGCGGCTTGGCCTGTCCAAGGCCACCGTCTCTCTGGCGGTAAACGGCAGGCCCGGAGTCAATGCCGAGACCCGGCAGCGGATTTTCGACTGCATCGAAGAGATCCGCAGGGAACAGCAGGAAAGCAGTGAGAGCAGCTTCACTCACGTGATCACGGTCGTCGTGATCAATCACCAGGGCTGCATGGTCTACGATCCTCAGTTCGATCTGATGAGCGGCGTCATGGCGGAATTCTCCGTGCAGGCCAGCGCCCGCAGCTGCCGGCTGAATATCATTTATTATAATGAAACCGAGGACAACGCCGGCGACATCGTCCGCGAATGCGGTCGCAGCGATGTGATCGGCGTCATCATTTTCGGCGCGGAGATGACGACCGCTGACCGCCCGCTCCTCAAGGCAATCATGAAGCCGATGGTTCTCTATGACTATCGCGACCTGCACGGAAGCTTCAGCTCGGTCTGCATAGACAACCGCACCGCGGTGATGATTGCCGTGGACACGCTCTTCTCGTTTCATCCGTCCACGGTAAGATATTTCGCCACCTCGACCAGCTTCTTTAATTTCCGCGAGCGCAGAAGTGCCTTCTTCTCCGCCATGTCGGATCACGGGATCCCCGTGCAGCGGGATGATATTATCCGCCTCGGAGTCTCCATCCCGGAAATGCAGGAAGCGCTGGTCTCCTGGCTGGACTCGCATCCTCTCCCGGAGGCTGCGCTGCTGGAAAATTACAGCGTCCAGATCGCCATGCTCGGCGCCCTGAAGCAGTTGGGCATTCCCAGAAAGCGCATCGTCATGGCAGGAATCGATGAGCTTCCGGATTACATCACGGGAGCGGGGGATATCCACCAGATCATCATTCCTCACAGTGAGCGGGCGGCGATCAGTATGGATCTCCTTGACCGCGAGATCGACGGAAAATGGAAGGTAAAAACCAATATTGCAGCGATTCCCCGCCTGAAAGCGGCGGCAGGAGGCTGACCGTCGGATCTGTGCCATCCCCGCCGCGCCTTCTTAGGCCGGAGCCCTGCATATGGTATAATACGAATCAGGGAAGCGCTGAAGGCCGGCGCTTCCCTGATTGTACTTAAAGAATTGCGGGAAACCGCGGCACACTCGCTGCAGCCCGCATACTGTCCACAATCCCGGAGTACACCGCACCATGCCCAAAGGCACCGACCATCTCGCCCGCTTAAGAAACGGCGAAACCCTGACCATTTCCGAGCTCTCCGCCATGATCCTCCGGCTGAGCATCCCGGCGATCCTCGCGCAGATCTCCTCCGTCGTCATGCAGTACATCGACGCCTCCATGGTCGGCAGCCTCGGCGCCTCCGGGTCCGCCGCCATCGGCCTCGTCGCCTCCACCACCTGGCTCTTCGGAGGCCTGTGCGGCTCCATCGGCATCGGCTTCACCGTGCAGTGCGCCCAGCGCATCGGCGCGGGCGACGGAAAGGACGCCCGCAACCTGATGATGCAGGGGCTCTTAGTCGTCGCGTGCCTGACGCTGGTCGTCGCCTCCGCCGGCGTCCTGATCCACAGAGGGCTCCCGGCCTGGCTCGGCGGCGGCCCGGACATCGCCGCCAATGCCTCCGCCTATTTCCTGTATTTTGCCCTGTTCTATCCGATCGACCAGTTAAACAACCTCTGCGGCGGATTCCTGCAGGCCTCCGGCAACATGCGCACGCCCGGGCTGCTGCATGTCCTGATGTGCTTTCTCGACGTAATCTTCAACAGCTTCCTGATCTTCCCCGGCTTCACGGTCCTGGGGATCGCCTTTCCGGGGCTCGGCATGGGCGTCGCCGGAGCCGCGCTTGGCACCGGCCTCGCGAAGCTTGTGAGCTGCCTGATGATGAGTTTTGCCCTGCTTCGCCGCTCTCCGCTGCTGCACCTTGTAAAGGGCGAGCGGGTGCGCTTCGTCCGGCCGCAGATTCTCAAGGCCTTCCGAATCTCCGTCCCGGTCGCCGTCGAGAACTTCGTCATGAGCGGCGCAAGCGTCATCACAACCCGCATCATCGCCCCGCTCGGGACGGTCTCCGTGGCAGCCAACTCCCTGTCCATCACCGCGGAAAGCCTTTGTTACATGCCCGGCTTCGGCATCGCTTCCGCGGCGCAGGCGGTCATCGGGCAGAGCATCGGCGCCGGCCGCCGCGATTACACGAAGAAGCTTGCCTGGATCACCACCTCTCTCGGCATGCTGGTGATGACGGCCATCGCGTTCCTGATGTATGCAGGCGCCCCGTATATGATCGGCTTCCTGAGCCCGGATCCCGAGGTCGTCGCCTTAGGCACTACGGTACTTCGCATCGAGGCCTTTGCCGAGCCCATGTTCGCGGCCTCCATCGTCGCCAACGGCGTCCTGCGCGGCGGCGGGGACACCCTGGTTCCGGCTGTCCTCGGCCTCATCAGCATGTGGGCCGTGCGCGTCCCGCTCGCCGCCTTCCTCTCTCCCCGTATCGGCTTAAGAGGCGCCTGGCTCGCCATGTGCATCGAGCTCTGTGTGCGCGGCGTCCTCTTCCTCCTGCGCATGAAGCAGGGCAAATACATCGACCGCGAGTAGGAGCCTGGGGACACAATGATTTTTGGGAGCGCATCCTCTTCATTACTGCCGCAATTGCCGGAATCCCCCAAATGCAGCGTACTCCTGCGCCTTGGAAGCCCCTGGCGAGGGGGGCTTCGCTGGTTAGTACTGCCGCAACTCCGGGAATCCTACAAATGCAGCGTACTCCTGCGCCCCGGAAGCCTTTGGCGAAAGGGGGGCTTAGCTGGTTAGTACTGCCGCAACTCCGGGAATCCTACAAATGCAGCGTACTCCTGCGCTCTGGAAGCCTCTGGCGAAAGGGGACTTAGCTGGTTAGTACTGCCGCAACTCCGGGAATCCTACAAATGCAGCGTACTCCTGCGCTCTGGAAGCCCCTGGCGAAAGGGGGCTTAGCTAGTTAGTACTGCCGCAACTCCGGGAATCCCTGAAATGCAGCGTGCTCCTGCGCCCTGAAAGCCCTTGGCGAAGGCTATTTGAAGCATAGAGTACTGCCGCAACCCAAGAAATCCCTGAAATGCAGCGTAAAACCCGCGCCTCCGGCTTTTGCCGGAGGCGCGGGTTTTAGCAGAGGCGCGGGTTTTACCGAAGGCACGGGTCTTTATCTTCTGCCTGTCCCTACTTGTCCATGAATTCATTCGCCCGGGTGGAGATTTCCGTGATATAGCGGACGAAGTCCCCGGGACTCTGCGCGATTTTCCCCTCATAATAAGCCCGGTAGCACCCTGTCAAGGCGCTGCAGGAGTAAACAACGCTGACTCTTGTTCTGTCGTCGTCCCCCGCGATCCCAAGCATGAATTCCTGCATATGCTGGCTGAATACCTGCCAGAACTGTGCGTTGTTGGCCGACAGCATTCTTACCAGCTCCCGGTTTCCCTCCAGATAATCGAAGAACAGCTTTGAGGTCACGGCAACCGAAGCCCTGTAGTCGTTGTCTGCATTCTTCTCAAATACCTGCGTCAGCAGCCCCTGGCTGAATTCCTCCGTGATCCTGTCCAGCAGCAGATATTTATCCGCGTAATGACTGTAAAAGGTATTGCGGCTGATGCATGCGGCCTCACAGATATCGCTGACGGTGACTGCCGTGAAATCCTTCTTTCTTAAAAGCTGCATAAACGCCTGCCGTATCGCACGTTCTGTCTTGATCGTTCTCTTGTCCTGCTGCATTCCTCGCGCCCTTTCCGGAATTAACGCGCATAAGCCGGCATTTCGGCACGGCTGTCCTTCATTAAAAATGTCCCTTATCTTACATTCCCGCGCACTGCGGTCGCTTCGTCACGTCATTATACCCTGCGTTCAATATCAGTATACATCCGTTTCCATGCGTAATATCTAATTAATGTTCGATATCTAACATATATCCTGCATTGTACTTTATCGCCAATTGACTCTGAGTATTCCGGAGATATATTGTTGATTATGCACATCAGCTTGGCAATCAACAGCCGCACAGCCGCCAATCACGAAAAGACGCAGTCAGGAAACATCAAAAGTGCTCTAAAGAGAACACTTATTAAGGAGAACAACCTCCCCGAGACCCGCGCAGAGCCGGCAAGGCGGCACGGAGAGACCGGGACAGAAGAAGCCGAAGGAGAATAAACCAGCCGCTTTGGATGTACCACAGTAAATGAAACAGGTAAAACAGCGACACATCAGTTTTGACAGGAGAATAAATCCGATGGATAAAATCAGAGGCGTAAACCTTGGCAACTGGCTGGTTCTGGAGAAATGGATGGACGAGAGCCTCTTCTCCGGCACCGACGCGATGGACGAGACCTACCTCTGCGTCGAACTCGGCAAAGAGCGTGCAGCGGACAGGCTGAAGGTCCACCGGGACGAATTCATCACTATCCGGGATTTTGAGGATATCGCGATGAAGGGCTTTAACGCGGTCCGCATCCCCGTCCCCTTCTTCCTCTTTGAGGACGTCGGTCCCTACATTCACTGCTATGAATACCTGGACAAAGCGTTTGACTGGGCGGAGCAGTTCGGCCTGAAAATCCTTGTCGACCTGCACACCGCGCCGGGCGGCCACAACGGCACGGACAATTCCGGCATCTGCGGGATCTGCACCTGGTCCACAAAGCAGGAAAACGTGGACTACACCGTGAAGGTACTGGAGCAGATCGCCGAGCGCTACGGCAGCCGGGACGCCATGTGGGGCATCGGCGTGCTGAACGAGCCTATGTGCTCCGACACGGAGGCCGGGCGGATGCTTAACATCCAGAACTTCCTCCAGTTCTACAAGCCTGTGGACGAGGAACTCGCGAAGAACAACACGAACTACCCTCTGGAATTCCTGAAGCAGTTCTACCGTGACGCCTACGACGCGATAAGAAAGCACATGGGGCCGGAGAAGTATGTCGTCTTCTGCGACGCCTTCGAACTGGAGATCTGGGACGAATTCCTTGCGGAGTTTGAGGGCGCGGTGCTGGATACGCACAACTACCTCATGACTGCGGACACGATGATTTTCCGGGAGCGCAACGTTGAAGTCTACACGAACTATCTGCGGGATCTCGGCGAGAAGGTAAACGCCGCCGCGAAGCGCATCCCGCTCATCGTCGGCGAGTGGAACGCCCAGAACCGGGCGGACGGTCTCGCGGACATGACTGACGAGCAGAAGACACATCTCTACTACACGGTAGCCGAGGAATTCCAGAAGAGCATGAGCGAGACCATGGGCTGGTTCTACTGGTCCTGGAAGGTCCACGCCGGCGGCCTCGACGCCATCGTCGATGACGCCTGCCGCTGCGTAAGACATGGATATCTCCAGTTCAGCAAGTATTGATTTTATACCCTGCACTCCCGCGCACCCCCGGCGGCCGGCAGCTTGTGGCGCTATTTCTGACGGCGCCATAGGCGCCGGCCGCGCTTCATTACTGCCGCATTTCCCGTCCCAATTGACCGGATATGCTAGAATTAAATATTAAGCAGCAGTATTCCGACATCTCCTGTATCCTGCCGCAGACCGCGGACAGAAGGACAGGGACGGGCAGCCAGAGCATCTGGCCGGAGGCGCACAATGGAAGACCGGATTTTCACTGAAGAGCAGCAGCACCTTACCGACGTCTATGACCGTCTTTCCGCCATGGAGCGCGCACTTGACGGCCGCGCCCGCGAAATTGCCGCGCGCACCCCGGAGGAGAAGAAGGCGATCCGTGAGAACCTGACGCTCAATTTCGACGGCAGCGCGGACACCATGGAGACCTACATCGAGTTCGAGGTCATGAATCATGTGATCGACCAGTACAACATCGAGAACGAGGCCGTCCAGGAAAAACTCTCCCGCGTCCGCCAGCTCCTTAAGAAGCCCTATTTTGCGAGGGTGACCCTGCGCTTCCCCGACGAGGAAAGCGAAAGAAGCGGTGCTGCCGGCAATGCGTCCGGCGCGGAAGCAGGCAGCACCGGCGACGGCGCCGAGGACTTCTACATCGGCAGCACCGCGGTCTCCGAGAACGATTACGACCATCTTGTCATCGACTGGCGCTCCCCCGTTGCGGAGACCTACTACAACCAGGAAAACGGCCGGACCTCCTACGAGGTCGACGGCCGCCGCATCCCGGTGGAACTTCTGCTCCGCCGCCAGTTTTCCCTGGATAAAAATGTGCTGCAGGCGTATTTTGACACGCAGATCGCCCTGGAGGATCCGCTGCTCATCGCCTCCCTCTCTGAGACGCGCACGGATCACATGCAGGCCATCACTGCCACCATCCAGAAGGAACAGAACGAGGTCATCCGCTGTCCCGAAGTATCCGCGCTCCTCGTAAACGGTATCGCCGGAAGCGGCAAAACTTCCGTTCTCCTGCAGCGCATCGCCTTTCTCTTTTTCCGCAGGCGCAGAACCCTCCGCCCGGAGAACGTTTACATCATGACCCTGAATCCGGTGTTCCGCCGCTATATCGCGGAGGTCCTCCCGGACATGGGCGAGCGCAATCCCAACACCATCACCGGCCGCGAATTCCTCGCCATGGTCGGCGTGCCCGGCGGGATCCGGGACGACTCCACTTCCGTGGATTCCTTAAGGCGGATCGACCGCCTGCTGCCCGCGCTGACCCTGGAAAAGGGGGATTTCCGCCCGGTAGTCCAGAAGGACATCACCGTGCTTACGGCCCGTCAGATCGCCGCCGTGGTAAACAGCTTCGGCCACATTCCCGTCGGTGCGAGGCTCATCCAGGTGAGCATCGACGAGCTCTTAGAGCGCGCGAAAGCAATCATCCGCAGGAGGCTGCGCGGCGAAGGCGCACGGGACAGTCAGAACAGGTCCGACAGCAGCAGCGACGGCTTCGTGCCAACCGGAGACGGCGGTCCCGGCGAGCGGGGCCAGGCATCTGCCGCGCCCAATCACAGCATCGCCCGGGAGAGGCGGCCTTCCGCCGAGGAGAACCGCATCGAGAACGAGTTCGGCGGAGCCTACCAGATGATCCGCAAGTGCGGCTTCCTCGACATCAACCGCATCGGCTGCCGTCTTCTGGGCAAAACTCATCTCACCGCGACGGAGTACTTCTACCTGAAGATGGCCCTCACCGGCGAGTGCGACCGGAACGCCCGCTACGTCTGCATCGACGAGGTGCAGGACTATGAGCTCTCGCAGCTCATGATGTACAAGCGCTATTTCGTGAATGCGCGCTTCATGCTTTTAGGGGATGAATATCAGGCGATCCGCCCCGGAACGGTGCGGTTTGACGAGATAAGAGAATTGTTCGGCAGCGCCTCCGCGAAATCCGCTTCCGGGCCCGCCGCCGGCGCTGCTCCGGAAGCCGCTGCCAGGAATTCCTCCTTCCGCGAGTTCCCGCTCATGACCAGCTACCGCTCCTCTCCGGAGATCACTGCGCTTTTCACCCGCCTTATGCCGCAGGAAAAGCAGATCGCCGTTTCCTCCGTGCAGCGCCCCGGCTTCGCGCCGGTGATCCGCGCTTTTGCCCGGCAGGAATATAAAAAGGCGCTGCGGGAGCTTCTTCGTGCCGGCAGCACCGCCTGCCGGGACGGTAACGGTCAGGACGGTGACGGCCAGAACGGCAACGGTCAGGACGGCAACGGCCAGAACGGTAACGGTCTTACCGCCGTCATCTGCGCAAACCGCGAGAGCTGCGGCCGGATCGCCTCTCTTCTCGGAAACGACGCCCCGCCGGTCTTGGGCCGCGGGGACGCGCTGCCGGAGTCCGGCACCATCCTCCTGGATCTTCCCCTCGCCAAGGGACTGGAGTTTGACTCCGTGATCCTTCC
>JAEEGL010170836.1_pt1 | contig 25537 bp, 25 predicted proteins | sample 9134231 | NCBI WGS metagenome assembly JAEEGL01 (sample SAMN16246548, study PRJNA631951) | gut metagenome | biome: gut microbiome; feature: rumen; material: fiber-attached | host: Bos | place: Iran: Karaj | collected 2018-10
AACAAAACCAATCACCAAGCCTGTGGTAGACGGATTAGTGATTGAATCACCAGTTACTATAGAAGAAAAAGCCTTAAGCATGTTACCGGTAAAATTTCTGTAGCCGGTAGAGGATGCAGTTGTAAGGATAAGGCGGGTTGAACAAACGTTAAGGCCAAGCCCATACAAGGTCGCAAAAAGAAGCACCCTTGGAAAAATAGAAAAATCAGATGATTTTGGGGTATAAAGAACAACAAGAAGAACAACAATCGACAGTGCGATATTGCATATCATAAGAAAATCAAGGAGAACGCCAGGAACAGGAATGAGCAATGACAATATTATAAGAATTGCAGCCGCAGCAACAGCATGATTCTGTATGTTCCCCAATAGATTTTCTAAACGCTTAGCCATTCAAATCCCCACCCAAACAGCTCTACTTTTTTGTTCTGAATTTTTCTAAATGTCCATAAATAGTCGCAATAACGCTAAAATATGTACTATGTATTATATCACCTACTTTTGTTTCTGTATAGAGAGAACGTGCCAAAGATTTATTTTCAACAATCGGAACATCATTCTCCGCTGCAATACGCCTTATCCTGAAAGCCACCTCATCAGCTCCTTTTGCCATGACCTGCGGAGCATCGCTTTTATCGGCCTCATAAAGAAGGGCAACCGCAAAATGAGTCGGGTTTGTAATTACGACATCTGATTTTGCAACCTGCTGAGGCATATTCCGCTGCAAAAGCTCACGCTGTGCAGCCTGCAAGTGAGCCTTTACCTCAGGATCACCCTCCATTTCCTTATACTCTTCCTTTACCTGCTGCTTAGTCATCTTCATGCTCTCGATGAACTGCTTTTTCTGAACAAGATAATCAGGAATGGAAATCACAAGAAACAAAATCGCACAAGTCGCAAGGATTTTTGCTGCCGTAGAAGCTATTTTCTGCACCGCCTGATATACGCTCATTGCATTCAAAAGCTCAAGAATCTCTGGAAGATTTGCCCTTATTATCAAGAACGCCACAAAGCCGACAGAACCAACCTTCAAAAAAGATTTTGCGACATTAAAAGCCCCCTCAAAAGAAAAAAGCGTTTTCTTAAGGTATTGTCCGATGCGCGGAGTCACTTTCGAAAACTGAGGCTCAATAGGCTTCAACGAGAAGATAAAGCCTCTGTTCTGCGCGATATTGGAAACAATTCCCGCAATTCCACCGAGAACAGCCAAAGGTAGAGCCATCTGCGCAAGGGAAAGCAAAAAATGATAGAAAAACCTCCGCTGAAAAACTTCGGATTCCGTGCAGTGGGTAAAATAAAAAATCAGAATTTTCTCGCAAAAACTCCAGTATGACGGAGCTAAAATCACAAGCGCAATCACAGTGACAAGCATCACAACCGCACTGCAAAGCTCCTGACTTTTTGCTACGCGACCTTCTTCCCGCGCCTTACGAAGCTTGTACTCAGAAGGTTCCTCGGTTCTTCCCTCATCTTCAGCAGCAAACCACTGGAGGTCAATTTCATCAAAACTCAAATTCCACCTCCAGCCTTTATGGAAACAAAAATATCCTCAAGTCTCTTAAATCCTGCAAGGAAAGAATTTATGAAGTAATCGCACACAGGCTCCATCAGCAGGAATATTATGAAAAAAGCAGTCAGGAGCATGATTGGAAAGCCCTCACTCATCAAATTCATTTGCGGAGCGGCTTTTGAAAGGATGCCCATCGTAACAGAAATCAAAAACAGGATACCCATTATCGGAAGCGCAATCACGAAAGCATGCGCAAAAAGCAAGGTAAGGCCGGAAAGCAAAAAAGTAACGAGTTCTTCTCTTGAAGCGACAAGGGAAATGGCATTTATCGCATTATAGCTTTCCCCAAGAGCCTTTGAAAAAAGAAGCACAGCCCAATGATTCTGCAAAAAAATGAGCATCGCCACAAGATTAAAAAACTGTCCCATGAGAGGATTTTCAACCTGAGAAAGGGAATCGTAAACTTCAGAGGCGGAAAATCCCATCTGAAATGCAAAGAACTGACCTGCCGTACTGAACGCGGCAAAAATAAGCGTTACGAAAAATCCCATTATAAGGCCGATAAGACCTTCTCCAACAACAAGAAGGATATACTGCGCCGAAAAACTTCCGTTGTCAGCAAGATAAGGAGCATATGCAGAAAAATCAACTGACGGAAACATTAGATATGCCATATAGCCGGTAAGGGCAACTTTAGAAATCCGCGAGACAGAACGGATTGAAAAAAGAGGAAGGGACATAATCAATGCAAAGCACCGGACACAAACCAAAAGGTAAACTGGTGCCGATGAAACGATTCCGTCAAGCATATGTTTTACAAAAGTCAGCCTGCAAGAGACGGAATCTGGTTAAAAAGATTTACGGTATAATTTCTTAAGATTCCAAACATCCAGCCTCCGAGCAAGGCAAGGATGGCAAGAATCACAAGCATTTTTGGAAGAAAAGTAAGAGTTGCCTCCTGAATTGATGTCGTTGCCTGAAAAATGGCAACAATAAGGCCGATTACAAGCGCTGCACCCAAAACAGGTGCGCACAAGATAAAGACATGAAACACAGCCCCCCTCATCAACATAACCACCATTCCGATAGACATATATTACCTCCAGGCTCCTAGCGAACTATAGAAACGAAAAGCTGTTGAGTCAAAAGCCCCCAGCCATCAACCAAAACAAACAGCATAAGCTTAAAAGGCATTGAAATCTGAACAGGAGGAAGCATCATCATACCCATGCTCATGAGCACGCTGGCCACAACCATATCGATTACTACAAAGGGTATATAAAGGAAAATGCCAATCTTAAACGCAACCGTCAGTTCATGAAGGATATACGCAGGAACAAGGACGTAAGTCGGAATGTCTTCAAATTTTTGAACCTCAGATATATTGGCCATTGCCAAAAACGAGGAAATGTATTTTGATTCGCGTCCGTTTTCAGTGATTGTCACAGTCTGCTTGAACATAAATTCACGCAGAGGAGACTCAGCTTCTTTATAAGCCTGCTCGATTGATATCTGTCCTTGAGAAAGCGGCTGTATTGAATTTGAATAAATCCGCTGAAAAACAGGAAACATTATGAAAAGAGTCATAAAAAGGGCGATTCCATTTAAAACTGATGTCGGCGGAACCTGCTGCAACGAAAGGGCACGTTTTATAAAGTCAAGGACGATTGAAAACCTCAAAAAAGAAGTCGTCAAAATAAGAAGGCTTGGAGCAAGAGTCAAAACCGTCAGAATAAGAAGAAGCTGAACAGAAAAGGCAACCTGCTGCCCGTTTTGAGGCTGAGTTATGTTTATATCGATGTTTGGAACTGAAAGAGGTCGCACCACGTTTCCCATTTCAGTTCGGCCACTTGTACTTCCTGATGGGAAATTTCTATTTTGTGCGGATTGAGAACTTACAGAAAAAATACATGAAGTAAAGACAAAAGCTATTAAAAGAAAGCGGGAGATTTTATTTTTTGAAAAGGAAACAATTCTCATATAAACTCCTATTGTCCGTTATTAAAATGCTCACGCTGCTTTTTTAATTGCTCAGAAACATTCCGTGCGCTTCCCTCAAAAAAAGAAGATTCTCTAGGACCGTGAGGCATGAAAATATCAAGAACATCAGCAAAGGAACGCGGCTTGGACTTTGAATTGTTTTTATCTGAATAGAGGTTAAGTGAATCAACAAGTTCCTTGTCATCAATCTGGGCAATCGGCGTAACAGAATTTTCCGCAACTCCGACAATGTAAGCATGGTCAAGCAAGGTAACAACTTGAACTGACTTTCCGTTTCCTAAAGAAATTCTGGCCACATTCCTCAAAAAAGGATCATCTGCGTCAGGTGATTTTGTGGATTTCTTGAGCAGATAGACGGCAACATAAACTAAGACGAGCACAATCAAAAGCGAGAACACCATCTTTACAAAAAGTCCGAACGTTGACGGAGATTTTTCCTGAGGAAGCGATGATGTAAAATTAAAATTGAAATCACTTTCAGAAGGAGTTTGTGAAGATGTCAGTGAAGCACTCTGCTTAGATGAAGGAACTTCTGAAGAAGAAGCCTGCGCAAAAACACAAAACGAAAGCAAAAATACGACTGAAAAACAAGTCGCAAACATAAGAAACTTTTTTGTCATTTTCCCACCCATTTTTTGACAATAAAAAAAGTATAACAAAAAAAAATGCATCTGTCGAATACTTTTAGAATATTCAGACAGATGCATTGTCATCAAAAAAATATGTTTGCTATCGGATGTCAGAAACTCTCTCAAGAGGAGAAAGGATTTCAGTTACACGGACACCAAAGTTTTCATCGATAACGACAACCTCACCTTTAGCGATAGGCTTATGGTTTACAAGAATGTCTACAGGCTCACCGGCAAGTTTATCAAGCTCGATAATCGTACCCTCGCCCATTCCAAGGATTTCCTTGATCTGTTTTTTGGTTCGTCCAAGTTCTACGGTCATTTCCATGTTTACATCCATGATAAGACCGATATTTCCAGCTTCCTGTCCTACAGGACCGCCTGAAAGATTTGGATACTGAACTGACTGAACGACAGGCTGCTGCCCCATTCCCATCATCGGCTGCTGGAATCCACCCATCTGTGGCATTCCCATCATTGGCTGCTGCTGGAATCCACCCATCTGACCCATTCCCATTCCGCCCATCTGCGGTGCGCCACCTGCAAGATTTGCCATTGAAGCCATATCAGCTGCATTAAGAGCACCCGAAGAAGCTGGCTCAGGAGCTCCGCCACCCAAAGCCTTTGCAATTCCTTCTGCTACATCAGTTGCAACAGCCTCCCAAAGACTGTAGCTCTGACCATCAAGTGTATATGTATAGGTAAACAGCGCGAACGTTCCCTGAGGAATACGAACCATGGCTTTAGGAACATGAACGGCTTCCGGAGGATTTGTCGCAAGGCCTGCGATTGAACTCAAATCATTGATTTCTGCACCCGTGTGAGTTGAAACGAACTCACCGATAACAGACATTGCCATATCATCAAGCTCAACGTTATCTTCTTTATTGATAAGGCCTGTAATTTTCTGCGCAAACTCAGGTGAAAGAACGATGATGTGCTCACCTTTTAATCCGGCGCTAAAATCAGCCATTACAGCAACAACCATTTCCGGCAATTTTGCAAGGAACTGATCTCTGTTTGTCGCCTCAACAACAGGCGCACCACACTCAAAGCTGGCTCCCGTCATGGAGTTTAAATTAGCCGCACATTTATCTTTTAGACCTGTCGCAAATTTTTCGAGAGTTGCAGTATCGATATTCACGTTAGAAGATGATCCAGATGAAAGACCTCCCACGTCAACACCAGACAACAATGCATCAATTTCGTCCTGTGATATTGTTCCATCACTCATAAGATTCGTCTCCTTCAACGGATAATTCTTCAAAATCGTCAGAGTCACTCTGCTCTATTTTGCCAATAACCTGAACAGCCATCTTCTTGCCGACGACACCAGGCTGACAGTAAAATTTCTTTTCATTTCCAACGCTGAGCGTCAGAGGATCTCCTACACGAACTGTTGAAAGCCTGACGACATCCCCAGCCCTAAGGGAAAGGACATCCCGAATAGGAAGATTTATAGTACCGATTTCTGCGACAACATCCATATCGACATCTGAAAGTTTTTCTTTGAGGGTGCCGAGATACTGAGTTGTTGAGCTTCTTCTGACAGAGCTGAACCAGAACTGAGAAGAAAGCTTTGAGACAATCGGCTCAATGGTGAGGTATGGAATACAGAAGTTCATCATTCCCTCTTCCTCACCGATTTTAGTTTCCAAAGTTACAAGAACGACCATTTCTGAAGGAGGAACGATTGAGGCGAACTGAGGGTTAGTCTCAATCTGACCAAGACGAGGACGCAAGTCAATTACCTGAGTCCAGGCCTCGCGCATGTTGGCAAGGATTCGGACGATGATTCCTTCCATTACAGACTGCTCGATATCCGTAAGGTCGCGGCTGACTTTTGCCCCCTGACCTGTACCACCGAACAGGCGGTCAATTACGCTGAATGTAATTGCCGGATCAATCTCAAGGACTGCATTTCCCTTGAGAGGATCCATATTGATTACAGCAAGCGTTGTTGGTGTCGGGATAGAACGGATAAATTCCTCATAAGTAAGCTGGTCAACAGACGCAACGTGAACATGTACGAGAGAGCGCAACTGAGCTGAGAGACTTGTTGTTGTAAGACGCGCAAAAGTTTCGTGCATGATCTGTACGGTACGGATTTGTTCCTTTGAGAACTTATCCGGTCGCTTGAAGTCATAAATCTTAATTTTGCGCGTATCGCTAACAGGCTTAAAATCATCAGCCCCGGTATCACCTGAGCTTATAGCTTGCAAGAGCTGGTCAATTTCATCCTGTGACAGAACCTCGTTCATGTCTATTCTTCCACCTTTTTATACCAGACCGTTTCTATTGCTGGATAACCCTGAGCTTTAAGAAACGAACATCTTTAATTTTTGAAGAGCTCAAAATACTGTCGTTTATCGCATTACGGATTTCAATCTTAAGATTTTCCTCGTTCTGCGGACGCAATTCTTCAGCAGTCTTCTGCGTAAAATATCGGCGCAAAAAGTCTTTAAGTTCAACAGTTCTTTGTGTAATTTCAGTTGAAGTTGCCTTGTCTTCCTTTTTGTAGCCCAAAACGACTTCTACTGTAACCGTGGCCGGATTTGCTTCCATCGTTGTAGTCTGTGTTTCTCCCAACGATGTATACCAGTCAAGGATTTCTTTTGTTGCCGTATATTCTTCTGTCATTGGAACAGCGGAAACCTGACTCTGATTTCCACCAACGACTTTCATTGTTATAACTACAACTGTAACTATAAGGATGATAGCACCAAGTCCAATCGCTACCCATTTCAAAAGACTAGGTATTAAAAGACCTTTTCCGCCTTTGGCAGGAGCAGCTGCATCTGAACCGCCGTCATCCAAACCCAAACCATCATCTTCATCTGCCATAAAAAACTCCTTAAAAGGCACCCTAACCTTTGTATAGTAACATTAAAAGTGGCCTTCATCAAGAATGATGATATCCACCCTGCGATTGTAAGCCTGACCTTCTCTTGTTTCGTTAGAAAACATCGGACGGGTGTCAGCATATCCTGCAATCGAAAATTTCTGTTCATCAACACCAAAATCTGAAAGATAGTGCAGAACATTTACAGCACGGGCCGCAGAAAGCTCCCAGTTGGACGGAAATTCTTCCCCAGTTACAGGAGTGTTGTCTGTATGCCCCTCTATTCTAAATCTTCGGTCTTTTAATTCCGAATCTTGAAAAAATTTCGATAATTTAAGGAGAATATCTCGAGTTTCGTCAATATCGAGGGTGGCACTGCCAGGTTCAAAGAAAGCATCCGAAGCAAGAGTGATAACAAGCCCCCTCTCATCACTGGAAATTGTGATTTTAGACGATTTTACTTCCGGAGCAAACAGACTGACAGCCTTTTTTTTTGCGACTGCAAGAGTTTTTCCAGACTCAAGAGACGGAAGCGTGCTTATCATATTTCCGAGGTCAGCAAGCTTACCTGCAGAAAGAGACTGACCGCCAGAGGTTGCCGGCGTTTCAATTGTTTCTGTAGGAATGGAAAGCGACGACTGAATTTGAGACAAGGCCGTTATATCTACTTCAGTAGGATCGTACAACATTACGAAGAAGCAGAGCATGAGCGTAATCATGTCACCATAAGTACCTTGCCAGGCGGTTGACGGTTTCGCAGGTTCTTTTTTTTCTTTTTTTGCCATAAGTTTTTAAATCCTCGTTAATCTGACATTCCCAGTCGGGAAATCTCCAATCAAAACATCAGGTACAATTTTTTATGAAAAGGCCTAATCTTTAAGGACATCCGGCTCAATAACTTTTCTGGTTTTAGGATCAAGATATGTCAGAAGCTTCAGCGCAAGAATTCGCGGGTTGTCACCAGCCTGAATGGAAAGAACACCTTCGATAATCATTTCCATTGTTGACATTTCCTGAGCATTCTGCGCAGAAAGTTTATTTGCGAAAGGAGCTACGAGCCAGTTTGCAAGCATGGAACCATACAGTGTTGTAATCAAAGCGACAGCCATGTTAGGACCGAGGGAGCTTTTATCTTCCAAGTTGTTCAACATACCAATAAGACCGATAACCGTACCCAACATACCAAAACCAGGACCGTAACCAGCCCACGCGTTTATGACGCCGATCCAGCTCATGTGGCGGGCTTCTGCCTGACTCATCTCGTTTTCCATAATGGTACGAATTACGTTTCCATCCGTACCGTCGACTACCATTCTCAAGCCTTCTTTCATAAAAGGACTGTCCAAATCGTCAAGGCCTTCTTCCAGAGCCAGAATACCTTCGCGCCTGGCTTTTTCTGAAAGAGCAACCATGGACTGAATTAAAGTTTTCTCACCATAATCCTGAACTTTGAAAGCCCGTCCCATAATTTTGAAAAGACCGAGTGCCTGCTTTAGAGGCGCAACGATGAACAAAGCTGCATAAGAACCACCAACCGTAACGAATACAGACGGAACATCGACGATACCACCGATAGAACCACCTGATGTAATGACACCAAGGCCGATTGCCATCGTACCGCCAATAATACCAATCAAAGTTGCTATATCCATGATTTTCTCCTATTTATTTTTACACTGAATTTTAAATTTCCTGGGTATTGATGCCGATTTTGGCGCGATAAGAAACGATTCTGTCTATGACTTCCTGAGGGCTGTCCCTTACAACGACCTTTTTTCCAGATAAAAACTCGATTGTCAGGTCAGGATTCTGCTCCATCCGTTCAATCATATGCGGATTAATCCAATAGGTAGATCCGTCTAATTTTGTAACAGGAATCATATTTCCCCACTCCCAAACACAATACCTTTTAATGATATATCAAAAGCCTGAATATTAAAAGTATTCTGTATTTTTTATCGGAATGAAAATTATAACTTTTTATTATTATTATAAAAAAATATTGCGTTTTTTATTTTCCTTTTGTAATTTTTTATAAAGAGGATATCAATGAGCGTAAATATTCTTATTATTGAAGATGTTCCTGAAATGTCTGAGCTTATCGCGATGTATCTCAAAAAAGACGGTATGATTCCAGAAATCGCAGCAAGTGCAGAAGAAGGACTTTCATTGCTAAGGGAACGTACACCGGATTTAATAATTCTTGATTTAAACTTGCCGGGAATGAGCGGATTTGATTTTTTAAAGAGATTCCGCAAGGAACAGCAGACCACGCCTGTAATAATCGTATCCGCAAGAGATGCTGATGAAGACATAATCACAGGACTTGGAATCGGAGCGGACGAATTTGTAACAAAGCCGTTTTCACCAAGGGTTCTTGTCGCAAAAGTAAAGGCAAACCTGCGCAGGAATTCAGAAATATCAGCAGCAGCAGAAGATTTCTACCAGTTTGGAGATTACAAGCTGCTTTTAAATTCATGCGTTCTCAAAAAGGGTGCTGAAAAAATTCCTCTCTCAAACAAAGAATACAACGTCCTTGAATACCTCGTAAAACACGAAGGTGAAAACCTCAATCCTGAAAAAATCTACAAAGATGTTTGGAAAGCAGAATACGGAGACATAACGGCTGTTGCCGTTTACATACAAAGGCTCAGAAAAAAAATCGAGGAAGATTCATCATCTCCGAAATTCATAAAGACTGTTTTTGGACTAGGCTATATTTTTGAGAACGGAAAATGAAAATAAAGACACAGCTGAACATCTTTTTGGCAGGTGTAATTCTCGTTCCCTTTGTATGCGCAGTAGGACTTCCTGTCTACCGTTTTATAAACAGGCCGGACAGAATGCTCTTAAGCGGATACAAGCAAATCCGTGAGATGGCATGCCTTCCAGTTTCAAAGCAGGATCTGACAGTCTTAAAGCAGGTCTTAAGAACACTGCCGCCGAATATTGACTTCATGATCATCTCAAACGGAACTGACCTTCTTTTTACCAATATCGAAGAACTTAAATCAAAAATGAGTTTTTCCGACATAAGCCTCTTCGATTACATAAAATCAACAAGCGACAAGTATTTTTACCAGCTTGTGGCTCCCCCATTAGAAGACAAATGCCAGAACATAATACTTGTAAGCAGAGTCTCACGGGAAGAACAGCACAGAAGAAAACCGTGGTGGGAAAAAGTCATTCCTCAAATAATGATAACCTTTACTATATTTGAGCTTTTCTGCATCTCAATAATTCTCCTCATATCAAAAACGATCGCATCCTCAATAACAATCCTCGACAAGAACACTCAAAAAATCGCGGGCGGAGAACTTGACGTAAAGCTTGAGTACCCAAAAAACAAAAACAATGAGATCACTTCATTGACAGAAAACCTCGATAAAATGCGCCTTGCCTTAAAAGACGATGCTGAGCGCAGATCTAAATTCATCATGGGTATCAGCCACGACCTGAGGACGCCTGTCGCTGTAATAAAAGGCTATACGGAGGCGCTGAACGATGGACTTTGCACGGATCCAAATCAGGCAAAAAAAACACTTGAAATAATCAGCAACAAAACAGAGCAGCTTGAGACAATGATAAACACGCTGATTAATTTCGTTAAGCTCAACCAGACTGACTGGATGCAGCAGCTCAAACGGCAAAGGCTTCTTCCAGTAATAAAAGAATTCGCTCAAAGTGCCGTAACGACTGGAGACATCTTTAAGCGGAAGATTACGTCGGACATAAACATATCAAGCGATTTTGAAGTTCCATTTGACAAACTTTTAATTAACCGAGCACTGGAAAACCTCTTTTCAAACGCAGTACGCTATACAAATGAAGATGATGAAATAAAAATCTGCGCCACACAAAACAAAAACAAAGTCATCCTGACGATTTCAGACTCAGGAATCGGAATTGAGCAAAAAGACATAGACAGAATATTTGACCTTTTTTACAGGGGAACAAACTCCAGGCGGGAAAGCGGCATGGGAATAGGGCTTTCAGTCGTAAAAACAATAATATCCGCGCACAACTGGGAAATCTCCGTAGCATCAAAAAAAGGAAGCGGCACTGTCTTTACAATCACAATCAGCGACAAAACGCAAGACAAAGAATAATCTATAAAAGTTCTTCCAAAAATCTGTTCAGGAGAAGGATTCCCCGCTCATTGAGAGAATAAAAAATTTCTCCGTCTTTTTTACAGGAACGAACAAGCCGTCTCTTTTTCCATGAAGCGTACAAACCGTCTTTTACTCCAAGCCTTTCTGAAAGGGATTTTCCAAAACGTTCCCCATACTCTTTTTCTGACACTCCGAAAAACGTCCTGAAGCCCATCATCAAGAATTCAAACTCAAGAGTCTTTAAATCAAGCTCTTCGCATTTTCGAGGCAACTTCTCTTGCGGCGGAAGTTTTTTTTGTCCTAAAGAATTGCTCCAGAAATTTACATAAGAGGGAATTGAAAGTGTATTTGTCCATCTCAGCGCATGATTTTTTTCATTCCAGGTTCCGCTGGCTCCGCTTCCGCATCCTATGTAAGAATTTGACTTCCAGTAAGTCATGTTATGGCGGCTTTCAAAACCTTTTTTAGAAAAATTTGAGACCTCGTACTGAAAGAAACCTTTTTTCTTGAGGATGTTCCGCCCCAAAATCCACATTCTGTCAGCCTTCTCAAACGAGAACTTTATCTTTCCGTCATTTATGTTTTTCCAAAGCGGAGTGTGTTCCTCAACCGTAAGCGTGTAAAGCGAAACGTGATCGATTTTTTGATATTCATCAAGAATCTCAAACTGATTTTTGAACGAAGAATAGGTCTGACCAGGCAAGCCTGCAATAAAATCAACGGAAAGCCGATCATTCCACTTTGAGCGTAAGATTTCCAGCGCGTTGATGACAGTCTCAACATTGCAGGCACGGGAAACACACCTGAGGGCATCATCATCAAGAGCCTGTATTCCAAGTGAAAGCCTGTTTACGCCGCAAGTTGAAACGCATTCAATAAATTTTTCCGTAACATCATCAGGATTCATCTCAAGGGTAATCTCAGCATCACTTGAAAAAGGAGCGGCATCTTTTATTCCATCAAACAAAATCTTTAACTGACGTGACGAAAGTATGCTTGGAGTCCCGCCGCCTACATAAACAGTCGCCCACTCATCAATTTTATAAAAGAGCGCATAATGATGAATTTCATTTACAAGTGCCAGGACATATGAATCAGAGAGGTTGTTATCCTTTCCAATCCTGTCTTTTTCCCCGACACTGTAAAAATCACAGTAATCACACTTTTTCTTGCAAAACGGAATGTGAATATAAAGCGATGTTGAGTTTTTCATTTTATTCCGCTACAGGATACGGAATTTGCTGAACGGAAAGTAAACTAAGAGAGCCTTTCCAATTATGGAAGACTGTCTTACAGGTCCCCATACTCTTGAATCAAGGGAAGAAAGCCTGTCATCTCCCAAAACGTAATACTCCCCTTCTTTTAAGGTGATTTGCCTTACGGAAGCCTTTGCTCCAAGCTCTACATCCCAGTCAGGAGAAGGAGAAACTATGTCAATATTGTATTTATTTTCGCGAACTTCAAATTCGGTAAGAAAGTGTTTCTGTCCCTCTGGCTTTACGTAAACTACATAGCGGTCAATGTAAACAGTATCACCTGGAACTCCGACGACACGACGCAAAAGAGGTTTTGTTCCGTCAATCATTTTTTCCTCAAAAGGAATCCACTGCCGGCCAGTAACAAAATGAAAAAAAGCATTTGCCATTCTTTTTGGAAGAGACTGCGTTTTAGACTCATAAAGCTTTAAAAGAACGACGTCTCCCCTTTTTGGAACAGTAAAGAGCGGAGAAACAAATTCAAGGCTTTCGCTGGGAATGTCAGGCATCATGGAATCAGATTCGCATCGCACTGGAAACACAAGAAATTTTAATATAAGGGAAATTGCAATAAAAAGAGTACAGATGAGCACTATACCTGAAAAAATCTTATGGTACAGTTCAAGACGCATCTTGTACGAAACTTCATAAATATTAGAATCCATAGAATATAGAATATCAATAAGGCGCTTTACTTGCAAGGCAAGTTTTTTCTGCATATACTAAACACCATGGCAGAAAACGTAAAGATAATAGCTCAAAATAAAAAAGCCCGCTTCAATTACTTTGTTGAGGAATCCTATGAGTGCGGAATTGAGCTTGAGGGAACAGAAGTCAAATCCGTAAAGGCAGGAAACGTTTCATTTCCTGACGCATTTGCCGAAATTATAAATGGTGAAGTCTGGATGAGGAATTTTCATATAGCTGAATATTCATTTTCTTCTATATTCAATCACAATCCGGACAGAAAAAAGAGGCTCCTTCTTCACAAAGAAGAAATCAAGCGAATCCAACGCAAGGTTGAGGAAAAAGGCTTTACGCTGATTCCGCTGGACTTTTACCTTAAAAACGGAAGGGTAAAAATCACTCTGGGAGTCTGCAAGGGCAAAAAACTGTTCGACAAGCGCGAGTCCATAAAAGAAAGGGACTTAAACAGGGATATGGCCAGAGAATTCCGAAAAGGATTCGAGTGACACATTTAAGGAGAAGTTTTTACAGGGCAGCAAAATGAAATCCATAAAAAGAAAGCTTTTCAGCCTGACAATTCTTATGCTTCTCTCCTCAAAATTGACTTCTCAGTCGCTCCAGATTGATTATTACGGAATCATATCCACAGCCGCTGACTCCAACATGCTCAAAATGGCTCAGGACATATTCTTAAACCAGCTAAAATCAATAGATGGAGTCTCTGTTGATGACAAGCGACAGGATTTAAATCAGGCGATGACTGCCCTGCCGAGTTTTTCAAGGGAAAAAGAAAAAGTCATCTTCTATGCAGAGATAACTGGCGAAAAAAATCAGGACGGAACTCCTCTTTGGAACTGCAGATTCAATGCAATCAATCCAAGCAGCGGATTAACTCACTCCAAAAACGAATCTTATGAATCGTACTACAAAATCCTCACTGGCTCAAAAACTGCCATAGAGACTGTATTGAATGACGTCAGAACTTCCGGCGGAAAAGCAGCATCATCTTCATCCCAAAATTTTCAAAATTCATCAAAAAGCATGTCAGACTTGGATATAGAATCCCTTGCAGGAACATGGACAGGGGAACCTTATGCTGACAAAATAATCATACTGCGCGGTGGAAGAGGATTCGTAATATTCAAGAACGGCGCAACGATGAACATAAAAATCACTCATAAAAATGCATCTGTAAACGGGAATGCCACAAATCTTGAAATAAGCCAGGTCGGAAAATCAAACGCCTCATTCTTTCCGGAGCTTCCAAGAGAAACAGCATTGATTCTTGCAAATGATGCAAAGCCCATCACATGGAATTTCAGGCTGACTTCCAGCGGAACACTCGAAGGAACAAAGACATCACTCTCAGCCTCATCAGACGGTCAGGCAGTCACAGAAAACTATTTTTCAGTCTGGACAAAACAATAATTCTATTTTAGACGGTCACTGCACCCTGACGAACGACATTGACAGATCCATCTTCCTCAATTTTTACTATTGTGGATGGAATTCCGCCTTTTTTATCGCCATCATCAACTATCAGCGACACTGAAGAACCAAATTCTTCTTTTATTTGCTGGATATTATCAAGCACAGGAGATCCGCTTCTGTTTACGCTTGTCGAATAAACAGGTGCGCCACATCCGGCAATGACATTCCTGAGCCATTCATCTCCAGGGCAGCGGAAAGCGGTTGTGTTGACTTCACCATTTTTTGCATAAGTGTGGACTATAATTGTCAGAGGGCCTGGCCACTTTGAAAGGAGTGAATCAGGAACAACATCCCGTGTGTATTTTTTTAAGTCTTCAGGAGAAGCGATGAGCTGGATTAGGGGCTTGTTTTCTTCCCTGCCCTTTATCTCGCGAATTTTTTGATCCGTATTGTAAGAAAAAAGCCTTCCATCAACAATTCCACTGAACCCATAAACAGTATCTGTCGGAAGGACGGCTATTTTTCCACGGCGGATGTAATCAACGGCAATCTGAACAGATTCCCTATCACACTTGCGGCAAATCATAAACAGGAATCCCCTTTAGTTTTATTTTAGTTTTTTTAATTGCATTTGATGAATTGAGTCTGTATTCCTTCAAGAGAAGATACAGATAAGCGGCCAAAAACATCAGGATGCCGCATCCCTTGCAAAACCATTCAGGAAGAAAAAGAGGCTCCATAAATTTCATCGGATTTCCTGTCTCAAAGTGATATTCATCAGTTGAGACCAGCCCGTTGATTTTTACGATTTTCTCTCCGTCCCTGACATATCCCATTTTTCGTGCAAAACCTGCAATTACATCCGGATCTTTTTCAAGTGCAGTATATTCGAGAAACAAGCTGTCATTTATTTTCTGGATTTCATCAGTTCTGGCGCTCAAGATTCGTTTTTGCTCACGAAGCTGTTCATCTGCCCACAGTCCGTCCCTTCCACATGTAAAGGAAACAAGAACGTACATGAGCGTACCAGCCAAAGCAGCCACAAAAATCCGAAACATTTTTTTCATAAAAAAAATATCGGCACGCAATTTGGAATTCTCCAATGAAAATTAAGTGATTTTTTTTGTTCTTTTCATTTCAAAAATCGCGTGTTAAAATAGAAGAATAGACTGTTGTTTATTAGAAAAAATGCCGATAAACAAAGAGACAAAATAATATTTGCCCAAGGGGAATGGATATGAGTGATTCAGAAAAAACAAACGATCTTGACAACTATGGAGTTTGGGTAAAAAAGCCTCCACGAACGGTTTCATCAGAAAATACAACTGACAGTCAAGAATTCGAATTTCCTGATTTTTCAGCTTCTGACATTATAGACAACACACCTTTTGACAGCGGAGATACAGCACTTTCGGCAACTGAACTCTCAGCTCTCACAGATGACCCTGGCACACAAATTTCTCAAATAGAAGAGCCTCCTGTAGACTCAATCGAAGATACTCCTTTTGAAGCAGATTTCCTCTCACAGGACAATGCAGAACCACAAGCAGGTTCACTTTCAGGAACAGAAGAAATTTCGCTTGATGAATTTATCGAAGGCGGAGTATTTGATGGTGATGAACAGAATTCAACAGAACCAATCACACCATCTTCTTCAGCCTCACAAGAAAACGTTCCGGAAGAAATTCCAGAAGAAAGCAGCGAACAGTCTTTCACAGATGATTTGACGATTTCTGATTCTGTAGAGTCTCCTTCCCTTTCTGACGATTCTCCAATCAACATAGACCTCTCATTTGATGACTCAATGGCTTCTCCACAGGAAGAAAGCGGATTTGCCTCTTCACCTGCATCCAGCGATGGTGGCGGAGAATCAATTGACTTGAGTGATTTTGGAGTTGATTTCGGCTCTGACTCATCATCAGCCACAGAAAGCTCAGACGGCTCAGAGAGCGTTGACTTATCAGAATTCGGCGTTGATTTTTCATCTGACGATAACGGTTCTTCAAGCAACTCTCCTCAAGAAGAAGCTTCTTCTGACGGTACACAAAGCGTGGACATGTCAGAATTTGGAGTAGATTTCTCTTCTGATAACGGCGAGCAAAGTGGCGCGCAGGAAGAAACACCTGCAGTGCAGGAAACTGCTGCAGAAGAAAGCTCTGCAGACGAAAACGGAATGGAATCAATCAGTTTGGACTCATTTGGATTTGACATCAATGCTGAGGAATCAGTTCCAGCAGGCACAACAGAACCAAAAGAAGAAACACCAGAGCCACAGGAAGAAAGCTCATCATTCGAAACGGAATCATCAGATGACAGCCTTACAATCACTGATGATGATGACCTTTCACTTTCAGCAGAGCCACAGCAGGAACTCGCTGCATCTTCTCCAGTCACGCCGTCACCTTCTTCTGATGCAGAAGACGATGGATTTGACGTTGACTCAATAATGTCATCAATCGAAGATGAGAACGGATCTGTCGTGTCGCTTTCAGATGAATCAGGCATTCAAAGCTCACAAATCGATGAGCCTCAAATCGTCGAAAATGATGAACCTGTCTTCGAAGAAACGTCAGTTGACGAGGCCGTTTCAGAAACCTCAGAAAATATTCCAGCAGATGATTTTGCAATTTCATTTGATTCTTCCGCAGGGGAAGGAGATACAGGTGCTGATGCAGAAGAAAAAACAGTATCTGAGGACATCTTTACGCCACCAATTTCTTCTCAGGAAGAAAATCCATTTACGCTGCCAGAAGAAAATGCATTCATATCAGGAGAGGAGACAAATCAGAGTGCAGAAAGTCCTGCCTCTCAGGAAGAAGCTGAACCTTCATCTTTCGAAGACTTCACTGAAAAGACAATTTCTTTTGACGACTCATCCGCTACAGAAGACGCATTCTCTTTTGATGACGCAATCACAAATGAAGCCGCTGCAGATGAGTCTTCATCATTCACAGAAAACACAGCTAATATAGAAGAAACTCAGGTAGAAAACTCTTTTGAAACTCCACTTTCTCAAGAGGCTCCTGCATTTGAAACTGAAACAGAACCTCAGGCAGAAGATTTTGCATTTACTCAGGAAACTCAGGATGAATCCCCTAAGGCTGAGGAAAATGAGATTGAAAAATCAACAAATAATATTCTTTCTCAGATTGTCTCAGAGCTTGCTTCCCTTAAGAGCGAGATTTCAGGCCTCAAAAATGATTTTGAGGAGCTTAAGAACAAGACTCCTGACGAATTTAAGATTGAAGAGGCAAAGACTTCTGAAAAAACAGAACAGACAGGCTTTTTCAGCGACGAAGATGAAGACGAAACAATTGCTCTTTCCGTTGATGAACTCGACAATATCCTCAACACAGTCGAAATCGTAGAGGGCGGAGAGGAACAAAATCAAACTGGCGAGGAAAATGCCCTTTCTTCATCATTTGATGAAGGCACTTCTCCTTTGGAAGAATCATTTACTGAACCACAGGAAAATAATTTCTCAGGGGAATCAGACATTCAGGGTGAAGAAACGCCATCAATTGAAACAGAAGAAACTGATTTTGACTTCTCAACAGACAATCTTGAAGAGCCTTCTTTGGATACAATTGAGGACAATCAGGAATTGCCGGATGAAATCCTTGTTCCTAAAGTAGATGACATTCTTGTTGAATCAGGCTCAGCAAACATAATTGATGAGCCAGCTGAGACACAGAACACATCAGATGCTGAAATTGAAACAGAGAATATTCAGGATGCAGAGGAAGACGGATTTGACTCAATTCCACAGGGAGTTTCCGCTTCTCAAGAATCTGACGACAATCTTGACAGTTTCAGTTTTGAAAACTCTTCATCATCCGAGGCTGCAGATGAAACACCTTCTGTCGATGAGCCATTCATTTATGATGATGCACAGAAGAACATCTCAATAACGGAAGAAGAAGTTCAGGATCTTCTGGACAAAGAGAATTCAATCGATGACACTCTCACCGATGACAACTTAAATTACCTTGCCTCAGATGAAGAAGGCATGAAAGCAAGTGCACTTCAGGGAAATGCAAATTCTACAATTCCTGGAGAACTTCAGAAAGAAATCAAATCAGTACTATCATATATGGATCAGCTTTTGGAAAATCTTCCTGAAGATAAAATTGCTGAATTCGCACAATCAGAACAGTTTGAGACTTACAAGAAACTGTTCAAAGAACTTGGACTTGCCTAATGGAATCAACAGCTAACAAATCATCAGGATTACTTCAAAAAGCAAGAAACTATCTCGCAGAAAATACTCCGAATTTTCAGTATTGGGTAAAGCGCATTGGCCTAAAACGAGCCTGCATTCTCTCCCCTGCTGAAAACTGCGGATATTACTGCATTTCTGACAGCTTTGGCTTTAAAGCAAGAGAAATCGCAAGATTGTTTGAGACGAAAGAATTCTGGTACAATACGATTTCAAAAGCCTTTGAGTGGCAGTGCTTCTCCAAGGATTTCAATGAACTTGATAAGTTCAGCAGATTTTTTCCGGATGATTTTTTTTCCTCAGTAAATAAAATTTTCTTTCTCCCGTTTTTTGACAGGAATGAACCGCAGGTTTTCGTCACTATTGAATTTGAGGAAGACACTGATATAGTTCTTCCAGAAGCTCACGAAGCTGCAATAATGCTCGGAAACATCTACGAATTCAAAAATAACGAGAAGAAAATCATATCAAAGCTGGAATGCGATATTTCAGTCGGCCTGGACATTTCAAACAGCCGCCTTTACATTCTTTCGCTCAAAAACTGTATCGAAAACGAACTCAAGGATATTCCTTACCCAAGCGAGGAAATCAAGCAGAACACGGTTCAATTCCTTACGGAAAATGCACAGACATTGATTTCACATTTGTTTAGAAGTCCAAACTGCAGTCATTCAGGTTTGAACGGAGAAATAAAAATCGCGCTTTATGCAAAAGATGCCCCTGAGGAACAGCTTTTGGCTCATCACATAGGGCATACGCTCACGAATTTATTCGAGGAAGAGTCAACTGCAAACATCCTGCTTCTTCCGGCTGGTGAAGTCACAAACATTGGAGGAACAGTAACGTTCCTCACAAAAGGCTGATTGTGAACGCAGAGTTTTCTTCAGCAAAAAATGGAGAGACGACCTGTTCTTACGGCGGGAAATATCTCCATTCAAAATATAATCCTTCAGCAGAAGCACAAAAATTCGTTGAAAACATCACCACTGACTTTGAACCGCTTGCAGTCATCGTCATAGAAGCCTCAATTTCCTATTGCACGCGTTTTTTGCGGGAAAGATTTAAAAATGCAGTACTGTGCACGGTCAGATTCTCAAACGACTTTAAAAAATATGATGAAAACTGGGATTTTGTCTTTTACCCTCAAGGAAATTCAAATTTTTTTCAGGAAGATTTGTTCAATGCACTGGGAGAAGAAAAACTCTGCTCTGCCCTCGTCATAGACTGGCCGGCCTCAAAAAATGTTTTTCCTCAAGAAAATGCAGGAATCTGGTTGGATATAAGGCAGGCGATTTTAAAAGCGCGTGATGTACTTGTAACGCGTGCTTACTTTTCAAAACGATGGCTCAAAAATTCACTTATTTTTGCAAGCAGAATAAAAAATCCTGCTCTCCTCAAAAAAAACAACCTGCCTATAGTAATTGCAGCTTCAGGGCCAAGCCTAAAAAACTCAATTTCATTCCTGAAAAAATTCAGGAAAAGTTTTTTTTTGATTGCTGTTTCATCAGCTTATGCTCCCCTCTACAAAAACAATATTTACGCAGACATCGTAATCAGCACGGACGGAGGATATTGGGCAAAAAAGCACCTTCTGTTTCCAGGACTATGCGACAGTAAAACTGTTTTTGCACTCGGATGTGAAAGCGCCATTCCGAAATCAATTTTTGAGACAAACAAAATCATTCCAATCTGTTATGAAGACGGACTTGAACAGTATTTTATGAAGGCTGCAGGATGTCCTTTCATGACAGGAAGGAGAAACGGAACCGTAAGCGGAACAGCACTTGAATTCGCACTTGAACTGACTTCCTCAAATATTTATCTATGCGGTCTGGATCAGGAAAGTGCCGAAGGATTCCAGCATACACAGCCAAACTCTCTGGAACTGTCAAACGAAAGACTGGATAACCGCTTGAATACAAAAGAAACACGATGCGCATCCTCACAATTTTCATCTGAAAAATCACTGGAAATTTACAGGAACTGGTTTTCAAGCCGACCTAAAGAAATTGCAGGCAGGGTTTTCAGGATTTCTGACAATCATAAATACAATCACACTCTTGGAAACATTAAGGACGTAAACTGGAGTTTCTTTGAAAAACTCATGTCCAAAAACGAAGAAAAAATCTGCATTGAAAATGTAAGTTTCTCTCAAAAGGCTGACAAAAAGCAAATCCTTCTTGAAAAACTTAATGACATTTCTTCAAGTGATTTTTTTCGAAACGAATTGTTTCCACTTGAATCGCTTTTGATAAAAAGGGAAGAAAATCCAGAAAAGAGAAAAAAACTTGAAATTGAATTGGAAAAAAAAGTCAGCGATTTTATAAAAAAAATGGATTCAATTTTATAGATGGGAAAAAATCATGGATGAAATGCTTTCTTACACTCAAATTGCCGAGGCAAAAAACGGTTCTCTGATTCCTCTGCGAGGCAAAACGGCATTCCACTCAAAGTACAATCCTGAGCGTGAATCACAATCATATCCGACCCAATTTACGGACGGCTCCCTTTTTTTTGTAATTCTTGGGATTGCCGGAGGATACCATATTCAGTCCCTAAAGGAAAAATTTCCTGATGCAAAAATAATTGCAGTTGAAAACTCAAGGCAAGACATTGATTTTCTAAAGAAGATTCCTGCAGTAAAAAAGCTTTCGGATGATTCACGCGTAGTTTTTACTGATTTTTCAGCCTTAAAATCAATACTAATATCTTCGTACATTCCGTCGCTCCACAAAAACATTTTCATCGCAAGCCTTAGAGCCTGGGCAGATTCTTTTCCAGAGCAGCACAAGAAAGCCATGGAAATAATAAATCAATCGCTGAAGGAAATCGGCGCCGATTTTTCCGTTCAAAAGCATTTTGGAAAAATATGGCAGAAAAATATTTTTCTTAATCTCTCAATGGCAGAAAAAACGATTTCATTTTATGAGGCAGCATCCGGCATAAATCTTTCAAAAACAGTAGCCGTAATCGCCGCTGGCCCATCCCTTAACGAAAGCGTCAAAAAATTTGAACAAAATCGGGATAAATACTGCATAATCGCAACAGACACGGCCTATTCTGCCCTTTTGGAGCGTGGAATTGAAAGTGATTTCTGCATGACTGTTGACGGACAAATGATTTCTCATGCGCACTACATGCATAAAATCACTTCGAGAACTGTATTTGTCTTTGATTTGTGCTCATCGTCTTCAAGCGTGAGGAAAGTCATAAACAACGGCGGAAAATGCCTCTTTATTGAATCTGGACATCCGCTGTCAGTTTTTGCCTCCAGATACAGCGGGACAAATTTTTTTGAGCACATGGACACAGGAAGCGGAACCGTAACCATTGCAGCGGCTAATTTTGCAGTAAGGTGCGGATTTAAGAGAATCGAGTTTTTTGGAGCTGACTTTTCTTACATAAAAGGGCTCCCCTATGTGCGCGGAACATATCTCGACGCGATATACCGAGAAAAAGAAACAAAGTTGAATAATGCAGAGACATCTTTCACAAATCTGCTTTACAGGACAAAAACAATACCATTATCAAGCGAAAGTTTTACGACGGAAGTCCTGGAATCTTACAAAAAATCATTTGAAGCCTTTCTAAAATCCAAAGAGCTTAAAAAAACAGAAGGGAACCTTTATGAAAGGAAAGACGCAGAAATTGATTTTCAGGAGAAAAAAAACGCGTTAAAATTTAACTTTGAGTGTTTCAAGGAAACATATCAAAAAGAATTGAAAAAATTGTTCAGCGATGGACTTCCATCAATTGAGAAACTTGAAGATTCTCCGGTTTTTGCAACGCTTCTTCCGCTTTGTGCATCAGAATCTTACGAAAACCCTTTTCTTGCATACACTAAAACATTGAGGTATACTGAAAAAATATGAAACGTCCAATTACTTTTTTCTCAAGCATTTGTATCATCCTGTTTCTAGCGGCAATCGGCTATTTTAGCTTTTCGATTTATGAGGACAGAAAGAATGGAATTGACGCAGCGGATGCAAGGTTTGCAAAGCTCTTGGACGACACAGAATCGATTGTCAGGGAAACAAAAAAAGGGACACCGGAGTTTTCATCTAGATTCATACAGGCAATAGAAAATATCGATGACTACTCAGCCTTAAAGCTTCAGATTGACGGTCAGACAGTTTATTCTTATCCTCCGCAGGGATTTACGATTCCATCTCCAGATTTGATCAAATCCTATAAAAAAAGCAGGCTTCTCTCAAACGGAGCAAACTTCACTTTATCTGCATCAATCTACTTAATAAAGGCAAAGTCAATATACATACACTGCCGTCTTCCATTTATATTCATTCTTTCAGGAACGCTGATTGCAATCTTGGTATTGTGCATCATCGTAAAAGGTGACTCAAAATCATTGGGACAGAGGGCAGCTAAACTCTCAAAACTCTCACAAAACACGCAGGACTTCAAAACTACTGACATTCAGGGAAAGACTTTAAATTTCCAAGAAGATGCAGATAATTCAAAACACGAGGAAACTGCTTTCGACCATATTTTTGATGAAGACGATACTGTTTATCAGGATGACGGGCAGGAGTCGCAGGAATCTGCCAATGAGAACATATTGAGCATTTCAGAAGAATCTCCTTCTCAGGAAGAAAATGCTTCATATGATGAAATCTCAGAAGGCTCTAACACGCTTGATGAGGAGCAGAGTTTTGACGACGAGCAGCCTTCCTATGTTGAAAATGATGACGATACGTTTGATGAAAGTCAGTCATACACAAAAAATGATGATGACGAAACTTTTGATGAAAGCGGCATGGATCTTATCGACGAACTTGAGCAGCAGAACATGGAGCTGAGTGAGTTTGAGTCCTCTGACCCGATTTTTGATGACACGCCTGCATTAGATTCCTCAATCGAATCAACAATGACAGACGATGATACCAACGCTTTTGACGCATCTTCCATCATGCCATCTTCATCGCCTGTAACAGGTCTTAAAACATATACGCAGTTTGAGCAGGAACTTTCGACTTCACTTGGCTCTTCAAATCAGGAAAACATATCGATTGCATTTCTTCGCGTAAAAGACTTGAACCGAGGAAACCCAATCTCTAAAGCTGTCGTATCCATTCTGGCGGATAATTTTAAGGACACGGCAGAAATCTATGAATTTCAGGCAGACGGATATGCGCTGATTTGCAAGGGATACGATTTAAACTCAACCGTAAGCACATTCGACACACTTTATGACAAAATCACTGGGTATTTAAAACTTAACAACACCGTAAATGATGTGATAATCGGAATTTCCTCAAAAGAAGGAAGGACATTGCAGTCAGACCGGATTATAGCGGAAGCAGAGCGCGCATTGCAGCACGCAGAAGAAGACACGGATTCTCCTATAATTGCATTCAAGGCAAATCCTCAGAAATTTCAGGAATACGAAACTTCAAAAGAAAATCTTTCTTAACGGCTCCATAAAGCCATTATTTTTTAGGAACAGAAAAATCATCAAGCTCTGATTTTAAGGTCTGCTCAAAACTTTTTATCTTTGAATTGTTCGGAAATTTTTCTTTTAGAATGAAATATTCTTTTTCAGCATCCTCTGCCCGCCCGACATTTAAGAGAAGCGAAATATAATTCTCAAGAGCAGCCTCATCGTCAGGATACTCAGCTACAAGAGTTTTATACATGACGATGGATTCATCAATTTTTCCGCTCATAGCCGTTATGTAAGCAACAGAAAGCCGCAGGGAGAGATTAGAGCTGTCTTTTGACAAAAGAATATTGTAGGCAGCAAGAGCATTTTCCCAATCACGGGCTAAAGCAAGGCATCTGGCATATTTGTAGAATGAAGTCATATAGACTTCTTTGTTTCGCATTGCCTTTTTATAAAATTCAGATGCCTTTGCATAATTCTTAAGATTTACATAGGCATCTGCAATTTCAAGATACTCGAGTGCAAGATTTTTATAGACAATCGCCTTTTCTCCCGGTATGTACAGGTCTACAGATGCACATCCTGAACAGAAAAACAAAAGCGAAAGTAAAATAATCAGACAATATTTTCTTATCAGCAAAGAAGACTTCCGTTTAGTCGAGAACTGTCTGCTCGATTTTTGTAAGCTGGTTGTGATAGAGAGCCGCGATTGAAGAACCATAATCTGCGATAAGGCGGATGATGTTTCTTGGACTTTCCTTTTTGTCGCATCCGTTAAGGCGGTCTCCTGCATCTCCAAGACCAGGCATTATGTATGCCTTTTCATTTAAGACAGGATCAAGCCAAAGCGTATAGCATGTACAATTTGGAAGGGCTCGGGCAACGCGCAAGCTTCCCTTAAGGGCAGAAATCACGTTGAAAAATTTAATTGATTTTGGATGAACGCCCTGTGACTCAAGATACTTTACGACAGTGACCAGAGAGCCGCCTGTTGCATTCATAGGGTCTGCAAACACCCAGTCCTTGCCGTCAAGTTCTTCAAGATTAAAGAAAGATTTTTTTAGGTTAAGCAGATATTCCATGTTGTCTTCGTTTTTAGAATCGTCACGGTTGATCTTAAACAGTGCGAAAGGAGTTACATAGTCATGGCTTGAATATTCCTCAATTTCCTTGGACATGATTATGCTTGGAAGAAGAGCCCCCCGAAGCATTACGCACATCACGGAGTTTTCGATTTTAGCATCAATATCTGGAATTTTGTGAACGGCATAATTTTGTACAGGAAAAGTTACAGGTGTCTTTACGACCAAGTGACCTTTTGTGTCACTGTGTGGAGCTGTATAAGCCAGGCGGAAAAGCATCTCATAGGCGCGCTGGCTGTAGTAGATGAATTCCTGATGACCGGTGTTGATGTCACGAAGTTTTGAAATTACACGGCTGGCCTCTGCA
>JAEEGL015213306.1_pt1 | contig 25537 bp, 22 predicted proteins | sample 9134231 | NCBI WGS metagenome assembly JAEEGL01 (sample SAMN16246548, study PRJNA631951) | gut metagenome | biome: gut microbiome; feature: rumen; material: fiber-attached | host: Bos | place: Iran: Karaj | collected 2018-10
ACGGTCTTCGTCCGGAATATCAGATGCTTTTTTCAAACCTTTGCGGAGTGCCTCAGCGTCTTCTTTCTTTTTGGGAACCCAAATACGTCCGTCGTTTCTGAGCGACTCTGACATAAGGGTAAGTTTTGACTGATAATCACCGTGTTGCGGAATACAAGTGGGGTGAATTTGAACCATACAAGGATTAGCAAAATATGCGCCTTTTCTGTATGCTTTCATAGCAGCCGAACCGTTAGAACCCATAGCGTTAGTAGAAAGGAAGTATACGTTTCCGTAACCGCCGGTAGCCAAAATAACGCAGTGTGCAAAGTGCGACGAAACTTCGCCCGTAATAAGGTTTCTTGTTACGATACCGCGGCAACGACCGTCAATAATAACGAGATCCATCATTTCGGTACGAGAGTGCATTTCAACGTTGCCCAAGCCGATTTGTCTTGACAAAGCCGAATAAGCACCTAAAAGTAACTGCTGTCCCGTCTGTCCGCGGGCGTAGAATGTACGCGATACGAGCGCACCACCGAATGAACGGTTAGCAAGAAGTCCGCCGTATTCTCTTGCAAACGGAACGCCTTGTGCAACGCACTGGTCTATAATGAGGTTTGACACTTCCGCCAAACGGTAAACGTTGGCCTCTCTTGCGCGGTAGTCGCCGCCTTTGATTGTGTCATAAAAAAGTCTGTAAACAGAGTCGCCGTCGTTAGGATAGTTTTTAGCGGCGTTGATACCGCCTTGTGCTGCGATTGAGTGTGCCCTGCGGGGAGAATCCTGATAACAGAATGCTTTAACTTTGAAACCCATCTCAGCCAAAGAAGCGGCAGCCGATGCACCGGCAAGACCCGTTCCGACTACGATAATATCTATTTTTCTTTTGTTGGCGGGATTTACAAGGTGCTGATGTTCCTTATAATTGGTCCATTTGTCCTTCAAATCGCCTTCTGGTATTTTAGAATCCAATTGTGCCATAATTTTCTACTTTTCTTGAAAAAATGATTGTTTTTTGATTTGGTTAAAATTACTTGCCTTGGTTTTGACAAGGTTTTTCGCCCTGACAGGGTTTGTCACAAGGTTTGTCGCCATGATGACCGGACTGACATTGATTGTGAACCTCAGGTTTACCTTTGGGACAGCAAGGAGTTTTGGTGTCAATAGCACCGGCAGCAGCCCAAATAACGATAAATGCAAAACCTGCACAAATAATGGTGCTGAACCATTTAGCGATGCATTTAAGTCTGGGAATCCAGAGACTGTTGCTAAGACCTACGGTATGGAAAGCAGACCAAAAACCGTGGTTTAAGTGCAACCACAAAGCAGCGAACCATACTAAATAAACGATTGTCAACGCGATGCTCAAACCGCCGCAATCGTGGAAATAATAGTTGATCCACTGTGCGCCTTGTGTAGGACCGAATTGCAAACCTTCGCAACCGGCGAGTTCAGCGAACATCATTTTAGCCCAAAACTGACCGAAGTGAGTTAAAAGTCCGCAAGCAATGATGATACCGAGTACCAACATGTTTTTAGAAGCGAACTCCACATCTTTTGGGAGGTTTTGGGAATCGTAACGGTCTTTACCACGTGCTTTTCTATTCTGAACGGTCAGAACGAAAGCATAAATGATATGGAGCAGAAAACCTGCTGCCAAAACCATAGTTCCCGCCACCGCGTACCAATTTGAGCCTAAGAAGGCGCAAACCTCGTTGTAGGCGCAAGGGCTGAAAACCACCACTAAATTCATACAGAGGTGGAACAGCAGAAACAATATCAGAAAAAGGCCTGATACGCTCATAATCACCTTTTTACCGATAGAACTTTTAAAAAATCCTTTCATAGCAGATTGTTTGTTACTTTTTTAAATTTTATAAAACTTTTTCAAAGTGCAAAAATAACTTTAAATTGCGAATAAATCCAAACTTTTTTTAAGTTTTTTTCAAAAAAGTTTTTCCGGAGAGAAAAACATACAACATTTTCCCGTTTTTTCAGTTATTATATTGTAGATATTTAACGAAAAAAAATTTTAGTTATGAAGAAAGCAATTTTATATTTAGCAATATTGTTGACCTTGCCGTTTGTGGCGTGCGGTCAAAAAGAAGGCATTAACGTCGGCGAAAAAATTTATGAAATTTCAGGCGAAAATCCTGACGGACAGAATTTAACTCTTTCCGATTTGAAAGGGAAAATCGTCTTGGTGGATTTTTGGGCTTCATGGTGCCACCCGTGCAGAATGGAAAACCCCGCATTAAAAGCCGCTTACAACGAATACAAAAACGCTGAATTTACAAAAGGCAGCGGTTTTGAAATTTTCAGCATTTCGCTCGACAGCAAAAAAACTGATTGGGTAAAAGCCATTGAAAAAGACCAACTTCCGTGGAATTATCACATCTGCGACTTTAAGGGCTGGTATTCGGCTTGGGCAGATATGTTTGAATTAGAAGCAATTCCCGCTAACCTTTTAATCGACAAAGACGGTATCATTATCGCAAAAGATTTAAGAGGCGACGCCTTGGAAATAACATTAAAAGCCTTGAAAAAATAAAAGTTTTTTTTAGCGGGCAGAAATGCCCGCACTCCATTTTTCTTAAAACCATTTGTGAAACAAAATCCACCACAAGAATTTTACCGTCAAAACCACATTCCAAAACGTTGCTCTTAAAAATCCGAAATGCGAACACATTATTTTATAGCGATCCTTTAAACCGGGAACGATGGTTTTTGCCGTTCTGCCGCCTTCTAAAAAGTGCGAAATAGTTTTATGCGAATTATAATTAAGTCTTGACTTTTTTAAAACGTTAAGGCACCAATCGTAGTCGGCGGCGTATTTGTATTTCAGGTTATAGGGACTACACATTGTCCGCCGCGCAAAAAACGACTGATGACAGACAAGCATACCTTTTAAAAAATCCGTGTATTTCAAATCCTCCGGCGGGCGGTGCCGCCTTGAATGTAAAATATTACCCTCATTGTCAATTATATCGGTTTCGCCGTAAACTACGTCAGTCTTTGAAAAGTCATTTTCCTTGGTATTAAAAACTTCGCTCAAAACACCCGCATGAGAAAATTTGTCGCCGGAATTGATAAAAATTACGAAATCTCCCGTCGAAAATTTCAAGCCTTTGTTCATTGCATCGTACAATCCGGAGTCTTTTTCAGAAATAATTTTTGAAATTTTACTTTCGTATTTTTTAACAATATCCAAAGTTCTATCCGTACTTTTTCCATCAACAATTATATATTCAAAACTCGGATAATCCTGATTTACAATACTTTTGATAGTTTCTTCAATAGTTTCTTCGCCGTTAAAAACCACGGTTATGACAGATATTTTTAATTCATTCATCTCTTTTTTTGGTGCAATATTAGAAAAAAAATTTTTACTTTAAAAAAAATTTGTTGGTTTGAATATTTTTTTATTACTTTGCCGTCTGAAAATTCCGTTAAAAAAGCGGAAGATTTTTAAGAAACGAAATTAATTAATTTTTAAAAAAGAAATAAAAGAAATGGCTCATCATCATTCAGCAAAAAAGAGAATCAGACAAAACGAAGCGATAAGAGTTCGCAACCGTTATTATGCTCTTACAATGCGCAACGCAGTAAGAAAATTGCGCGCTAACGAAAACAAAGAGGAAGCAGAAAAAGCACTTCCCTTAGTAGTAAAAATGATTGATAAACTTGCTAAAAAGAACATTATTCACAAAAACAAAGCAAGTAATCTGAAATCAAAATTGCAAATTCACGTTAACAAATTGTCGTAAGTTTGTAAAAAGAATTTAGTCGTAAAAAAAGACAGGGGACTTCCATAAAAAGGAATTTTTTACGGAAATCTCCTGTCTTTGTTATAAATTTGCCCCGTATGGACGTTGAGTATTTAAGACACGGAGAAATCGATTATGAGGGCTGGCAGGATTGTATTGACAATTCTGTCAACGCTTGTTTATACTCTCGTACATGGTTTTTGGACAGTATTTCAACGGATTGGCATGCTCTTGTTCTCGGAGATTACGAAGCAGTAATGCCGCTGTTTTTTTCTGACGGTAAAATTTATCTGCCCGAATTTATGAATTGGACAGGCATTTATTGCGGAAGTCTGCCGATAAAAGAGACTGTGCCGAAGTTTTTAAAATTTATCAGCGAAAATTTTAAATATGCGGATATACGATTAGACAAGTTCTCAGGCTTTTTTCCACCGAAAGAGGGCAGAAAAAAAATGCAGTATTTATACCAATTTGACGCTGTTAACGGTCTTAAAGACAGACTATCGGAAACCTCCGAGAAGGTAAAAAGCCTTATGATAAAATTTGGCAAGAAAGGTTTTTGTTTTCAGAAGGTCCCTGACGGAGTTTTTTTGGAGGCTTTTATGCGTCTAAACTCCGACAAGCCGTTCAAGCAAATCGACACCTTGGGACGGATAGCAGCAAACGCGGTAAAAAACAAGGCAGGCGTTGCATTTTTTCTGAGCGACCAACAACAAAAAACGGCGGGAATGATAACGGCACTTTTTGACTCCAATTATATTTTTATCCCGCAAATTGATATTGTAGGCGATTTTGAGCCGGCAGCGGGACACATGATTATGCTTTATCATATCCTAACGTATTTTGAGGGCACACCTCTTGTGCTTATAGTTGACCCGCAAAAACTCCGTATTAGCGAAAACCTTCTGCAAGGCATGGGCGCAAAAAAGTTCGGATATTTAAATTACCGCAAAGACAAATTCTCTTTTATTAAAAGACTTTTGAAATTATGAAAATAGTATCATACAACCTCAACGGTATCAGAGCCGCTGTTACAAAAGGCCTTTACACTTGGCTCAAAGAAGAAAATCCCGACATTTTGTGCATTCAGGAGACAAAAGCACAAAACGGTCAGATTGACGAAGTGGAGTTTAAGCGTTACGGTTATAATTGTTATTGGTTTCCGGCAAAGAAAAAAGGCTATTCGGGTACGGGAATCGTTACAAAACAAGAGCCTCTGCACGTAGAATACGGAATGGGAATAGAAAAATACGATGACGAAGGACGTTTTATAAGGGCAGATTACGAAGGTTTCAGCGTTGTTTCCGTTTATCACCCTTCCGGCACAAGCGGTGATGAAAGGCAGGCTTTTAAAATGCAGTGGCTTGAAGACTTTTCTGCATACGTTCAAGAACTCAGAAAAACCCACGACAAACTTATTATAAACGGCGATTTTAATATTTGCAGACTTTGGATTGACATCAACAAACCCGAAAACCACGAAGACGTTTCGGGATTTTTGCCGGAAGAAAGACATTGGTTTCAAAGGTTTATTGACTTGGGATATACTGATAGTTTCAGAGAGTTCAACTCAGAAGAAAAACAATATAGTTGGTGGTCTTACCGTGCAGGGGCTTATCAGAAAAACCTCGGTTGGAGAATCGATTACAATATCGTAACAGAAAATCTCAAAAGCGAACTAAAATCTGCTTTTATCCGCAACAATTTGCGGTATTCAGACCATTGTCCCGTAGGAATTGAAATTTTTTAACATCAACTAATGGAAGGTTTGGTCATAAAATCCACCGGCAGCAATTACATTGTCGGTATCGGGGAAAAGAGAATTGATTGTAAAGTCCGCGGCAAACTTCGTTTGGATATGCTCAGGACTACAAATCCTGTTGCCGTGGGCGATATTGTGGAATTTGAATTTCAGGAAGACGACAAAACGGGCGTTATAACTAACATCAAAGACCGCAAAAACTGCATCGTAAGAAAATCCGTCAACCTCAGCAAAGAAAACCACATTATCGCTGCTAACGTAGATCAGTGTCTACTTATCTTAACGTTAATCATGCCCGAAACGCCTTTGGAATTTGTAGACAGATTTCTTGTTTCGGCGCAGGCATACAAAGTACCGGCAATTTTGGTTTTCAACAAGGCCGACATTTATACGGACGGACTTGAAGACGTTTTGAATGAGACGATGACTATTTATCAAAACATCGGCTACAAAACTCTTGCCGTATCTTCCGTAACAGGCGAAGGCATAGAGGAGTTGAAAGAAATTTTAAAAGACAAGACAACTTTGCTTTCCGGAAATTCCGGAACGGGAAAGTCCACTTTGGTCAACACCGTAAATCCCGGACTAAACCTCAAAACCGCAGAAATTTCACAATACTCTTTTGCAGGAAAACACACCACAACTTTTGCGGAAATGTTTGACTTAAACTTCGGCGGCAAAATTATCGACACGCCCGGCATAAAAGGTTTTGGCTTATCGGGAATGACAGAAGAGGACATTGCTCATAATTTTCCGGAAATGTTTAAGTATCTGAGCCGTTGCAAGTTTTATAACTGCACACACACTCATGAACCCGGCTGTGCTGTCAAGGAGGCTGTTGACCAAGGGCTGATTTCGCCCTCGCGTTATCACAGTTATCTTTCGATAATTTCGGATAATAATTCTAATTCTAAATACAGACAAAAATCCCGTTAAAACTTTTTAAAAGAAAATGAACAAGAAAAAAATACTGCTTCTGTTTTTTTTGCTGACTGTTTTTTGCGGGACAAGAGCGCAACGCTTTTATCAACCGTTAGCCCAGTTTTACGATTGGGAAATGCAAAGTACGGCATTAACTGATAGTATCGAAAGATTTACTTTATTTAAGCCGGTCTTAATCCCTGAAAACGATATAGATACAGTATTTAAGCAAAAATTTACAGATTGGTTGTACACGCATTTTTTTGAAGACGACTTTTTAAAATTTGCTTCCAAGGATTTTTCTCTGACGGTAAATCCGGTTCTTGACATGGAGATTTTTTCTCAGGACAATGCCAAAGAGGACAAAGACTATTTTCTAAACACGCGCGGTTTTGAAATTTTCGGACGGCTCGGCAAAAGGATACATTTCAAGACGGATTTTTTTGAAAATCAGGCGAGATTTCTTCCCTTTACCGACAGCATTATAAAAAAGGTGAAAAAATCAATCGTTCCCGCACAGGGTCATGCAAAGGCTTTTGAGGTTGACGGTCTTGACTGGGCGGTCTCTACCGCGAGCCTTACGGTAGATGTCTGCAAAAATTATCGTGTGTCTCTCGGCAGCGACAGACATTTTATCGGTTCGGGATACAGGTCGGTGATTCTGAGCCATTTAACTTTTCCGTATCCGTATTTAAGGCATGACGTCAACTACAAAAAGTTTTATTACAATCTGCTTTTGGCGTATCTGCACGGCGGAAGGTATTGGTACGTTGACTCCAAAAAACAGGGCTTTAAGTATTCAAGTTTTCATATCGTGGGATACAAACCGCTGAAAAACTTAGAGTTAGCCGTTATCTTGGGAACTATGCGGCTAAAAGACGACAGAAAAATGTCAATAGGCTATGACATAAATTTTTCGCCCATAAAAAACATAAAACTTTATCATCAGGCAAACTATTTAGAAGAGTTTAGTTATCAAGCGGGATTTCACGTGTTTGACATTTTATTCTCACTCGTACCGAAACTTAATTCGCATTTTCAGGCGGAATACACCGTGTCAAGGCTCGACAAAAACGACTCTCCGTCGGCTTTTTGGTCATACAATTATCCACTAACCACGCCGTTTTTTATGGACAAAAATAAGGGCGGCGAATTTGTCTGTTTCCTAAATTTAGAATATTACGGAGCGGGGGTTGACGTAAAAGTTTTGAACCGAAACACCTCACGGTATAGAGATTTTACTCTGAGATATTTTCTAAACAAAAAAACTAAATGGAACGTCTTTGTAACGTTTTCAAGACACGAAACCACGAAAGAATATTACCGTGTTGACCGTAAAGACAATTACATAACCGCCGGAATCGCTATTACTCCGATGAATTATTATTACGACTTTTAACAACAAAAACAAGGAAAAATGTTCAGAAACAAATTGTTTAATTTTGTAACAAAGTATTTTGACGCACTCGAATCGCTTTTTATCGTGTTTTTGGCGGTATCGCTTTTTTTACTCATAAAAGAAGTGAAGTATTCGTATTATTGCGTTTATGCAGGTCTCGGACTATTGGCTTTTTTGTATTGGCTCATGGCGATACGTCCGTTTGAAAAGAAAGTTGCAGGTATCAGAATCGCAATCCGCAGGGTGGTTTATGTGGCGTATCTGCTCGGCTGTCTTTCTATTCTTGCTGTTTTGAGATTCGACTATGAGGTTGACCCGGTGCCGCTTGTTATCGCCTCGCTTGTGTTTTTGGCGTTAGCGGTAATATTGTTGCTGATAAAAAAATATACAATGAAAGAACCGAAAAAAGTTACCGCAAACATTATCCGCTGTATAATTTTTGCGGTGATTCTTATATGGTTGAAGTTTATAATGGTAATCTAATAAAAACTAAGGGAAAATGATAGAGGTAATGTCGCCTGCGGGCAGTTTTGAAACCCTTGCCGCCGCCATAAATGCCGGTGCGCAAGCAGTTTATTTCGGACTCGGAACTCTTAACATGAGAGCAAAATCAACGGTAAATTTTACCGAAGATGATTTGAAAACGATTGTAGAATGTTGTCAAAAGTCCGGCGTAAGGTCGTATTTGGCAATTAACACAATAATGTATGACCAAGATTTGGAACAAATGCGTCGGCTTGTGGATTTAGCGAAAGAAAATAATGTTACAGCGATAATTGCTTCTGATACAAGTGTTTTGCAATATGCACTTGAAAAAGGAGTTGAAGTACACGCTTCTACTCAACTCAATATTTCAAACGTTGAGGCGGTAAAGTTTTTTTCTAAGTTTTGCGATGTGATGGTTTTGGCACGCGAGTGCAGCCTTGACAAAGTAAAGCACATTCATAACGAAATCATAAGGCAAAACATCAGAGGTCCCAAAGGCGAATTGGTGCGTTTAGAAATGTTTGTTCACGGTGCGCTTTGCATGGCTGTTTCCGGCAAATGTTATTTGAGCCTCCACGAAATGAACTATTCTGCTAACAGAGGCGCTTGTCTTCAAATTTGCAGACGCGGCTATAAAGTAACAGACTTGGAGACCGGCGAACAACTCGCCATAGAAAACGAGTACATTATGTCGCCGAAAGACTTGTGTACGATAGAGTTTTTGGACGAGATTCTCGCCTCGGGCGTTGAAGTCTTAAAAATAGAAGGTAGAGCAAGACCGCCTGAGTATGTGAAACTTACGACGCAAGTTTACTGCAACGCCGTCAAAGAAATTGAAGCAAAAACCTACACCAAAGAAAAAGCCAAAGCAGATAAAGAAAAGTTGAAAGATGTTTTCAACCGAGGATTTTGGAACGGTTATTATCTCGGTCAGCGGCTTGGCGAATGGACTGATATGCACGGCTCAAAAGCCAAATATCATAAAGAATTTATCGGCGTGATAAACAACTTTTTCTCAAAACTTTCCGTTGCGGAAATTTACTTAAATTCCGGCGTTTTGAAAAAAGGCGACACAATTTTTATTGTAGGTCAAACTACGGGCGTTGAAGAGTTTGAAGTTACGGAAATCCGTTACGATTTAAAACCCGTAGACTCGGCCCACAAAGGTCAGGCAATATCAATCCCCGTCCCAAAACTTGTAAGACGGGGAGATAAGGTTTATCTTCGCGTGGAGAATCATTTGTAAAATACTAATGCAACGGCGGCTATCAAAAGAACAAACGCCAAAATATGGTTCCAATGAAGGTTTAGCGAGCCGAAAAGAAGTCCCGAAACTACGGTGAAAACTATTAGCGAAAGGGCTTCTTGAATGACTTTGAGTTGAATAAGCGAAAACGGTCCGCCGTTAGAAACAAAACCGATTCTATTGGCAGGGACTTGAAAACTATATTCAGCCAAGGCAATAAGCCAACTGAAAAGAATTACCGCATAAAGCGGCATGTTGGAATATTTCGGAATTTGGGCAACCCTCAAATGTCCGTACCATGCCAATGTCATAAACGTATTGCTGACAACTAACATGAAAACAGTTAAAATACCTTTTTGTAACATTTTTTTATTAAAATCAATAGGGTTTTTTGTGTATTATGTGTTATATATAAAGACCGAAATTACAACAAAATTATAAATGTGATGTTTAAGTTTATATTAAAAATATTAACAGTTTTTGCGTTGCTTTTAACCGTTTCTTGTGCTATGGAAGACGAAGATGCTGATAGTACTACCGCCATTAGGACAGAAATTGACGGCTATTACAATGGCAATTACACCAACTTTTTGGTCAATTCTTCTTCTATGTTGAAACCCGTGTCAGAGCAGCCGATTTATGCTAACAACGTCGAAAGTGGAAAACTCATAGAAGATACGGCATCGTTTTATTTAAAGCCGGATTTTGACTTCAATTCACTTGATACGGCAAGGATTTTTCCGAACGATACCACTTTTCATGAAGGGATTATGAACTGCATTGTCAACTCTTATGATATGAGTTACAGAATCATAAATTCACTTTTTAATCCCAAACTAAAAAAAGAAGTTTGGATGAAATTTGACGAACCTTATCTCGGCACTTATACCTCGCCGCTTGATTCGAGAATCAAACAGTGGGAAGTTACCGAAGGCGGTTCGTATGCGGGCATTGATTACCATTATTGTCTAAAAATCACAGATATGCCCGGCGGAATGTCAAAGGTTAAAGACTCTGACAAAGAATCAGGGAAAGATAATGCCGTAGAATTTTTTTATAACGAAAATTTCCAAAACGGTGTTGTAGTGTTTTCACCGGTTAATTACGATAGGATAAAATATCCTGAAAACATTTTTTCAAAGGATATGAAATGTCTTGTAAAGTTTTCTACAAACAAGGATTCGATAGTCAACGAACTTTTGATTTCGGGATATTCGCGCGATATGAAAACCGTTTACGGAATCGACAACGTATATTTAAAATTTTCAGAAATAAAGGAAAGCGGTTACATACGTTTTTTGGGCTTGATTGATATGCCCGGACTATGGTTTGACGCGGTTGCAAATGCCGGTTACTGTATTTGCATAGCCGGTACAACAGACAAAAACAACAAATGCACCATCTTTTATACGGGACTTGTAAGAAACTCCTCTGCCGAAACCTCTGTTGCAAAACTTATTACGGAAAATTCTTCGGGCTATGTTTTGGGAAGACTTTATCCCGCATGGTTTAGGATGAAAACAGGCAAAATCGGTGCAAAGGATACAGCAGTTTTTGAAAATCCGGCATATTACATCAATTCGTATTACAACGGTTACGGCAAAGCCGAAAATCCTATATATCAAAAGGCCATTAACAATACAATAGATTTGCTGAATGGGAAAACGGATATGTCGCCTTATCAAAATTCTATAAATAAAGTCTTGTGGTAAAGACATAAAAAAAGACCGGCTTTATCACAAAGGCGGTCTTTTTTGCTACCTTAATCAATTTAACCTAAATTTTTACCATTATGAAGAATTTTCTGCGTATATTAATATATACGTAAAAACGCAAAAAAAGTTTCAAAAAATGTGCTTTTTTTTGCCAAAAAATGTAAATTTTTCTAAAATTCTTCATTTTTCAGTAAAAAAACGCTATTTCGGGAGCAAAATTTTGAAAGTTGTGCCTTTGTTTATCTGACTTGACTTTACAAAAATTTTTCCTTTGTGATAGTCGTTGATAATTCTCTGCGCAAGCGACAAGCCCAAGCCCCAGCCGTGTTTTTTGGTGGAAAAACCGGGACGAAACACTTTTTTGAAATTTCTTTTCGGGATTCCTTTGCCGGTGTCGGAGATTTCTATGCTGATATTTTTGTCGGTCTGAGAGAGTACAATCGTCAAAACGCCTTTGCCCTGCATGGCGTCAACGGCGTTTTTGCAGAGATTTTCTATCACCCATTCAAAAAGCGAAATGTTGAGCATTACCAAAATCTCCTCCCGAGGAATGTCCATAATGTAGTTGACATTTTTGGAAGTCCTTGATTTGAGATAATTTACCGAATTTGTAAGAACGGGACAGATGTTTTCGTATTTTAATTCGGGCTTGTTGCCGATACGCGAAAAGCGGTCGGTGATTTTTTCAAGACGCTTTATGTCTTTTTCCACCTCTAAGGTAAGTTCGGGATTGTAATTTTCGGCTTTAAGGATTTCAATCCATGCCAACAGCGAAGAAATCGGTGTACCCAACTGATGAGCCGTCTCTTTGCTCATTCCGACTAAAATTTTGTTTTGATCGGCTTTTGTGGTGTTTCTTACCGCTACAATTAGCAAAACGATTATCATAACTGACACCACAAGTTGTATGAAAGGGTAAATTTTCAGTTGTTTCAACGTTTTGCTGTCGTCGTAAAAAAGAATATCGTATTTACCACGTTTGTATTCTATCATAATAGGCTCGTGCCGAGAATGCATTTCTTTTGACTTTGCCGTAAGAAAAGCCTCCGTTGACATTTCGGAAGTATCAAGGTCTATATTACGATAAGAAAGCAAATTGTTGTCATTCATCAAAATAACAGGAATACTGTTGTTATCGATGATTTTGTATGCCAAAAGGCTGACGTTGCCGTCCAAATCTACGTTTTCGAACTCCCTAACGGCATCAGACCAAAGGGTCAGATAAAGGGTTTCCTTTTCTTCCAACTCTTTGGTCAAATGATTGCTGTATATCCATACCGCTATGCTTGCGATAAAGGTAAGGGCATACAGCAAAATTCTTATGATTTCTTTCCTGCTCATTGTTGCGTTTTGTCTGAGTCGGCTTTTTCTTTTTTCTGGTTTTCGGGGTCGTATTTTTTGAAAAACATATTTGCAACTTTTTCAATAAACTGCAACAAATATTCCACGCAATATCCGCCTATAAAGGCCAACAGCATAGGCGAAAGCGATGAAAGTCCGAGTTTTTGCGCGTGTTCTATATCGCCCCAGAAAAGTCCGACACTAAGACCCGCTATCGCACCAAGCAAAATTCTCAACAAATATTTTACATTGCTACCGTCCGAGAAAGTCATATTTTTGATTTCCTCGTTTATCTCCCTTAACACGAAAGTAAATCCGCCGATTACACCGTAAAGAAGCGGCAAAATGTAAATTCCTATTATCCACACATAACTTTTAGCCTCTTGAACGATGGCTGTGTTAGCCTTGTCGAAGTCTCTGGAATTAGTAGAGATAGAGTCGGTCTTCAACTGCCCCGTAAGCGTTACCGCCCTGACACGTTTTGTCCACGGTCTTAACATCTCAATATTGCTTTTGCGCTTTTCGTCAAGTTCGAGAATATTGCTAAAAACCCTCTCGTACTCGTTGTTGATGGCAATATTGTCGTCGTTGACCTCTTTTACCAACAGAAGTTCGCTAAGGCGTGACTCTTTTGTCTCAATCTCCTTTTCACATTCCGTTATGTTTGCAAGTCTTGTAGAACCGATGTAAAAGTAGATTTGAATAAAAAGCAAACACACCATCGTTATAATTGTGCCGATTGTATAACCACGTGCCGAAATATGCGAAAAGGCGTTACGCTGTTTTTTACCGACAAAGCCGAGCATTTTTTCAAACGCTCCGTCGCCGGAAAGCGGTTTCGGTCTTGACGAAATCAGAGAGTCTACTGTAACAGGTTTTATTATTTTAGTCAACTCTTTATAAGCCATACGGAATTTTACTTCGATTTCTGGATTCCATTTTTTTTGACGGCTCATAAATTTGCTGTCAACTACGGTTTTTACAAGGTCTTCCGAAATGTCGATACCTTGGTTTATGATATATGACAGAACCAACTCCGCCCTTTCGATGTTCATTGCAGTCTCGTTTGAGACGTTGTAAATACTATCGGGGGTTGGAAGTGCAGTTACGATTTCCTGATTTTGATGATTGTGTTCTTCCATTTTCATGTTATTGATTGTTTATTATTAAAAACGTCAAAGATATAAAACTATTAAAAAAAAAACGTTAATAAAACAAAAAATCCCCGTTTTAAGCGGGGATTTTCCATAACATCTTTTTTTAACGGCTTAAAACTTGCCGTAATCCTTCGACGAATAGAAGTTGAATTTCATTTCCAAAACATCCTGAAAATCTTCTCCGTATTCCAAAAGTTCGTCATCGTCGTAAAACCAATTAATAACAACTTCGTAGCCCGACTTTTTCAGCGTGCTGAAATATTCGAGAAATCTTATTAAATATTTTGCCGAGGAGGAGTTGAAATACTCGAAGTCAATTTTTACGACCGTTTTTTCCTGAGGCTGCTCTTTGTATTCCTCAATCCACTCAATCAGCGGGCGGTAAACACTCTCAGTGTTTTCCGGAATAGAACGACCTCCGAGTTCAACGAGACCCTTGTCTGGGTCAAGATTGACTCTCGGTGATTTCATATTTCCTGCGCTTACAATATGGTTCATAGCAGTTATTATCTTTTAAAAAGTAGTTACCTTATTCAAATTGCAAATGTATTGCATTTTTTTTGATTAGCAAATTTATTTTTGCAAAAAAATCAAAAAAAATATTTATACGGTTTTTTGTTAAAAGAACAATTTTTGCAGCACTTGAAGATTTTCTTCGTCGCTGTTTTTGCCTTCGGGAGTATTCATTCTTTCCAAACGGTCTTTATAACATTCCAAGACTTTAAACCTTACGACTTTCATAGTGGAATTTACCATTTTGTTCTGCTCCGAAAAACTTTCGGGCAAAACAGCAAAAACCGACGGAATCCATTGTTTTGGAAACTTGTTTTTGTAAGAATCATCACTTTGAAAAGCATAAAACGATTTTTTTACAACTTCAAGTATTTTTTTAGGTGAAGTAATATTATGCTTTGATATATAAGTCTTTATCCTTGTATTGTCCAATGTTATAAGAGCGCAGGTGTATTTGCAGTGGTCGTTGTAGAGAACACAGTTTGAAATATAATCCGAACAGTTGACAACCGCGTCCTCGATTTCTTCGGGCGAATATTTTTCGCCGTCTGCGCTTATCAGTACCGCCTTTTCTCTGCCGGTTACATACAAAAAACCGTCTTCGTCAATATAGCCTAAATCGCCAGTGTTGAGCCGGCGGTCCTCTGAAATTACCTCCGAGGTCGCCTTTTCGTTTTTGAAATAACCTCTCATTACGCTCAGACTTTTTACTGTGATATAGCCTTTTTTGCCGGCGGGCAGTTCGTTGCCCTCAGAGTCAATAATTTTGCAATCCACGCTCGAAAGCACACCGCCCGACGAACCGAATTTATGTCTATTTCTTTGATTGACACTAATAATCGGAGCCGACTCCGAAAGTCCGTACCCCTGCATAATCGGAATACCGATACAGTTGAAAAACTGCTGCTGTTTTATGTCGAGCATTGCGCCGCCGCCAATAAAAAATTTTAAGTTTTTGCCGAAAGTTTTGCGGATTTCGGGGAAAACAGTTTTTTCGGCAAGAGCATAAAACGGATAACGGAAGATTTTTTTCCAAACAGACGGCTTTTTGAAACCGTCATCAAAATAAATAATTCCGTTTTTGAGTCCCGTATTAAAAATCCACTCCGTTATGCCGCCTTTTTGAGCGATACCGTCTTTGATTTTTTTTATAAAATTTGCCGTTATGGCAGGAACAGATAAGATAAAATCCGGCTCTGTTTCCTTAATGTTGAGCGAAATGTTTTTGAGTTGATTTCTCATACCGCCGCGCGAATCGGTGAAATATAGCCTCAGACTGCAAAGCGTTGCACAATAAATGGCTACCGTATGGGCAAAGGCATGATCTAACGGCAAAATCACAAGCGTTGACAAATATTCTTCCAAATGGAAATACTGAACTGCGTCATGCGCATTTGACCAATAATTAAGGTGCGTTAACATAATACCTTTCGGGTTGCCCGTCGTACCGGAGGTATAACTGATTGTAACAGCATCGTTTTCTTCTACGTTGGAAATTCTTTGCATTAATTCCAACTTTGTCTCTTGAAAATAATTTCCGCCGTGTTCAATCAAATCGTCATAATAAAGTACGCCCGAAAAAGATTCTTCGCCAGAGTTTTTTTCGTCCAAGTAGATTATCTTAACGCCTAAGGCTAAAACCTGCTCTTTTATTTCGAGAATTTTTGAAATGCAGTTTTTGGAAACTATAATGTATTTGGTTTCGGAATGTTCTATTCTGAAAGCGATTTCATGTGATTGCAGTTTTATGCTAAGCGGCACACATACGGCACGAGTTTTCAAAATGGCATATTCCGAAATTATCCAACTGCTTCTGCCTTCTGAAATTAATGCTATTTTATCATCTTTTTCAACGCCGTTTTTTATTAATGCCGCCGCCAAAAGCGACGACAATTCTTCAACTTGAAAAAACGACAGTCCCTTCCAACCTTCATCTGTCTTGTCCGAAACGTAAATATTGTCTTTGTAATTTACTGCCGCTGAGGACAGCATTTCCAAAACTGTTCTTTTCATATTTTTTTATCTCGAATAAAAAACTTTTCCGGATATTTTGCCGGGTACTTTGTAATTTACGCTTTCCACGGTGATGTTATCAGAAATCTTATAACTACCATTAGCAGAGTCATTTACGTCAATATCAGCAGAAACTTTCGCTAAGGAATACTTACCGTTTTTTTCGGCGTAACTTACGCTACATTTTATAACGGCATTGTTTTTCAAATTCTTATCTAAGAGCGACAATGCGCTTGGAGAAAAGTTTTTGACCTGTAAAGTATAATCGGCTAAAACAACTATGTGTTTATCTTTTCTTACCGTTATTTCGCCGCAATATTTTTCAGGATAAAGTGCGCCTGTATTGATAACTTTCGGCTTCAAACAAGTAAATGCAATTACGTAATTTTCAGGCGTTTCGCTCTTAATCGTAAAATCAAAATCCTCCAAGTTGTAAGCGTTCATAACATTCAACTCGTAGCGCATAATGTCAAACGAGGAAACAAGGTCAAAGTAATTAATTCCTGTCTCAAAATCGTTGACCTTAAAATCGCGTTTTACATTTTGAAACTTGTAGTTAAGAGCCTCAAAGGCGCGAGAACTTTCCTTTGAAACATACCCTTCGGAGTCGTAAGCATTGAAAGAATAGAGAGAATTTCTTGTTTTACCGTTTTTTGTAACGGTGTTTTTGTATTGTCCTGCGTATGCGAAATCGGTGGACACATAGTTTTTAGAAAAGTTTTCCAACACATTTTTCAAAACTTTTCTCCCCGCCGCGCTCTTATCCGTTACGACTACTTCGCTGATTTTGAGGTCGTGCGGCTCCATTTTTACTTCGATATGTCTGCCCGACAATTCAGCAACCTTAAAAGTAAGCGGCGAATATCCGACAGAAGAAAATGACAATTCCTTACTTGTCATATTTTCAGGGACAGAAAGTTTGAACTCTCCATTAATATCAGAAATTGTACCGGTTTTGCCACCGGTTAAAGCGATATTGACAAACGGCATAACTTCGCCGGTTTTAGAATCCAAAACGATACCTTCAACAACACATTCCTGCGAAAATGCGTTAAGGGACAAAAACAACGAAGATACCAAAAATAATTTCTTTAACATAACTAAAACTTTGTACGTTTAAAAATTTTTTCAAAGGTAGAAATTTTTTTCGTCAAATGTAATTTTTTTTATTAAATTTTCTAAGAAAAGTATTTTTTTGTATCTTTGGCGCGAAATATGTTTTTTTACCGTTAACAACAAATGGTATGAAAAAATGGATTTATATAATCGTAGCACTTCTTATAAGTTGCTCTGAGGAAACGATTTATTCAGATTACGAGGCTTCGCCGATAAAATCGGTTGAAGTTTCGCCGATGTTTTTTCCGGTTGCGTGCTCTGACGGTTCGATAATCACTATCACCTCCGAACTCGACACTCTGAATTACAATTTCGTAAAAATAGACAGCAACGCAAAAACCACACAAACCCAGTTTTCTCTAACTTGGAACGTGTCAATGCGAAACATAGACCAAAATAACGAAGGAAGAAACAACGAAAAAATTTCAAAACAGGCTCCTCCTGAAATGCAAACAAAAATTGACGTTTCAGGCGGCACAATACGCAAAAACGCTTTTGACGAGTTTTATTTTGAATTTTACTCATCAAACAATTTCGGACGTTCGTATTACGCAATCGTAAAATTCGACAAAGACGGACAGAAACTTTTTCAACTCGACAGCATTGTCAGCATGAATGGTGGCGGAATGGGCGGGGGCAACAACAATTTCTCAACCAAAATTCCCGTTAACGGAACACCCTTGGACAACGGCGGTTACGCTATGATATTTCAAGTACCCAATCAGGGTATGATGCAACAAAACACCTCATACGATTTGACGTTAAGATACATAAACAAAGAGGGCAAAACCGAACACGAGACAAATTTGGAGTTCAACGAAACTATCAGCATCGAAAAAATATGCTCAATCAACAACAATATTTTTATTTACTACACTAACGCAGACGGATATTATTTTTTGAAAATTTTCTCGTTGGACGGACACGAAATCAATAGTTCGGCAATAGACTATTCTCCGTACATTTTTGCGCCTGACAGTAAATACGCTTATATTTCAGCCGTTGACAATACCGGCACTTGCGCTTTGGTTTCTAACGAAAACGGCGGCGAATATATCCGCGTACCTACTACCGATGCCTTCTTCTCAAACGCCATGAAAATAGACAACGAAATCTATTTTGCCGGAATCGAAATCAGCGGTGCATCGTCAATAACCACAATGTCAGCACTATTAAAGATGGTTAACACTATGACGGGAGTTTTGTCGGTAGTTTCGTTGGACGGCACAATACAAAAATATGTGCGCCTTGACTATGATGACGGAATAGTATGTTACGCTTGTTTCAAAGACGGCAAAGGCGGCTACAATGTTTTTTTGTCAAGAATTTCTTCCGAATCGGCTGCCAATATAAACATTCACAACAGCGGTTTGGGCAACAGAATTTACGTTTATAACGTTTCATCGTTAGAAAAACTGCAAATAAATTGAGACTTGATTATTTACATATTATTTTGATAATTTTGGCGATTTGTGCGTTTTTTTACGCCGTAATAATCCGCCGCAGGATTCATATTGCCAAAGCAAAAGCCGTAAAACGCGCCGAAAACCGCTTCAAAGAAGAAATACGCATTTATAAAAATGCCCTTGAACGCGAAAAAACGCTTTACGAAAATCTCAAAACGTCAAAAACCGAGCCTGCAAAAACCGTTAAAACAGATATTCAGACTTTTTCTGTTGACGCCAACACCTTATTGATGGAGCAAAAAAAGTTGGCACAAGAAAAAGAAGAATTTTCCGAGAAAAACAAGCGGCTTTGGGATATGTCGCTGCTGATTCAAAAAGAAAAAGAACATATTTCCGCCTTAAAAGCCGACATCGAAAAAAAACACCGTTCCGTAACCGACAGCATACGATATGCGCGGCGGATTCAGTTGGCGGTTTTAGCCTCGAAAGAGATTCTAAAACATAATTTTGCTGACTACTTTTTGTTTTGGAGGCCAAAAGAAATCGTTTCGGGCGATTTTTATTGGATGAAACTTTCGGGCGAAAATGTGGTGTTTACAGTTGCAGACTGTACAGGACACGGTGTTCCGGGTGCATTTATGAGTCTTTTAGGAATCACTTTTTTGAACGACATTTGCATAGACTTAGACGAAAACACTTTGCCGTCAGAGGTTTTGGAAAAACTGAGAACGTGCATTACCGGCGCACTCAGTCAAGACGTTAACGAAAAAGAACCTCAGGACGGTATGGATATGGCTCTTTGCATTCTGAATTTAAGAACCAAAAAACTGCGGTTTTCCGGCGGCAACAATCCTTTGTACCTTGTAAGAAAAGGCGAATTAACGGAATACAAAGCCGTTAAAAATCCAATAGGCTACCACCCGAAACCAAAAAGTTTTGAAACAGAAGAAATAGAGGTTGAAAGCGGTGATTGGTTGTATATGTTTTCAGACGGTTTTGCAGACCAGTTCAGCGGCGAGACTATGCGCAAGGTAACATACAAGCGTTTCAAAGAGTTGCTAAGTTCGTTTTCAGAATTTTCAGGAGAAGAACAGTCGCAAAAATTGGACGATTTTTTAACTCAGTGGCGCGGGAATTTTCCACAAATTGACGATGTATTAATCGGCGGATACAGAATCAAGTAATAAGTTTTTTTTGACAGACTGCATTTTTTTTCTACCTTTGCCCGAAAGAAAAAAACTCTGACACGATGAAAAAACTCTTTTTGATAGACGCTTACGCTATGATTTACAGGGCGTTTTATTCGCTTTTGAACTCTCCGATGGTCAACAGCAAAGGCGAAAGTACCTCCGCTGTATACGGCTTTATGAATTTTCTTCTTGACTTAAAGAAAAAAGAAAATTTCACTCATATCGCGGTGGTTTTCGACCCGCCCTACCCTACTTTCAGAAACAAAATCTATCCTGAATACAAGGCTCAGCGTCCGCTTACACCCGAAGGTATCAAAACAGGCGTGCCACGCATAAAAGAAATTCTTGACGCAATGGGCATAAAACGTGTTGAAGTCCCGGAATACGAGGCCGACGATATTATCGGAACATTAGCAAAAAAAGCACGAAAAGAGGGTTTTGAAGTCGTTATGGTAACCCCCGACAAAGATTATAATCAGTTGCTTGAAGACGGAATCACAATTTACAAACCCAAGAAAGGCTCTGACGCTGAAATCGTTACAAAAGAGAGTTTTTGCGAGGCAACAGGTTTGGAAGACCCGTTGCAGTTTATTGACATCTTGGCTCTTTGGGGCGATGCCGCCGACAACGTAAAAGGCATTCCCGGAATCGGCGAAAAAACCGCTTACAAACTTATTTCGCAATTCAAAAGCGCAGAAAATATTTATCAACAACTTAACTCATTGAAAGGCAAGCAGAAAGAGAACTTTTCAACACACAAAGAAGATTTTCTGCTTGCTAAAAAACTCGTTACAATCGTAACCGACGCGCCAACGGATTTCATAGAAAACGACTTTTTGGTAAAAGAAACCAATGAAGACAGTCTTAGAAAAATTTTCGCCGAATTGGAAATGAAAACCATGGCAGACAGAGTCTTAGGCAAGAAAAAAACTCTTGAAGCCGAACCCGGTTCGCTGTTTTTTACTCCGTCGTCAGAGCCCGAAAAAAAGGCGGAAGAAAAACCCGTTCAAAACTACGAAACTATAAAAACCGTTCAACATAATTACAAACTCGTAGAAACCGATGAAGACCTCGTTGACTTGCGGCACAGACTCTTAGAAGTCAAAGAGTTTTGTTTTGACACCGAAACCACGGGCTTAGAGACAAGAAACCTTAAAATAGTCGGCATGTCGTTTTGCATGAAGGCTCACGAGGCTTTTTACATACCTTTCAACACAGAAGACGAAGAAGACACAAAACGCAGACTTGAATTTTTCCGTCCGGCGTTTATGGCTGAAAGCATTATAAAAATCGGTCAGAACATAAAGTTTGACATACTCGTTTTGCGCAATTATGACATCGAAGTCAAAGGCGAGATTTTTGACACGATGATAGCCGATTATATGCTATATCCCGACAGAAAACACAATATGGACTATCTGTCGCAAATTTACTTAGACTACACACCCGTACACATAGAGGAATTGATAGGCGAAAAAAAGACCGCACAAATAAGTATGGATATGGTTGACATACAATCCGTTAAAGAATATGCTGCGGAAGATGCCGATGTTACTTATCAATTAAAAGAAAAACTCTACGGAGAACTCGAACAAAACAATCTCTTAAAAACGGCAAAAGAAATAGAAATGCCGCTGATCTATGTTTTGGCTGACATGGAATTTAACGGCGTTTGTATAGACACCTCATTGTTAAAGGATTACACGAAAGAACTTAACGAAAAGATTCAAAAGAAGGAAAAAGAAATTTACGCTTTTGCTGGCAAAGAGTTCAACATTTCGTCGTCGAAACAACTCGGAGAAGTACTTTTCAACGAGATGAAAGTTGACGAAAAACCCAGAACCACCAAAACGGGACAATATGCAACGGGAGAAGAAGAATTGCAGAAAATTGCAGACAAGCACCCAATTATATCTGCAATTTTGGATTACAGAGGTCTGAAAAAACTCGTTTCAACGTATACTGAGGCTTTGCCGCTGCTTATCAACCCGAAGACAGGCAGGATTCACGCGAAATTCAATCAGGCCGTTACGGTAACAGGGCGTTTGAGTTCCAACAATCCAAATCTTCAAAACATTCCAAACAGAACGGAGGAAGGTCGAAAAATCCGCAGTGCGTTTGTACCGTCTTCGCCGGAGAATTTTATCTATTCGGCTGACTATTCGCAGGTGGAACTCCGTGTGATGGCACATTTTTCCGACGACGAAAACATGCTGAACGCCTTTAAGCATAACGAGGACATTCACCGCAGCACGGCGGCTCTGATTTACGGCAAAAACCCCGACGAGGTTACAAAAGAGCAGCGTTCGATCGCAAAATCGGCAAATTTTGGAATCATCTACGGAATTTCGTCGTACGGTCTTGCTCAAAATACCGGTCTTTCGCGCTCGGAGGCTAAACAGTTGATTGACTACTATTTTGTAAAATTTCCGGGCGTAAAAAAATACATTGAAAAGACCGTTGCCGACTGCAAACAAAACGGCTTTGTTACCACGATGTACGGACACAAACGCTATCTTCCCGACATTCATTCAAGAAACAGCAACGTTGCAGCGGCAGCGGAGCGAAACGCCGTTAACACGCCGATTCAAGGCACGGCGGCAGAAATTATCAAAATAGCGATGATCAGGATTTTCAAGAGACTCAAAGAGAAGAATTTCAAGTCCAAAATGCTGATTCAGGTTCACGACGAATTGGTGTTTGAAGTTTTCCCCGACGAAAAAGAAGAGTTGAGGCAATTGGTTGAAACTGAGATGGAAAACGCGGCGGATTTGAAGGTAAAATTAAAAGTTGAAGGCAATTTTGGTAAAAATTGGGCGGATGCGCACTAATTTGGCACGTTATTGGCAGTGAGATTTTGTAACAAACTATATCGAAAAGGGAGTTTAACATCGGATTTTTTTTACAAGCCGGGGTTAGATTCCCTTAATTGTTTTTTTGATGCTCACAATTTAACTCTTTTTGATTTTATCCTGCTTTTTTTCTGCCACAGACTGTCTTTTTCCAAACTGAACATCATACAAAGTGTATACACGTCTTTCTTCAACAAATCAGAGACAACTAAAAACAATTTTTGCTGATTGTTCAACCCTGTATACATAGTCTCAATACGGCTGTAAAATTCAGACTCGGAAACGGAAACGTATTCCAAAAGACACAAAATATCCATTTCAGACCAGTTCAAAGGCGAAATATTGTTTTTTAGTTTGTCAAAACACTCCTTGCCGAGTTTCAATTTATCCTGATAATCGTTTTTCAATTGCGAAATACGTTTTTCCAAAAGCGTTATCGTCCTTGTTTTGCTTTTTTTGTCGTTTTTCAAAACTTCCAAATCCGATTCCATCTTTTTCAGCAAATCTTTGCCTTTTATCAAATTCAATTCATATTCGGCATTTTCCTTTTTTAGAACAGCATTTTTTTCAGCCAATTTTGAAAGTTTATTTTCTTCCACAAGTTTTTCCCTTTCTACTCGCCGCATTTTAGCACGATACAACATATAAAAAATAACAGATAAAAACAATGCAGAAATTATGATAAGAGTAAGCAATAGTTTGAATTTTTCCTCTTGTAACTGAAAATCATAATTTTTGCTCAATTCCAACGCTCTGTTTTCAAGTTGTTCTTTTTGACACTCGTTAAGAGAATTAATTTCTGCATCTTTGGTAGCCCTGAAAGCGTTAAAATCTCCCGTCTCAAATTCGTATTCGGCTTTCATTGACAAAATTTGGGTTCTGACATCTCCCCATGAAATATTGATTGCATCTTCCCATAACTTTTTTGCATCATCATTGCGACCGCTCTTAACATACAAATCCGACAATAGAGCGTAACTTTGAGCGAGTTTTTCACATTCCAAAGATTTTTTTAAATAATTTTCTGCGACAGAGGGAGATGTTTCAAAAAACGCCGCACCTAAATTATAAAAAATGTATGCCCGGTAATGAGGTTTTAGTTGAGCAGCAAATTTTTCGCTTGCTTTTGCACACAAAAATGCACTGTCTTTTTGACCTATTTTTCCATAACTGACAGACAAATTAATAAGTGAATGGGCTTTTAATTTGTCATTCATAGCCATCTTTGCACAAAAAAACTCGTTTTTAGCATATTTTAATGCCTCTTCAAATTCAAATAAATTACCAAAATAAATTGCCAACGCACCATAAATTTTACTTGCAAGAACATAATCGTCAGTTTTTTTGACAACCGTTTCGGCTTGCTTTAAATCAAGTAAAACACTATCACTGTAATCTTTGAACGATTTTAAAGCACGATAGTAATAAGATTTCGCAAGTTTTTGATTATCAAGATGTTTGCCATAATAACGAATACTAAAATCAATTAATGAATCAGTTTTTTCTATATCGTTTGCGCCATAATTATATCCGGTGATAAGCAAATTGTAATATGCTTTGTTTTGGTCAGATAAAACTTTTTCGGAATTGATTTCATCAAGAATTATTTTGACACAAGAATCCTGATAATTTTCCAACAAAGTTTCAGCGCGTTCAAGTTTTAGATACACTTCGTCTTTTTGCACACATGCAACGAGAAATAAAATAAAAATAGTTAATATAGTTTTTAATTTTTTCATAGGTCTTTAATTTTTTATTTTATACAAAGTTACAAAAAAAAGACGAAAAGCGATGTATATTTTTTTTGGGAAAAACCTTCAATTTAGGGTTGTATAAAAAATTAAAGTACTGATAACCAGCATTTTCTCTATTTTATAATGAAGGTAGGTGTTTGTTGAAGATAATTTTAAGACGTAATTTTGCGCCCGAAAAATTTTAAAAAGTAAATTAAATGAAAACAAAATTTTTAATTTCAGCAGTTCTTTTAATGCTTGCAACAGTTCAGGCAACTGCCCAAAAAAGATGTAAAACGCAATCACAATCAGGAGACAATGGTAAGTGGTATCCTGATCCGATGAGAAGCGTTGCTCATAAGTCCGTTCACGCATCATACGATGCCTCTACGACTGTTTTGACTGTAAATTTTGCCGATAAATTTAGTGGCGGCACAGTAGAAGTTTTTTGTAACGGTACAAAAGTAACCGGCATTACTGCTGGTGGTGGTACAACATTTAGTTGTATACTTAAAGATTACGGCGAAGGCGATTATGATATAATCGTGAGCAGTGGTAATACAGTAGTGTATTCAAGAAATGTTATTGTTAGATAAATAATTGAGAATTAAAATCATAAATATTTTTAATTAAATAAAAGATGAAAAGTAAAATTTTATCAGTTGCGGCTGCGGCATTGATGTTTGCCGCCTGCAACGAACCGCTTAACGAAGCGGCAGAAGTAGAGATGGATTCACTTAATAGTGAAGTATCTGTAAAACAAACAGAAGATGAAGTTTCAGAAAAAGATGTACAATTTAGGAAATTCTCTGAAATTTTATCAAAAGCGGTTTCACAAAACAAGTCTGTAAGAGAGTTCTTAAAAGAAAAAGCACTTGAAAAAATTGACAATGACTATAACGTTTTTTATCCTATCGTAAGAAACGAAATGATTGACG